>Ga0058701_10001887_pt1 | contig 15353 bp, 19 predicted proteins | sample AgamicOrMae_FD_97039 | JGI IMG/M metagenome (GOLD analysis project Ga0058701, IMG submission 97039) | Agave microbial communities from Guanajuato, Mexico - Or.Ma.e | ecosystem: Host-associated > Plants > Phyllosphere > Phylloplane/Leaf | place: Guanajuato, Mexico | collected 2012-06-04
AAACGCGCGGTATGGGCCTGAATAAAGGATGCAAACTGACAGCCAATCAGAGACGAGAACGCTCAATGCGCCCCTCTGACTGGAGGCCCTCTAGTCTTAAAGCCCAGAGCAGAAACTGGCAGAAACGTAAAGCTCGTGGATCTGATCACGTGATGTCCGGCAGCTGAGCGCGGGCTCGCTCAAATGTTAAAATCTAGAATCATGCAGACCCGTACCTCAACGATTACTTTGATGTTTTTGTTACTCATTCGAAACTTTTTTTTTTTTTTGAGATTTTGTCCCACTGATAAAGCTATTTAACTCACATAGCCCTTTTGATCCGAGATTTCACAGCATGTGAACGGTACAATGAACACCCTGAAATACGCTGTAATAGCGTTAATTTTTTAAGTTCGTGAAGTAGGGTTCATACGCAATGCAATGTCCAGTCAACATAGTTGTGTTAATTGCAAAGGAAAAAAAAAGCTAAAATGCTGAAACAAAATAAAAAAAAAACAAAAAAAAAGTTGGCCAAAATAGAGTCCTCTATCAGAAAGTTCGCCATGGTCGATGTTGAATCGATTTGTATCGATTCAAATAAAAAAAAAAAAAGTAGTTCTCTTTTGAAGTTCGCAGAGATATTTCCCTCCGAAGGTAGTTTAAATCTAAAAGGCTGCCCGATTCCAAACTTGAAACGCAAAATAAATCTACCGGTAACAATTCGTGTGGTTGCTATGTACTTTGTTTGGAACTGTCTTGTCTATTATCTTAAAACCTGCTTTAAAAGGCTATCTTTTTCCATTGCATGTTTCCACCTCCTCTCATCTAAGGACTCTCATATCTATCTATCCCTCTATATATCTCTCTCTCTATATATATATCTATCTATCTCTGAGGACTCTCATCATAACAGAAGAGAAGCTTTGACTGAGAATTCGGTACACCTAGACTATTCCGAGGGCAATGGGATTCAATGATGAGGGAAGTTGAAAATCTAGATACATCCAAATCCATTTTAATAACTTTTCGTACACATTGTATACCCGTACAGAAAATTATAAAATAGCGCTTATAGTACAAAATAAAAGCGGTTATCATTCTTCCCGCATATGACTGTTCGTCCAACATCCTATGTTGAACTAAATCTTGGATACATTTCAAGGTAATTTAAACAACAACTTGTAACACTCCTCAGCTAAAATACCACAACAAATAGCAGTTAAATCATAGCATAATAACACATTTCAGCTTAAGTATAATCAGTCACACGAGTCTCACAATAAGTCCTTAAATTGCACACTGGTTTCGCTGTCTCTTCTCTTTGACTAGCATCTTGTTGAAATGAGCAAGAGAAAAAGACGAACTTTGTAATCAACAATCAAAACAATACAACAAGTTTACACCGTAAAATAAAATCGAGCGTGAGCAGAAGGCCAGGGCGAGGCACTTATTACTTGTAAAGTTCATTATAATGAAAGGTCAAATCATTCCAACCCAGAGATGAAAGCAGCACGCATTGACGAGACCTTCGACTAACACATGGATGCCACCTACGTCGTTCATATTATTGTTCCCGGTGTTCCCCTCCGTCTGCGTATCAAGAGATTCGGGCGGTTTCCGGTAAACGACCACCAGATCCTGCGAACATAGACACATTTTTTTTCTTACCGAACCTACCATAGAAAACACGCTCTCGTCATAAGGGGCTAATTTATTATTCTGCAGATGATAACCTCATTTTCTTAGAGCTTGTTCTCGACTTCGTTGAAGTTCTTACAATAAAAGTTAAATAAGGGGTTCATTGCTTCGGTTGTATTTTTCTTTCTCTTGGTTAGATAATGTGTGATTATGTTATAATATGTTTGCTCAGCTGTGAGGAAGCGAGACGAAGGACCACGGGTTGAACATGCAACCTTCGGAATTCACCGGATACGATAAGTTTTGAGAGTGCTAAACACAAAAATCTGTTCCTCAACAAAACTTAAACTTTCGAAATAGTCACAAAAAAAATAAATAAAAAGTAAATAATCAGGAAGAAAATTAATGACATCACCAAATCCCAGGTCCAAAAATCCGCTGAGCTCATCTCAGCGGCAACGAAACTGACATCTACGTAACGAATCCGCTTCAAAAGAATTTAAGCGGATACGAGAAGAATTTAACAGGATCCGGCATGAATTTCAGCGGACTCGGTACGTAGGTGTCAGTTTGGTAGCCGCTGAGATTGGCTAAGCGGATTTTTGGACCTGAGATAACGTTAATAAGTCTCGTTGATAGAATTATATTACAAAACTCTAAGTGAGATATGAGGAATTGTATGTTTTACACCTCGGTTTTGTACACATACGCGAAGTCGAGTGCTCAAGTTAACATCGAGTTTAATTATTTATGTCCTTGAGTTTACGCCCATGGTTAATTTAGATCATTCTTCGAACCGGTCACTACTTACCCCGTGGCTTGTCTGTGAGTCTATTGACAGCATAACGAACGCATCCAGGTACCGCGGATGTAGAATCACGATGTGCTGGATACTCCCATCCGGCGCATTAAACTGCCTGTTATGATCGGCGTATTTGCTCAAGAGAACACGCGCAAGGCTGTAGTACCACGACAGCGGCTGTGTCAAGAACGGCGTCAGCCGGGCGTCGATCGAGGACAGAGATTCCAGTCTTGCCAACCGCAGCAACTCCACGAACTCGGCGTAACTCAAACTCTGGTTCTGCAACACAATATCATCATGTTGGCAACAAAGACACACTGAAAATTCCAACCTTTCAACTTTCTACCTCTTGTGTTCTATCTTTTATAGAGCTGCGACGAAGCTATACTGCAGCGAGGCACAAGGCACTTAACCTAACAAGAGAGAACCTAGCTGCCACTGGTTTTCTTGAAACTTTCATGACTTTACGATAGTGGTATAGAATGTTAAGCGAAAAACTTCCGGTTGAAATTAATTTTTACTACCTTAATGATACTAGCGTTAAAGTTGAACACAAAAATGTAAAAACACAGAAAAAGTGCAATGTTTTAAAAACGGCTACAAATATCGCCAAATCCTCTAAATTTGAGCTTTAAACGCTACTTTATGGTGTTCTATAATAAATGGTTATGAAGATTAAAAGGGGGCGAACCGCTATGTGGACGTAAAGTCCTTTCTAGGAGATGGCAAAGTCCCGTAGCGGGTCCCAGTTCCACCTGCTGTTGGACCTAAGAGCTCTCCCGAAACGATTATTGATTTTTAAACAAATATTTTTGTTCACTTTTTAAAACATTTTTTTAGGTAGTAAAAATAAATTTTGGGGGCAAAATTTGTGCTTGTATATCCCTCCATACAACTTTCTTAATGACCTCAAAGTTTCACGAAAATCGGGGGCAGGCTTTGGTACTCCCCTCGTAAGTCAGGTCGTGTGTGGTCAACTTTCATAATGTAATGAAAGGTTGACCCGCTACCGCCCAGCGATGCCGTTCGGAAACAGAAAAAAAAATATTTTAGAGGATCTTTTCAGTTCGTTATTGTCACAATTTAAAAAATATCACCCCTCTGGAAACCTCAAATTTATTAATTTAGGCATTTTCCAAAGCTTGAATTTGCGTACTTTATTAGAAAAATCCTTCCGTTTTCTCTCCAGCTAATTTTCCAAATACTTTGAGCTGTTATAAGTTAAATAAGGGTGGAACACTAAAGGTAGAGAATGCGATTCAGAGAATTTTTAGACCAGTAGCGCACCTCTCGTTCCCTGTCTCTATAGGAGCCATCTTCTCTCCGGAAGGAGCGGAGGCTCGATCCGGGACACATGAGTCGCGTCCACAGGAGATGCGTCCTGCAGTGCACGGCTCCCTGCTTCACCATGGTCTCTATGTGACAGCGCGCTGAGGCAGCCTGCTCCATAATAAGTTGCTGCATTAACTGCTCGTGGGACGTGTAGAAACCGATGTAGTTCACAGCTTCTTGCCTGTAAAATATTAACAGTTCACAGCTCGCATCTTTCAAAATTAGCAATCCAAACTTCCCGATTAAATTTTATGACTCCAAATGCCCTGCTTCGGAAACCAGCTTTTTGGATATTAAATGTTCCATGATTCAGCGGTAAAAATAGTTCTAGGAAAATCCATAGTACTAACCGGGGATTTTTTAACGTTTTTTTTAAAAAAAGAAAAAAAAACCCGCTTAAGATACGCCATTTTAAGGCACGAGCCCGTTTAAGATACTCATTGTCTTTATTCCCTTGAGCCTAGTCGGTATTTAATGAAGCCCGGAGAAGATACGAACCCGCTTAAGAAACGAAGGTGTCTCAGTCCCTTTATTCGTATTTTAACCGGGTTTCACTGTAGTATACAATTCCTATTTTTCTGAAATAGGAATCAAGGAAAATCTTTGAAATAAAGAGGATTCGAGGTCTAGAGGAACTAAGCTACATTTCTAAACTGAGTGTGTTATTGTTTTGCCTGTTTTGTTTGTATTTTCTTACTTAAATTAACGTTAAAATGTATGGTTTACCGTTTTAGATAAGTACTGAATGACTAGCAGTTCCAAAAATGGAGTTTTTCTCCGAGGGACATAAAAAATAATTAAAAAAGAGGGAGAGCACTGTTAAGTGGGAAATGGCGTTAAGTCCCTTCTTGTCAGATATAGTGAAGTCTTGTTTATACGTTTTCCAAAGGGAACTAGGAAAAATACGTATAAGTGAATAAAACATACAAGTGAACGTGTTTCCGCCGGGGCATAAAAAAACACGTATGACCGACTAATACGTACAAATGAATAACGTGAAAACGAGATTTTAAGTACTAGCAGTCCAAAAGATATTGTCCGATTCTGGTCGCTCGGGAAGGCTCCGCCTTATGGGGAAATACATAGGCCACCGCCTTGTTGAACAACTAGCACTGGACAATACCTTTTGGACTGATAGTACAATTACTGTTATCGCTCGCTATGGAATCTTCACCGGGGGTAATACTACCCTAAGGATTATTCGCCGGTGGGGTAGGTAAACCTTGCAACACTGGCTACCAACCTGATTTCCACGTGGTGCGTGGAATTGAGGTGATCTGCTGAATCACTGGTGTTAGAGCTAGACTCCCCAACCGGCGGGCGAGCCGAGCTGTCACCCGTGGACCTCGACTCCAACGACGACAGCGCCGAGCAGATCTCCGGCGTGGCCTCCGACGCGGGCGACGGCAGGCGGTCGGCGGCGCTGGGCACGTCCACGGCGCCGGACGGGTCCGCGAGGACCTCCAGGGCCTCGGCCTTGGGGAGGGACGCCGACGAGGGGCTCTTGGTGACGGGCGGCGTGTCGCTCCCGGCGGCCGACGCCGTCGACGACGTCTGCGGGGCCCTGTCCTCCGACGGGGCGCCGCCGTCGCCGCCGTCACCGGGCGGCGGGTTCGAAGGCGAGGCGGGCGCGGGCTGCGGGGGTGGCGGAGGGGGGGTCGACACGCTCGGCAGCTGAGCCGTCGAGACCGTCCGGAACTTGCCGTGTCGCCTCTCGATCTCTGGCTTCGGGTACAGCTCCCTGGAAACCCAGCATTCAAATAAGGCACTTGATTAACTTTTATCTAGATAACTATTAGAAAGAGCTCAAAAAATGATGAAGAAAAGTCAATAGCAGCACCTTGATGTAATCAGTCGATCACCCGAAAAACGAGTAAAAATTTGCCTGTGACAGAATCCGTAGATTTTGCCGAATTCCACGGATTCTATGGCATCACAGGCAACTTTGAACTCGATTTCTGGGCAATGGGCTTGTCAAGGAGTGACAACTCATGATAACCGGAAATGCATTGGTATCCGGCTGATATCCTTGATATCCGGTTGTTAGATTCGATAAAACCATGGCTGTTTTCATCGATTTTTCAAGTTTATTACTATTTGACCACAGTTCACCTGTATCTGATATCCAGGTATAGCCAGCAGATATTTTTGATATTCTGCTAAAATCTGCCAGATTTTTCATTGAAATCGGGTCAATTTCCTATTGATATCCGTTTAATAGACCTTCGATATCCGGCTGATATCCTTTATATCTTGATATCCAGTGTAAACATTTCCAGCAAGATGTTACCTCCTGCGGCTAATTGTATCTAGGTGCTGCTGAGGACTTTTTTCCGTCATTTTTTAAACTCTTTCTGATGGCTATTTCGATAAAAGTTGATCAAGTACCCCATGTCATGTTGAAGATTAGATTTTTTTATTATGATTAAATTGACCCCAGTAATTCAAACCGACTCTCGTTGAGGGTCTATCGTTCCACAGAGATGGTGATTACAACAAACGTTACATTTACTAAAAGTAAAGCATACACACAAGACTTCTTGTTTGAAAAATTCATCATTCACAGCTACAAATTCCAAAAACTGAAAATAAGCAGCAAAGAGATCCTACGGGCACTTGAAAAACTTGTTACTGTTTTTAACCCTTCTTTCGCTTTATCACATGACCGTTGTGAAAGAAATTTAGAAAAAAAAGAGAGAAAAAAACTTACCTTCGACTGGTTAAGATGATGTAGTACTTAAGACATAATTGCGTTGGATCTTGGGCATTTGCAGCCGAGTCATGAGACACAATTAAAGTAACGTCAAAATCGTCTGTCTGTTTAATATCATGGACGTCTTTGTACGTAATGTAGGGCGTGTTCTTCCTCTGGACTAAAACAAACTCGTTCTGCGAAACAATTGAGTAAGATTAGGGATGAAACTACAGTAAACGAAGGAAAGCGAATTACGACGAATTACCTGAGCTCTGTTCTGATCACAGTCGTAATCGAAATCGTACGTCACCGGTACCATGTGAAAAACTTCCATGCCGTAGACTTTATTATGACTTAGAAGGTAGTCAAACAATTGTTGTGCGGGAGTCTTGATGTTGCTTACAGTCATGTTATCTGGAAAAAAAAGGGTTAACCGGATGCAGGAAATTCTCGAACACAAAAGTTCTTCAACGAAAATCAAATCTGGGCTGTTGTGCCTATTCCCGGACTGTCCCCTGGTTATAAGCCGCATTCAGAATGATTCCCAAGAATAGATTATTATGATTTGTTGACTCGTAAGAATACGCTAGAATACTAGAACGAAAACGCTAGAATAGAAAGAATATGCTAGAAACTCAAGCTCAAATTAATCTTGGTTTGCAATGTACTGAAGTTTTCCTAGCTTTTTAAATAGACCTAACCGGAGTTTTTCTTGATTCCGAAAAGCTTTGATTACCGGCAAGTTTAGACTAAGGCAATACAACTTAGCTTAAGTTAACTCAGGTTGATCGTTAGTATTTACACAAAGAGTTAACTTACCTGCATGAACTAAATTGCGTGCAAAGTTAGGCGCTTTCGGATAATATTTGATGAAATCGTCCAAGAAGAGAGTTAAGTGGTAGCCGGGCGGGAGCAAGCTAGATCGACCGGTGACACAACTGTGGAGACATCTTAGATGAAAGTCGTAGGTGAAAGAATGCAGGTGAAGAAGAACTTTCACTCGGTCGCACTCCTCCAGAAAACTCAGAGTAAACTGAAAACAGAATCAATATCAGTCTAGTCTACAGTTATCTCAAAACGCAACGCTGATTGAAATATCCACACATCGGATGTGATTATTAGGAGATTCTTGCATCGTTTCGAGTTGGTAAGAACATGAAGGTGTCTCTATTCTCATGGTAACAAGAAACACTTTGTGGAAGGTTCTCGTTTTACAGGTTAGGTTACGATACGGTGATAGAGCATCCTGATCCTGCGTTACTTACTTGTGAAATGAGGTTTGACGATTTGCTTTGGATGCGGGAGCATTCCAAGGCATGCAAACGTGACTGGAAGAACGGTTCGGAGAGGAGAAGTTCAACGAGGAGAACTCCGCCCAGGAGCGATTTCTGGAGGTAGTGGCACTGCTGCTCCCTAGGTACTCCGTGCGATTGATTACTCGCTCTGAACAAACAAACCCGCAATCAATAAATAATTCCAAAAAATACAAGGAAGATAGATTAGGTTGTAAGGCAGATCTTCTCTCTGAAAAAGGGAACAGTTCACTTTTTGGCTGAATTCCATGCCTACCTCTTGTTCATGGGACCTTCCGTTTGAATGGGAATAAATCCGAGAGTCTCCTGAAGATACTGTTGGTATTTGTTGATGAAGTTGGCGCAAAGGGTTTGATGCCACTTCTCAGAACCGGAATTGCTGCTTGTGCGCCGCTGCATCCACTGAACGCCCTAATCAAATCAGTTTCAATCATCCTCAGAGTTATTCACATGATCCGAGAAGACTATGATTTACTCACGTTTCTGGTTGCGTTCTTGGTATGTGATTCTGTTGCCATCGGCGGACTGATGCTAAGGGAATGGTCGCGGGTAGCAGCGGAATCCACACGCCACCTATAATGAATACTCAGGTAAGTAACAAAGAAGAGCAGAGAGTGCAACATTAGAAAGGTGCCCTTTTAAGTCTCTGAAACCCGTAATCAAAACGTTTGATAATCCTCGTAATCACAACTTTTGAAAAACAACTGCGTTTAAGAATACACGCAACTATATAAGAACATCTTAGATTATGAATACAATATATTATCTCCGGAACTGGTATCTATATGAAACGCCTGAATGTGAAACAAATTCAGAAACTTTCTAGTCTTCTGTTAAAATAGTCTTCTAAAAATTATAAAAAATGCACGCTTGTTTCTGAGGAACAAGCGAACTCAACACGAACGGTTTCGATGTTTGACTTACCTCGGCAAGAACAGAAGAGGAGTTAAACAGTAATGAATCGTGCGAGAATGCTGAAGGAATAGCTGCAAGACGTCGTTTGCGAGTGGAATATTTGGGGAAGCACCTCGGTTCTGCCACATGATATTCAGTTTCCTTTGCTGCTCCGCTATTCAAACAAACGAAAATTGATCAGAAGACAGCTACATTCTCAGTTTCGAAGGTAACTGACTTACACCTTGAATTCCACCTGAGTTCAACCTCCTTAATCTTATTATGAGACGTAAATCCGCGGAAGTAGGGGTGAGTAACCTCACTTCGCTGCAGTTGTCACCTAGCCTGATGCTGCTTATTCCTTAGAAGCAAGCTGCATCACGCTTGGTGACGATACGTCAAGTCATAAGCCTTGTACAGTACGTACAATCTCCGCAAAGCTAACAAGGGGAGTACCTTAACTCGCCGCCTCCGATTTTCTTGAAACTTTCAGGACTTTAGGACAGTTGTTTGAAAAGATACTCAAGCCCAAAACTTGCTGCCCGAATGCATTTTTTCTATCTTAAAAACAGCGTTGGAAATTGAACAAAAAATTGCCAATAGTTTGGGAACGGCTGGAACTATTGCAAAATCCTCAAAACTTCAGCCTTCGACGCTACTTTTATCTGTTCTACAAGAGATGATTTCTTGGTTTTAAATCATATTTTCGTTCAAAATTGAACATAATTTTTAAGGTAGTAAAAATAAATTTCGGCAGCAAATTTGGGGCTTGGGTATCTTTCCGTACCGCTATCTGGTAATTCTGAAAATTTCAAGAAAATCTGGATCGGACAGTTGTAGTACTCCCCTTGTAAGCGACAAAGGCGGAATACATGGGAAATAAATTCTTTGAAATTTACAGGAGAATAGTTACCGTGTTTATCTTGTTGTACAGTCGCTAGCATCTGTCTTGCATGGCGGACGACGATATCCCCGGGACTGTCACTAAGCGCCGCAGCAGGCCGATCCCGGAACACCCTGAGAAGACTCTCGACGGGCACAGAGGGCACCGCGGCCATGGCGCCGCCCGCGAGGTAGTGCGTTTCGTGTTGACGCTGTGCGTTCGGCGGCGGCGCCCCTCCGCCCCAGCCCATCTGCGCACCGAGACTGTTCGACGGCCCCCCGCGTCGAGGGTTGCCCAATGACTCTTTCAACGGGAACTTCGTCAACAGCTCGATGTCTCCCAGATGCGCCATGAACGGATTCACCTAGTAATCACTTGATCACTTAGCGGATTCACTTAAGTCGATGGAACAAGCAACTATCAGGTTAGGCTGGCTGTGAAAAGCACTTACTTGAGGTGAAACTGAAGAGACGGAGCTGGTTGAACTTGTGGACCCCGGCGTGACGGTCCCTGAACTCGGTGCAGGCACTGCAGCACCCCTCATCATTGGTTGATTGTGAAACAGGCCCATCTTCTGCTTAATGATGCTAGTAAGCAGACTGGACCGCGCGCTCAGCCAATGCCCTAGCATAGTTGCTTGCCACGTCAAGCTCTCAACCATATCTTTCGACCAATTGTACACTAACAGCACAATCTGTAAGCAATACAAAGAAACACACAGGGTTACCACACTTTCTCTTTAACAATATTACTGTAATTTTTACATCGCTGAGTCTTCATTAAATAACGCTTCGTTTTGTGTAAGGTGAATAGTCATTCCGTCAGTTTTTACAATAAATCTACAAACGCTTCTCAAAAACTTTTTATATACATCGCTGTCTCCATGCAGGACTGTCGCTACTGAAATCGCACCTCTGTGTAAAGTCGTTATCCCTATGCTTACACATAGGGTTACGACTTTACACTGAGGAGCGATTTCGATAGCGACAGTCTTGCACGGACACACCGATATGCGGCTCACTGTCTTAAGCTAGAAAAAACTGACGAAACAAAAAGCTCTTATCTTCGAAAGATCTTCAGATTTTAAGAAATAAATCATCGGTTAACATTTAAAATTCGAAAGTTGTGTGCAGTTACACCATGAAGCTATGCGCATACAAACTAAGCACACCACCGAATTCTACGAAGTGGATTACGAGATAAACACTCTCACAGAAGTCTAATCGTTCACGAGAGAAAAGGGGAGGACGGGTGGTCTAGAACACCCAGTATTTTTTTTAAGGTTGGCAGATCTTTTAAGTGAATACACAAACGATCAAAGATAGAGTACTTACCTCACGAGTAGTAACCACCGTTAAGAGGAACCTTTGCCTTGGAACAAATTTGTTGTCATTCGGACCACTGACGAGGAGAGGAACAAACTTCTGAACTACTTTATTCGACACTGAAAAAAAAGCGATGGGTTACACAATCGACAGGTGATACTCTATGATAATCAGTCGTAGCCTTCTAACCTTTGGCATCATTTTTGCTGGAAGCTTGGCTTCCCGCGACGAAAGCCCGCCACTGAGCTTCGTTGCGCGTTAGAAGAAGGCACTTGGATGGTTCGTTGTCCTGATTTTCGCGCCAAACGACGTATTTTGTCGATTCGGTTTGAACAGTCTCACCGAAAACTTGCGTGGCAGTGTCCTTAGCGTGAGCCATGATCATCACTTTGAGTTCCCTGATAGTGACGTTCAGGGCGTGCCTATAGTCACACAACAAGTTATTCGCACGATCAAGAAACCAGAGTTCCAGAAGAAGGATAAATTACCTCGAAGCCAATTGGACAGAGTGTTTTCGCACAGACGGAACTCCAAGGCCCACGGCAAATTCCAACCAAGGTTGCATTGAGGTGTGGTATACCGGGTGTAGTTCGCTCTTTATTTCGCTTTCAGCCTGAAACCAAAAATGCTGAAATGAGTACCTCAAATACCTGCAGGTTCACATTTACCGACCATAGAGAGCCTCACAGGGAAAGAGGCGTCAACTGCCACGTCACGCTTGCATACCACCAATCAGCGCACACCGCGGGAATAAATTGTCGCTTCTCTCCCCATGAGGCTCCCTAACCAACTCGTAAAATAGTTAAAAACAATATCAAAAAAAATCTTTAAAAATATCAGCAAATAGCCAAAACTGTTGGCTTGAAACGTGTAAAATTACAGGTTTGATGTGCTTAGCTTTGAGTTCTTACTTAAAGTGTTTTTTTTTCTTTTAAATATATATTTGTGAAAGAGATGAGAGACGTCCTTCTGAACTCGTTTGAGCTGATAATCAACTTTGACGAAAGGACGTTACATTACTTATAATCCGAAAAAATATAGCAAAAAAGAAAGGTTATAACTGCGTCAAAAAAATTATAATAATAATAAAAAAAAGATGCATGGAAATGTGTTTAAATCAGCTCCAGTTAGAAATATCAAATTCTAAACGTGGATTAATGTGGTATTTACGAGACACTTTAACAAGCATGCAAAAAAAAAACGGGAATGTTAAACCATTTCAGACTGGTCAACAATGAAATTATTCTTTTTTTTTTATTTATCTGTTGTGTATTACTTTATATTACTGTCTGGAAGCGCACCTGCGTGGTGGAAGTGCTGGAGAAACTTCCAGTCGAATCGGTGGACTCGGTAAGCGATGCTGGTTTCTCGATCGGCGCAGTTAAAATCGTAAATTCCGTCAAGAGGTCCCACAGGGCGTGCCGAACGGCAGCCTCCAATTTCGTCACTAAATGGTCCATATTGACGCGACCCTGTTTCCAGACACCGAATTGCACTCTCGCCTCCGCTTCCAACTCAGGACTTGCTTCCAATTCACTGCCTGATAATAAAATAACGGACGTTTTTCACCACCATGGAACTCAAGTCAGCTCGTGACCTCTCCAGAATCTGAGTCTGTATGAAAGCTATGCAACATGTAAAACCGATTGAGATATGTCTGTTTTAAAAACACAGATTACCTGGAGGAGGAATAACCCAGTGTCTTTTGAGGGAGGTGAGCGAGTTGAAACGATCCGTCGTAGGCGCTTCCGCGTGGGCCCAAACCTGGGGCTTCCGGTACGACGCCGTGTTGATCATGAGTTTCCCTTCCTTATCCATGATCCCCATGGATATGCACGCGATACCCCTACTTCCGGAAATGGGAGTCTGGTTGTAGAGATACATATAACTCTCGGGTATCCGACATGCTGAGTCAGGAGGCTGTGAGTAATCCTACAAACACGAAAAAAATACAATAAATACATCAATCCGCTTACGGCTGAATGATTTCTGTTTTTAGGTGTTACTATTGACCCGACATGACTTAATATAGGGAGACTTAAACGCAACCAACCTAATGCATCTGGAGGAGGTGACTTGAACGCACGGTACCCAACCTAATACATTTCAAATGAGGCAGTCGGGTCAATAGATTCTTTGTTTTTTTTCGAATTTAGGTTGGCAATACCAATAAAATCGGCTGAAACGCGGGAGCTCCTCCCTATCTTAAAATATTAGTAGTACCAACACAGATTGATAAAAAAAATCACTTGTCACTTTTGCCCTTGACTGAAAGACGACGAATCGAGTTGGGGCGGGGTTTAGCATCAAGTGAATCCTTACAGAGTGCTCCCGGCTGTTCAACGGATTATAGTTACCTGGAAATGACTGTAGTGATGCTGCTCAGTGTACTTTGGCTGGTGGAGGAACTGCTGCAGAGTTTGGTGAAGATAATAAGTCAAAGCTTGGACGTGCAGTTTTGCATGGTCAGGAACGGAGAACTGGCGAAAAGGAAAATTAGAACCAGAGAGGATTTCGACTTTAACTCTAACAAGTAAGACAGTATTATAGTTACCTGGACGATCACTTCCGGCGGATGGTAAGGCCTTTGGATGAAGTGAACATCTTCCGGTGACAGTTTGCACATGGGGTTGCGCGCTAGCATGACAGACAGCATTTCCAAGACGGCATCGTCGAGACGGTTTTGGAGGACCTGAACAAGATCGTTCTGAATCTCCACCCCTGCGTTGGTGATGCCGTGAACTCGCAATGTGATATAGTCCTCTCGGATGGGAACGCCCGAGCTTGATCCGGCGGATGACCCCAACAACACTATCGATTCTTTCTCTCCGAAAGATCGAACTCGCATTCGAGGCTCTCCCTAAAACCAGATAAATCGATTACTATGGAAACGCTCAACATTTTTAAGCGTAAGCAAACATATATTTTAGGCTTGAAATTTCATAAAACCACATTTTGAAATTGAAAAAAAAAATCTTAAAAAGCTAGATTCAGTACACGTATTTTTTTTTTAAATACACAAAATTACGACTCATTTTTGTGGCTGAATCATTATAATTGCGCAATTTTCGTTTGTGGGATGACAAAAGAATATGAAAAAAAATTCACTCAATGCTCAATATTTTTAAGCGTAAGCAAACATATATTTTGGGCTTGAAATTTTGTATAACCACATTCTGGAACTGAAAAATGTATCTTAAAAAGCTAGATTCGTTTCACGATTTTTTTCAATACACAAAATCATGACTCATTTTTGTGACTGACTTAGGATGAAAGTACAAGGTCCGTTTGTGGGATGATAAATGAATATGAGGAATTCACTTCTGAGAGTCATGAGAATTTTAGTTTTGAAGGATTCGTTGCGTATGATGCACGTGTGACTCACCGACTGGGAAACTGAGGAGGATGAGAGAACATCATCCGATTGTTGCGGGCGCCGAGAATTCCCGAACGATGCGATTGAGGAACTTCGGGACACCGAGTAGGGCGAAGTTTCGCCGGGATCAATGATCTGTCCCGGGCCGGCGGGGGCACTGATCTTCGCTCCTGATCGAGGGTTCGCATTTTCTCGTTGGTCCTCGTGTAACCTAGCAGATCGAAAGCCATCATTACAATACAAACACTTCAAGCGAGTAATCTAACAATGCATACCTGAGATAAAAAACGTTGCCTTGGTTGTCCTTGTAGACGAACATGTTCCTTCGGTTATTGACGCAAAACCGGTTTAGCACCGACTTAAGGGCTTGGATACCCCTGGAAAACCCCGATTTCCCTGGACCCGTTTTCAGTCGTGGGTGCAGAATAAAATGTCTTTCCCACACTATCTCACAGGCGAAATGGCCGGGAGGGAATTTAGCACTGTGACCGGACGCTGTCCCGTCTGCCATGGCTTGTTCTTGGTCGTGACCGTCTGGAAAAGATAGGTCACATCGTGAGAAAGTTCGGAGTAGTTGCGTTTCAAATCGATACGTTACCTTCGTGCGAACGTAATCTCTGCAACGTGAGCTCCCCGTGGATCCATACATCCTCGCTAAGTTCCGGTTCGAGCAGAGGGTCACATTGATGAGATTCGTGTAGCGCGAGTAGCAATATAGTTTGGTTAACTCTCCGAACCAAGTCACGGAGTTTGTCGAGAACGAGGGAGAAAGTTGCCCGGTAAGACGACACTTCCTCTGTCTCCATGTCCAGAAACCTGGAAATCGAAACAATTTCAACAAAATTTAATCGTGGACTTGAACCTCGAACCTCTATTACTAGTTTCGACGACAGCATCAATAGACTTGAAAAATAAAACTACCCGTGGTTAAGCTCCCCCTTAACTTCCCAGATCTTACGGGATGGGGTGTTTGAGGGGCTACCTCCTGACGCGCAATTCGTCAGATTTGAGGCCAGGTAGAGTATCTTTTCAGCGGCTCCGTGGCTGGCGAGGTGTTACCCATCCGGCCAGATTCCAAGGATCTCCGCGATTTTGCGAGGCTGCCCACGGCATTTA
>Ga0058701_10001888_pt1 | contig 15351 bp, 12 predicted proteins | sample AgamicOrMae_FD_97039 | JGI IMG/M metagenome (GOLD analysis project Ga0058701, IMG submission 97039) | Agave microbial communities from Guanajuato, Mexico - Or.Ma.e | ecosystem: Host-associated > Plants > Phyllosphere > Phylloplane/Leaf | place: Guanajuato, Mexico | collected 2012-06-04
ATGATCTTTTCAGTTCAGTATTGTCACAGTTCGAAAAATATCACCGCTCTGGAAACCTGAAATTAAATATTTAGGCATTTCCCAAAGCTTAAAATTGAATATTTTAATGGAAAAAATCCTTTCAATTTTTCTTAAGCTAAATTTTACTCCGAATACTTTGGGCTGTAATGGGTTAATAATCATCTACAATCAGCAGTGTTATTTTTTTTTTCATCAAACTGATAGGTGGATGTTCTCTAACCCTTTTTATTTCGGACAGGCTCGCGATTCCGGGTCACTCACGATTTCGGTTTCGTGACACTTGACATCAACAAGACCATCCCCGAAGACTCGGGAGTTTACATGTGCAAGGCAATTAACCTCGCCGGAGAGGCTGTTACATCAACAGCTCTCAAAGTCAAATGTAAGTCGAGCTCGAAAATCCCGTTTTCAAGCTCTCGGATTGGATATGATTGTAATTATTGGTGACCGTTTCAGCTCGCTCCAACATCTCCAGCGACGCTCTGCAGCCTGACGCTTGGCAGAAGATTCAGCTCAAGGAGGCTGAAATGAACCGCGTTCCTGAAATGTTTGTGGACACCACTCCTCAACAAGCACCTGTTTTCACAACCCACCTTACAAGCCAAGACCGGCTCCAGGAAGGCCAACACGTTCACCTCGAAGCGCAAGTCGAGCCACGCGCAGATCCGAACCTCCGCGTTGAATGGTTCAAAAATGGCCTTCCTCTCACGACAGGTTCGTTTTCTTATCAAGGAAAAACGCTTCATTCCATTTCTGTCAAATCTACCAACCTCTGGAAACATAATTTCGAATATATCTTTTCCGCGCAGGATCTCGTATCCGCAGTACCTTCGACTTCGGATTGGTCACCTTAGCTATCAATGGTCTTCGAGCCGACGATTCGGCTATTTACACCTGCAAAGCTACCAACCTTCTCGGCGAGGCTGTTTCAACCTGCACTCTCAAGATCGAAGGTACGCGCAATTATCGCCGCAGTGGTTATAAAACATCCTTAGAACTTATTAAAAGAAGTTTCCCTACACGAAAGTTTGATAGAAATATAACCTAACCATAAATATGAACTGCCGATATAGTTCACCTTGTGTCACGGCCCTGTCGATAATGTACACTGCCTCCTTGTGACGGGTCAAATCTTCAGAAGTGGTTGTTGCCTTAGCTTATTTCCTCGTATTAATTGTGAATCGTTTAATCTTTGCAGACAAGCACTGGCATTTGAACCAGTCCCTTCACCCCGACGCTCTGCCACGCATTGAGTCGCTTGAAGCGCCGAAAGAAGTCCGTAAAGAAGAAGCGGAACCAACTTACGAAGCGCCTGTCTTCATCACTCACCTCAACAACATCGAGTGCAAGGAAGGCGATACTGTTCACTTCGAGTGCCACGTTGAACCAGCAAAGGATCCTACTCTTGGAATCGGTACGTTTTTGATTCAAACTTCAGTTGAATCTTTAATCCTTGACATGAAGTTAGCTTGCCACTTTGTCGTTCTTGTTTGTAACCGGACTTCTTTAATCGGCAGAATGGTTCGTCAACGGCAAACCTTTGACTACTGGCGCACGCTTCAAGTCGACCTACGACTTCGGTTATGTATCCTTGGACATCATGGGAGCATATCCCGAAGATGCAGGCATTTACACTTGCAAAGCCACCAACAAGTGCGGACAGGCATCCACGTCTGGATCCCTCCGTTGCACAAGTGCGTAGTTAGCTATAATGAAAAACTTCCCCGATTTATGAGCCCTGTGAATTTGAGAGGTTGGATATTCCACCTCGCGTGTTCCACCTTCAGTCGCCAAGCCGAGTCAAAAAACCTAACCTAGGTTAACCCATAACAACCCGAAGTATTTGAAATTTAGTTTAAGAGAAATTGAAAGGATTTTTTCCATTGAAATACGTAATTTTAAGCTTTGGAAAATGCTTAAGTAATTAATAAATTTCTGGTTTTCAGGGGTTGATATTTTTTGAATTGTAACAATACTGAACGGAGAAGATTCTATAAAATATTTCTTTCTGTTTCCAAACGGTATCGCTGGGCGGTAGTAGGTTAACATAACCTATCGTTGGACCCCGTTAATCCTCACATCATAAAATGTACAGGAAGATTAATTCAGGGTGGAACACAAGAGCTTGAAAATTCCAGCCTTGAAATCAACCAGTCTAATGATCATCGCATATACGTCGAATATATGCGAACATTTTTTTTTCTGCAGGCAAGGACAGCATTTACTACGACACCCAGCATCCTCAAGGCAAAGCCGGTCTCGAAAAGGTCGAAGAGGTTGAGGACTTCGTCCAAGGAAAAGCCACGAGGAAGCCAGAAGCTCCTGAACCCGTTTTCGACAAGCCTGTGTGGACTGTACCTTTGCAGCCTGAGTTCCGTCTGGGAGAGAACGACAAGCTACATCTCGAAGGCAATGTTGAGCCTCGTAACGATCCTAACCTCAAAATTGAGTGGTTCTTCAACGGCAAGGCTTTGGAACATGGTAAGACTACGCTTCTTATCACACCTCTCGCACTTTAACTTGCTACGTGATATTTAAACACAATTAAGTTAGTGATTATTACATTTAACTCGAATGTTTGACTTTCAGGGGCACGTTTCAAGATGACCTATGACTTCGGATTCGTCACGCTTGATCTGAATGATGTATACGAGCGTGACCAGGGTGTCTACACATGCAAAGCGTCCAACAAGTCTGGAGAGGCCTTCACCTCTACTACAATTTACTGCACTGGTAAGTTTCAGCAAAGCAATAAATTTCACAAATTTAAGGACAACACCAATTTTAAAAATATTTTTAAAATTGACAACTCGACTTTTCAATTCAGATCTTGTGCTGTCTAAAATGATCTCCAATTTTTTTCTGGCCCATTTCCTCTCAGTCAGCTGATCTCGACCCTACGTAGAAATTTACCAAAGAACGACAAAAACATTTACGAAAATTATAAATTTTGACAAAAATTGACGGCCTTTACTTTCCTTAAATCAAGAATTTGATCGTTATAAAAACACCGATTCGCAGTTTTTAAGTTTTTTCTCTCCTTTTATTCGAAGAAGGAAATTTTTTGTTTATTTTCTGGGAACTGGTTAGTTTATTTAACGACATTCTTTTTACAGGCAAAGAGAATCTTATTGAGAGGACTCAGCACCCGAAGGGCGAGAAGGGTCTGGAACAGATCCAGAATCTGGAGGATTCGCTGGCGCGCCAGCCCGGTGCAGCTCCGGAGTCAGAAGTCGGCCAACCTCCCGTCTTTACATCTCAGGTAACTCAACTGCTCTGCTTTTCCAATGCGCCGTTACGCATTCGATACGTAGATGACTTTTACGCTACGCAGATTAGTGTTTGTTTTGCGTAAATATTTTGAAAAAATATAAAGGTAGAAGCATGTAACTAATGTCTACCGCTGTTTACCCATCCTATATCTTTCATTGTAGCGGCATTTTCAATTTTTCCTTCTATGGAAAATTCATGGCTGAGAACGGCTTTTAATAAAAGCATGAAACGCCTCTTTTAAACGGTAAAACGTAGTGCTGAAACAATCTTATCATATGTTTTTGGCATTGACAGTCCATTGAATCTATTTTAAATGCGGGTAATTTTCTTTTTGATTAGGTAATCTTTGTAACTATTTTGATTTTAATGCAGCATAGGCGACTTCTGTAATTTGCTTATTTACTGAATAAAATCAATCAAGGCATTTTTTTCGTATTACCCATTATTATTACGGTCGATAGCACAACGAGTATGTTTGGAATAACGATTTGATTGTTGATTAAATTCAAAATATATTCATGAACAACTTTTTTTGTTTGAGTTTCTTACTTAGATTTACAATCAAAGTAGCTACTTGTGAAGAACGTCTCACCTCCGCAAAAGATCACGAGCGATAGGTAACAGTGCCTAGAAATGGCGGGGCTTAGACATTTCCAAGCTCTTGCCATTCGCGCTTAAATTACCTTCGCTGCTTTTATTAATTACAACCATGACTAGTTAGCCCACGTTTTTTTAGTTTGAGTTTTCGCGTCTAAAAAACTGCTTTTGCGTGATTAGTGTGTCTTAAGCTCCTCAGAGCTAACTTATTAATAAATGCTTTTCTGCTTGCAGCAGAGTGTTGGCTTCAGCCCAGTGTTGTCCGTTGAGGTATTGGTAGTAAATTTACACTATTTTTGGTGGCGGCATGATGTCAATTTTCAGCGAATAAATCAACTTGTTTGACGAAACAATATTTTTCTAATTTGTTGTCTTCAACAGTTCCAGAACCTCAGCAACCTCAGCGAGGGTGACATCGCCCACTTCGAGGCTTCCCTTACGCCAGTCGGCGATCAGACCATGGTTGTCGAATGGTTCTACAACGGGAAACTCCTCGAAGCCAGTAAGTTTTTCTGCTTTCTCTCATTAGAAGTTTTGGGATTTATTCGTTCTCTTTCAGAAAATAAGGTAGTTTACGCATTTTTCTCTCCAAATATAGTGTGATTATATGAGGAAAAAAGACTTACGTCGGTCTTAATTTTTGCGATTTTTTTCGTATGGTTTGAAAATTATATTAAAAAATATTTTGCACTCAAAACCACTTTTCAATACTTGGAGAAAATTTTTGCAAATATTTTTTCATGTAGTTTGAAAATTGTATTAATAAATACTTCGCGATCAAAAACACTTTTCAATGCTTGGAAAAAAATCCCATGTATGATTTTTTTTTCTGAATTGTCGGAATATTTTTTTTTGCAAGTATGAATATATTTCGAAATGTACGATAGAAAGATTGGAAGGGGAGTCCTCTTATGGTTAACCACCAATTTTACAGGTCACCGTACCCGCACTGTACATGCTTTCGGTATGGTCGTACTTGAGATTCTCGGTACTAAGATCGAAGACTCCGGAGAGTACACCTGTCGCGCCACCAATAAATGGGGCAGGGCTGAAATCAGCGTCAAACTTGAGTGTGTCGACAAGTCCAAGGGCCAGAAACCTCGATTCACCACCCAGATCCAGGTAGGATTATTAAAAGACTATTCCGTTACTCCAAAAGACAGAAGTCACAAAAACCATCTCAAACGAATTGTGATTACTTGTTCTTTGTCTGTTCCGGCTCGAATTTCGTGGCCCATTCGACTTAATTCTTATACTTGTGGTTGTCAGAACCTGGTTGGCCTCAAGGACGGCGACTCGGCTCACTTCGAATGCACGCTGGTTCCCGTCAACGATCCTGACCTCAAAGTCGAATGGTTCCACAACGGGGTGCCCATTCGCCACTCTTCCCGGATTAAGACCGTCTCCGACTTTGGATTCGTCGTTATGGACATCGCCTACGTTCAGAGCCATGACTCGGGAGAGTATATTTGCAAAGCCAGCAACAAGTGAGTGTCTTATAAATAATCAGGTTCTTTTGTTTTATGCTGTGAATTTCGGGAGAGGAAAAGAATCAGCGGCAATAGTATTGCTCCTTCTCATATATTTCAAACTTCTCAAGCTTGAAAACGGAAAGAGACACGATAAAAAAGCATTCTACTGGGTTGATAGAGCGAATATCTATCGAATTCATTTCGAGTTCATTTGTTGTATATCTTTCCGTTGTATATCGGTCTATTCCTAAGTTAAGAAGGTTCGAAAAAATAGGGAGCAATACCTTTGCCACTGATACCAACCATTACATCTCAATCATGATTGCAAGTTATAATCCTTCACGTAACACAGACTAATAATGCTATATTGAGACCTAGCAAAGTTAGTGACAGCTCTCATCCATCATATATGTCACTTTGTAATTTTCTGTTATTATGCTCTAGTCTGATTCTTTTGATATTTCCTCAATTAAACCTTTTTTTAACGTTACTGGCGATAAGTTTACGTCAGATTTTCTATTGTTAGTTTAGGCGAGGTTAAGGTTAGCTTTAAGGAACTTAGTATAAGCCAACTCAGATCACGTTAGCTTGGGTGGATTTTGGTCAGGTTCGATATAGCTAGCTCAAGTTAGGTTAGGTAACTTGCGAGTTCAAAATCTACGAGGAGACTTCTATCCTGCGTGAATTTCGAGTCACTGATTGATTTCTTGTGCAGATACGGCGAAGACACTACGCGCGCAACGATCTCGTGCACCGGGAAGGGCGGCGTTTACCTGGACAGCTTGCAGCCCGACGCCCTGGCGCGCATCCGCGAGCTGGAGAGCCTCCAAGGCCAGCAGCCCGCGCCGCAAGCTGCGCCGTCGGCTGAGCCTCCAAAGTTCATTACCCAGATCTCCGATGTCACTCAGCTGGTCGAAGGACAGAGCGCTCACTTCGAAGCCAGACTCACGCCAATCAACGATCCAGATCTTGTGGTGAGAAAACGGATCTTACTATAAAACGTGCGTGTATCGTGTCGAGGAATATGGTTACAGATTGACCGTTTTGATTTTACAGGTTGAGTGGTATTACAACGGCAAGAAACTGCCGCATGGACACCGATTCCGCACTTTCCATGATTTTGGTATCGTTATTTTGGATATTTTGTACTGCTACGAAGAGAACTCTGGCCTGTACGAGTGCCGTGCCTATAACAAAGTCGGCGAAGATAGCACCAAGGCCAATCTTAAGTGCATGTCCAAGGCTAACCTCATCCTCACATCACAACTGCCACGAGTAAGTACCTTAAATACAAAATGGAAGTCATTTAAGATTTTCTTTAGCCAGACTTGACCTAACTTGACCTACCTCCTAACCTAACCTTACCTAAGCTAAACTTGTGAATCAAGCAGTACCTTTATGTTCCCTTGAGGCCTCTTTCGAAGATTCTATCTTCTCCTCCAAAAAAAATTAAAACATAAAATGAAATACGTTAACTTAACCTAACTCTCTTGTAATCCAGTCAAGCACGAACGTTATCACCATTTAAATTCTTGTACCTGAAAGAAAAGATAATCACTTCGTGTTAAAGAATATTCAGACTCATTTAATAAAGATAAGTTTAAAAAAATGTCGTGGTGAATTAATTCCGTTCGCTGGTTATGAAGACGCGTGAACCTAGCAGAACTAATATTTTAGAGCTTTCTGGGTAGGTTATTTCATTTTTAATTTTCTTCAGGGTATGGAGGGAGGTCTGGAGAAAATCCAGACTTTGGAAGACTCGATGGTGCGTACCCGCGATGAGCGCATAACCGAAGAGAAGGGCGTCGCTCCCGTGTTCACTGTCCCCTTGGCGAACATTGACAACCTCCGCGAGGGCGAAAGCTGCCACTTCGAGGCCCGCCTCACTCCGACCAACGACCCCAAACTCAAGGTCGAGTGGTTCTGGAACGGCAAGCCCCTCAAGACGGGCTCCAGGTTCCGAACCTTCTGCGATTTCGGTTTCGTCATTCTGGAAATTTCGCCTGTGTATCCTGAAGATTCCGGAGAGTACTCTTGCCGCGCTTCAAACGATTACGGCCAAGCCGTCACGACTGCCACCATGAAGATTCAAGGTAAACATTTTATGATAACGCAATTGTCCGAGAAACAAACTCGAATTCGGAATGAATCTTGCGATTATGCACTGATTTGTCCTCACGACGCGGAATATTTAATTGGAATGTGTAAACATTGTCCGGGAGATGACTGAACTGGAAAAATTGTTATTTTAGGCAAGAGAAGCATCATCATGGAGTCGCAGCTACCCAAGGGTATGGAGGGCACCATCGACAGGATAGCCGAACTAGAAGGCCTCGGCCAAGCACGGCCCACTGAGATCGAAGAAGACACAGGCAAACCGCCCGAATTCATCACTAGTCCATCTGACCAGTCCTTGACTGAGAACTCGCTGGCGCACTTCGAGTGCCGACTGACGCCGATCAACGACCCGTCCATGCGAGTCGAATGGTTCCACAACGGCAAGGTGCTCTCCGCCGGATCCCGTATCAAGACCATCAACGACTTCGGTTTCGTGATTCTCGAAGTTGGCGGTGTGTACGTGCGAGATGCTGGACTGTACATGTGCAAGGTAAGTTTCTCATACTATGATTAATACGTCAATCGGTATAAATTTTTCATAATGATCTTGTTTTTAGGCTACGAACAAACACGGTGAAGCGACTGTGTCCTGCCAACTGCAAGTCCGCGGCCGTCAAGGCATCGTATTAGAACCCCAACTTCCAACTCACTTCAAATCTGGCACTGAGAGCATCCAGCGCCTTGAAGAACAGCTTTACAAGAAGGACGAGGTTCTCTCTGAAGAAGAGAAGCCTAATCCACCAAGATTCATCGTCGAACTCAAGGTAAATATGAGAAATTGAACGATCACTCAAAAGTTTGAGCCATCGGAACGATTTTAAAGTGGTATGAAAAATTTAAGCGATCATATTGTGAGGTTATGAAAAACTGATGCGAGTGTGCCACTGGTATGAAAAATTCCTCGATTTCTCCCTCAGGACCAAACGGAACTTAACGAAGGCGACGCCGCGCACTTCGACTGCCGCGTCGAGCCCGCGAGCGATCCGGACATGCGCATCGACTGGTTCTTCAACGGACGTCCTTTCGCCACCGGATCTCGTGTCCACCAGCTCTCCGATTTCGGATTTATCGTCTTGGATCTCAATTACACCTACGCTCGGGACTCTGGGGAGTACATGTGCCGTGCAACCAACAAATGGGGCACTGCTACAACTAAGGCAACCCTCACTTGCAAGTGTAAGTGTTCATTGAGAAACCATCGCACATCGTTTTCGAACGTAGCTTAATAATTGTCTTTAAATTTGGCAGCCAAAAAGAATATTGATCTAGACTCCCAGCTGCCTCAGGGCATGAGTGGCGAGAAGCTCAAGGCTCTAGAGCAGGGACCCATTCCTGCCGCTCCTCCACCAGACGATCTGCCGCCGGAGGCACCGAAGTTCATCACCCAGGTAAACTAACCTATGTATTTCGTCTCTAAATTATTGTAGTAATTCGAATTCTCCTATCATTTAGACTTAATGCTTCTTCGTTACAAAAGTTTAGTTACCAACTTGACTCTTTTAAGATAACCTTTTTCATATCGCGTTGGCTTGCAAGCTCGGTCGCACATTCAACATCTAAATTTTCCTTTTTTTTTAATTATTGAGTTGGGAACCGCTAGTGAGCCAAGCTCCTAGACGGGGCTCTCTACATTTGATGACGACAGCATCAAATGTGGAAAGATGTCTCTTTTAGATTTCTTTTTCCGGTAGGTTTATATTCATTCGATTTGTTCCAATTTCTTTGCATCAAAGTACTTCATTTCTAGAGTGATGTTACCTATTCGAATTATGCCGGTTTTTTTTTTACGTCTAAAGTACTTTATTTTAAAATTTCTGATTTCCGTTTGATCCAAGTAGTACAATAGGAGCAATTGTAGGAAAATATTGTGTGATTTGTTCTACACGGTCTCAAGGTTTTGTTTTCTCAAATCAGATCGAGTCGAAGGTTGTCGAAGAACGGGAATCGGTTCACTTCGAGTGCCGCGTCGAGCCCAAAACCGACCCAAGGCTTAGAATCGAATGGTACCGAAACGGCAAACTCTTGCCGACGGGTCACCGCTACCGCACAGTTTACGACCTTGGCTTCGTCTCTTTGGACATTCTCAACGTTTACAACGAGGACGAAGGAGAGTACGTGTGCAGGGCTGTCAACGAAGTTGGGGAAGACTTCACCAAAGCTACCATCATGTGCAAGAGTAAGTTACAACCGGAAATGAACGTATTATGATCACCGTGTATCTCGTACTAAACATCCTCTTTTTTACAGAACTGCCTACCATCGTGCTCCACAACCAAGTTCCTAAGGGTATGCTGAAGTCTGAACAGCTAATGCAGATGGAGGCTGCTATCAAGAAGTACACCTCAGAAATTCATCTCACCGAAGATGATCTCTACGATCCTGATCGCAAACAACCTCCAAGGTAAAACTCTGTTTTCCATAAGAATATTGTTTTCATGAACGCGGATGTAGTTATGTAAGATTTATGCGCTAAAGCGGTTTTCACAATCATTCCCACCTTTTATTTCCGAAACACTACGATATTCAGATTTGGAATTCATTTCAAAAGTTCGTTTTAACAGTTTTCAGCGCCAAGAATTTTGTGTAGCACATCATGAATCAAGATTGGGTGACCCTTCAAAACTTGTATTTGGCACTGCGCAAACAAAATATTTTCTAATGATCGCTAAGTGTTCTTCTCAGGAGGACCCTTGATGCAGTTAATATGCCTCTTTTCACAGTGTAAAATTAATGAATGTCCATAGCTTACTTAAATGTTCATAGCGCCTGGAAAGGTTTACTTTTAGTGACATTTCTACAACGGTCTTTTTGATAGATCCCAGATTTTTTACCCATGTTCCTTCTTGGCAGATTCGTTACTCAGATCAAGGACCAGACCGATCTGGTCGAAATGCAGACCACCAAGTTCGAATGCCAGTTGGCTCCCGTCGGGGATCCTAACATGAAAGTCGAATGGTTCCTCAACGGAAAACCACTGCCTTTCAGTAAGTACAGCAATGATCATAGATCGGTCCCATTCGAATCTAGTGACTTATTTTTTGAAAATCTCTGTTGGCAATAATAATGCATTTAAATACGTTACACCTCGCGCTCGGCCAAGACATATTTCTATCGTATTTCCAACACAAACAATAATTCCCTAGATTTGAATGAAACACGAGTTGGTATCTCCACCGTACAAGTGATTTTGAGAACCGTTGATGCTGTTTTTCGATCGTATTGTGACGTCTGTCGTTTGTTGCGCAGAGAACCGTTTCACGCCTATCTACGATTTCGGCTACGTGGCCATGAACTTCGGTTGGGTATACCCAGAGGACAGCGGCGAGTACCTGTGCCGAGCCACCAACTTGTACGGCATGGACGAAACTCGCGCCATCATCAAGACATCTGGCAAGCCTGGCATTATTTACGAATCGCAGTTGCCCAAGGGAATGAAGAGTATTGAACGGATTCGCGAAATGGAGGCGGCGTGGCAAACGTGAGTATATTTACTGTATTTTTTCGTCAAGTTTTCATCTTAAAAACTGTCTTTTAGAATCATGAAATTATTCTTTATCCCATTTATAATAACAAATCATCGTCGAAAAAAAAATTGGAACGGGATTCCGTTGTTGGTGGGCTGAAAATCTCAAGACTACTTTACACGCATACTGAAGTTCTGTTAAGAATTGAAACAAAGTTTTCAAAACAGTATTACTGTAGATTCTCTTGTGCTCTAAACTTGCTGTAACTGAAAACCAAAACTGTATTATTGTAGACTCCTTTCTACTCTAAACTTGCAAGAAGAGCTTTTCGTATAAAACGGATAGAAAAACTTGATATGTTTGAGAATAGCAAATGAGCTTGTTCAGTGTGTACTCCTTTTTCGTTTGTTTCTCTTTTGCTTATTACCTGCTCTGACATCACTCTGAATGACGAACCGATAGAGCATAACTCGTGCGGCCTATAACGAATTGAGTTGAATTAAAGTGCTGATTGTGGTTAAGTATGTCACCGGTGAAGTTAGGTTAGGTTTCAATTTTTGAGAGTGGTTACGTTTGGCAGAATGAAGTGCGACTGTTCCGGAGAGTTAATCATGTTTGTTGGGTCGTTTCAGGGTTCCTGAAGTTCAAGAGGAGGAAGATAAACCTCGGCAGGCTCCCGTTTTTGTCACCAAGCCTGAACCTTGCACCGTCTCGGAGAGCGATTGCGCTCGATTTTGCTGCCGTGTTACAGGCCATCCTCGGCCTCGAGTCATGTGGATTGTCAATGGCCACACAGTTGTCAATGTAAGTCGGAAAAAAAGTAGGGAGGAGCAAGGATTCGAATCTCGATCATCTGACATCGCGATTGTTGCAGGGTTCACGCTACAAGCTGATCTACGACGGTATGTGGCATCTGGACATCCCCAAGACGCGCCAATACGACCAGGGCGTTGTGGAGGTGATTGCCAGGAACTCCGCGGGCGAGGCTCGAGCTACGACCGATCTGACAGTGAAACCACGAGGCGACGACTACAGGAACGTCCTGAAGAATTCTCCGAGACGTAAGTCTAACGCCTGGAAGGGTTGACAGCAAGCAGATTGTATCTTGACATTTCAGCGTTGCTGAAAACACCTTTAGCTAATGCGTCATCTCTTTCAGCCTGGAGATGGTTGCGGAATTGTTGTTTTGTGCATAGTATATTTTTCATACAAGACATACAATTTGGGTTTTATACAAGTTGCTCTGTTGGAAAAGTTCTTCGTAATACACTAACACATTTTGGTCGTGACGTTCACAGCTCACTCACAAAAAAGCACTAATTGCAATATGCGCACAATACCAGAACATACTCTCTATACATGTACAATTGTTTGACACTGTCCGACTGCGTTTCAGAATGGAGTCGGATTTCACCCTTTGCAGTTCAAATTTGTGTTGTTCTTCATTTACAAAGCAAGATTCTTTTAACTTGAAGGAAGTAATTTATGTATCAACAGCCTTAAATATTTTTTCTTAATTCGAATACCGAGAGATCCCATAGGTGAACAACCGTTCATGGGGCAATAACAACAAAGATTTTGGCTGAAAATCCTCGCCGGTTTCTCGTTAGAATTTCTAGAGAAGACAAGCAGATTTGGAATGTAATGGGAACACGACACTAACACCGAACACGCACTTGTACCAACCTCTGCAATCCTTTGCTTCCAAATCTGAGCCTTCTCCGAATCCTATTGCTCCTTCTTACCAGCTGACGGATTAGCCAACTTCGTCTTTCAAAAGGACCGCTTAGGGGTAAGGTGCCTCCTCTTTGACTTCTCTCCTCTGTTGCTTACGACGTGGTCGCCAGGTATGAAAAATTTGTTGTGCTTTTCCCGAAGTGCCTGAGGCATGACACATCCGCTTTGTTTCTCATCTCCGCTTGAGCATGAATCACCGTGCTGAACAGATTCCCTCTCTTCATTGGCCAACGATCCAATGGAAACACCTCTCAGCGGCGTCGATATTACGAAAAATTCAGGTCCCGAAAATTATCCAATCTCATACTTTGTGTATAAATGTTTGATTGTGGATGCTGAATTTTCATGAACTTAATTTTTTCATTTAATTTTTCGAACTTATTGTGCTTTGAAAAAACGCATTCCTGTAGACTTTGAGAAATTAAGATTTTGTGTGGACTATGAAAAATTCGTATCTCACGAAGCGGAGCAGGGAATCTATCATGAGATGTCGCCCTTTCAGTGGAAATTTGAATGTGTTGTATGTCTTTTCACCCTTAGAACAGGTGAACGGAAATTTTGTTTTCTCCTCGCAGCCCCCGGGATGACATCTTCATGACATTACATCTTCATCAGCACCCTGACATTTTATTTCAGAAAAAAAAACATATCAGCCGTCGGATAGAAATGTTTTTTGCCCTACGTTAAATAATGATAAAAAATATTCCACATAGCTGCAATAGCTGTGGACATTCAGAGAAATCTTTTTTCAAAAATCCAGAATCAGATATTTGGTGATTTTATTGACTTCAAGTCAAATATTAATGACTGCATCTGGGCAAAACACATTCATCACAATTTTGACATGTTTTACAATGTAGTAGCAAGATATTGTCTCTCCGTTTTGGCACAGTGTCTAAATCTTTAAAATCGCTCTTTGCACCGGAATGCGGGGCGACCCGGAACATGATACGATGGAATGATAGAGATTTTGCTCTCGCCTAGCGGGTTGCTGCAAATCTTGACCCATCTTCATCCGATTTATCACGTCTCGCCCCGATTTACCGTGATTGTTGTTAACTGTCTTCCTAGGATTAACATCTTTTTAAATGAATGTTGAAGTTGCTCAAATGGGTGCATTTAGCGGCTAACTGAATGTTGGCTACCCGCACGAAATAAATACTTGTCATAAATAATAGCATACCCACAGTGATTTGCTTTGTCGAAATCTTATTTTAAAAAAGTATTAAAATAAGTCAATGTGAGTTACTGTTTAAAACTTTTAAATTTTCGATATTGTATAGTATTGGAACCTTGCTTTACGGCTACGAATTTTCACAACTTTTTTGATCGACTGAAAGTCATTCAAGTGAGATTTTTCCGTAGTGTTTTTTTAAACTCCTGATGAAAATTTCGTAAATCTAAAAAAAAACAACAAAAAAACATAGAAGCGAAGTCATGTCAATTAGTATGAATCACATGCTTGGGTTCTATCTAGTCAAATTTATTATCGAAGCACTGTATCGCATTTAAATAAATTTTAAATTAACATTTTAAGCCGTTTCCTAAAAGCAAACATTTCCACTTCGCACAAAAATCCTCCCTATATACGACCGCATGCCAAAGGAACCGAATTATCTCTCAAACTCATTATCGGCATCGAAATCGAAAAACTCCCACCTTTTAAAGCCCTTGGCTGTGTTTTACCATTGCATCTGGGCATACTCTGCATGCACTTCAATATCTTTTCACGAATTCAGACGTGAATCACTATTTTTGTCGCAGCTTAACTAACCTATTAGTCAAAAAAATTATTCAAGTTAAATTACGTATTGAAGTCATATACTCCCGGAAACTTATTCAACTCCGTTTAAATTTAAAAATCAAATAAATATTTCGTTCGGAAAATGAAATTCTTTTCTCCCTTGTGGTAATGCTTGAGTAGCTACTACTTGTTTTTGTTAGTAGTTTGCCTGTAGGTTTTATTTTCGTCGGAAGTTTGACATGTTTCTTGCTCTGTGCAGCGTGGTATGACGCAGAACTGTCTCAATATCAGAAAGAACGGCAGGCAACTGATCTCGAAGCCTTCTTCCAAGAACGAAGCGAACAGCAAGCCAAGCAAGGGGAGATCATCTTCGAACCCCACAAACAACCCGTGAAGGAACCGGAAACGGAATGGCAGAAAACGGTCAAACAAAAGAAGGGAGAAGACTACTACAGCAAACTCAGAGAGGTATGAAAAATTCAGGTTCCTCAGTAACATGTTGGAGACGTTCGGAGAGTTGTGTACAAGTCATCAGCTGATACCGGCATTGTAATGACGTGTTTTAGGTTGAAGAGGAACAGCTTTTGAAGGAAGCTCACTTGAGAGAGCAGTCGCATCAGTTCGGAATTCCAGGAGAGAAAATCGTGTCGAAGTCGCTTGCCAAAGGAATGGCTCAGAGCTACGAAGCCAATGTGTAAGTTTTCTTAGGACGCATCGTCTTTAAACAGTCTCTGTTCTCGTTCTTTACCTTCCCCTACATACCATAAACGGAATTTGTTCTCGTTCTTTACCTTCCCCTACATACAATGAACGGACTTTGTTCTCGTTCTTTACCTTCCCCTACATACAATAAACGGACTTTGTTCTCGTTCTTTACCTTCCCCTACATACAATAAACGGACTTTGTTCTCGTTCTTTACCTTCC
>Ga0058701_10001889_pt1 | contig 15350 bp, 11 predicted proteins | sample AgamicOrMae_FD_97039 | JGI IMG/M metagenome (GOLD analysis project Ga0058701, IMG submission 97039) | Agave microbial communities from Guanajuato, Mexico - Or.Ma.e | ecosystem: Host-associated > Plants > Phyllosphere > Phylloplane/Leaf | place: Guanajuato, Mexico | collected 2012-06-04
AGCGAAATTTCGGGATCTCGTCAAATTAGGCCTCAACTCGAAAGGCATTTGAGATGACAAAGTATCCCATGGGACACAAACTTATCAGAACCTGACCAGGTCCTGACCGAGACAAAAGGTGTTTGTCAATCCCTGATTAGGAAATGGCCAATTCCTTATCAGAATCTGAACAGGACCTAGGTCCTGATCAGAATCTGATCAGGACCTAGGTCTAAATTGCGATCACAACCTGACAAGACTTTTATGAGGTCCTCTGATAAAATCCGCAAGACCCTATGGTCTATATTAGGTCCTGAGCAGAATATGGCCAATTTCGGATTAGAATCTAAAAATAGTTCAAAATTTATCCGGAACTGATCAGACCCTGATTTTAAATTTATCAGAAATTGATAAGTTTTGGGCGCATCTAGAAAGACATTAGAGGTAACGTATGTATTTGATCTCTCTAACCATGCAATCCGATCATGAGGTTAATCTATCTTTACCGGCTAATACGTTAAGCTCGCTTGAACGCGACAGAGTCTCGAAGTTTGTGGCGTCGGCGGCGGCCGTGGGGTGTGTTTGGGTGTCGTTGCGCCGCGCCTTTGCGCCGCCGCCGTCGAGTCGATAGCGCAGGGTCGAGTCGCTTCTCTGAGGACACTTGACCCTCTCGTGAAAATCTTCTTGATCCTCTCATTTGTGTGGCCGCCTTTAAAGCCTTGCTGAGTCAGCTCACTGGATATCTCGTAGCTTTAGGGGGATGCTTCCTTCCTCCAGTGCGGAGGAATCCTGAATCCTGCCTCATTTTTCTTCGGTGGTGCTCAGAAAATGCGTAGAAAGCTTGTCTTTTTTTCACATTTTTTTATATAGGTCAAGATTCCGAAAATTAATTTTTACGAACACTTGATAGAAACCTATGAACGCTCGCCTAATTTTGGACATTTTTGCACTGGCAGTCTCAAAAGTATTGACCCCCTCAATGTTTTCCAAACCTCCGTGATTGTGAAACAACGAGAAGTACGTCATTAAAGTACGGAATAGACTCGGTAGATCTTTACGATATTTATCCATAATATAAAGGTTCTGGGTCGTATCTCTTTCCGTTCTAAGTTACAGAGGTTTCATAAAGCGGTATTGATCAATACTTTGATCAAGAGACTGTATATGGTAAATATAATTCAATTCGTTTAATGAGGCTTTTGCGTTGACCACGGCAATAACTCTTCCCCCCGCCCCTAAAAAAACTCTAGTTCTCAGTTTATATATTTTATGTAAAAATGAGATATCCCTTTGTTTAAAAAAATCAACAATTTAATCATTTTTGAAGTGCTCCTTCGCGAAACATTTAGCGATTTTTTTGATAAATGATTCAAAAATAAAATACCGTAATTTATGTGTACGGTTGGGCTTATAAAAGAGAGGTTCCTTAACGGAGGTATAGTTTGAAGCAAAGAAATAATCACAGAGCAGGATCCATAGTTTGTCATCTGGCCGGATATCAAAAAGATAGAGTCTAGCAATGAATTTCGGAAACCAGATCTTCTTTTGTCAGTTGATGGATCAGGTCGTAAGTGATACTTCAGAGTGGGAGTTTCTCGTATGTAGAGGTTTTCATTAAGCGTTCCCGCCTGCCCCCGAAGACCAAGCCCACGCGGGCTTGCCTGCCCAACGTAACTGAAGAAGAAGAAACTTTTGTGTCACATCGATATTTCCTATTCATGTAAGACCGATCGAATAATGCTTTTGTCCCATTGTCAACCGGCGGGCTTTTAGCAAAAGATGCAGCTAACGTCACTTGGCCGAGTATTCGTGGTCAAGGCGCACCTTTGTGGTGTAATACCGGATTTTCGGCCTCGTCTTTATGTCACCGATCAAAGAGCAAGCGCCGTTGCTTCGCTTTGAGACGTTCCGCCCGCGGAGAGGATCCAACGCACCCTCATAGGGCGCTTCGATTTCCATGCTGACCCACAGAAACCGCTGAAATTAGGTGGCCTTTTAACAAGAGATTACACGCGTAATTGCAACCGATTTCTTTCGAGGAAATGCTAGGATTTTTTTATTTCAAAATATTTATTTCTTAAAATGGCTGAAGTATGTGTGAATTGGATCTTTGGAACTGGAACAATTTCCCATGAAACGTGATTTGATGACTTCAAATGAAACTGTACTAGTTGAAAATGCTCGTTCAAGAATGTTCAAGAATGGTTATATATTGCAAATAGTACAGTTTTGAAACAGCATTGTCAACTAGTACAGCTTCATTTGAAGCAATTGAATTGCACTTAATGAAAGTACGAAAATTACTTTCTAATTGCAAACTAGTCGATTTTTACTAATCTAAAGGCAGAGCTGTGCTAAGATTGGTAAAACAGCTCATAGAATGGTTAAAAACGACCAGAGCAGGTAAAAAAATCAACTGATTTAGTTAGTTTAAGTAAATCGCCCATTCCCTTTGATCAATGCAAAAGATTGTTTTTGAACAATTTACCAGGTACGTTGCACGACTTTTGCCTTAGACTTATCAATCGGTCGAAAATGACTTACTCAGATGTAGTGTGTACGTTAATATTTTTTGTCCTGTTTCCGTTGGGTGGAGAACAGGCGAAAGGGGATTGAATGGCCTGATAATTTCCCGTTTAACGATCTCATGGGTTAAAGCTGTGTTCGTCTTTGCCGGTCGGGGTCGGGAAGGTGCTAAGGCACTAGGCTAGTGTTTGAATAGTTGAGGTTCGAGCCTCGAGAATGGCATCGGCTTTTTCTGTCGAGGATCCGCACGCTTCAACCAGCAAATTGACGAAACTCGCGTTACCCAATAGGCCTAGCTGCTGACGTAGATCAGGCCCCTGTCCGTCCATACACGAGCTGATAAAAAATAATAATTATCAATTGCAAGCGAAAGTGTACGTGAGTCAATTTGTATTACCGGGTAATCAGGCGAAAACAGCTGGATTTCGGATAAGCAGCCTCGAAACCGGATCGTTAGCCACTGGTTATCGGCAGCCATCAAAACTTGCGCCACATAAATAACAAGAGGTTAGTCAACAAAACAGAGAAGTGATGGCAACGGGTTCGATGCAGTCATAAAACCGAAATTGACGTCCACATCAAGTGGTCAGGTCGACCCTCGATTCTCGATCCTTGAGTCCCGAGCCAGCCGTCTGACACGCCATTCGATATTCTACCGTCAGTTAAAAAATGTTCAAAACTTCGAAAACTTTCTCGATATCTTCACCTAATTCCTTCACCTTAATAATTCGTTTTTCACCCTCAGATTTTTTTTATTTTATTTTTTAATGCACAATATTTGTTGAATTCGCGTGCCGTGAAAAAGTGAAGGTAGCATTGGATTCCTTCCTCCTCTCCCCTATTTATACGATCTTTTCAAGTCTAATCTAGCTCGGTTATACGTTCGGCCACTCTTCTCTCAGAAAACCGTAACCTGTTATTGCTATTTTAAGCTGATATTGAAATCCTTTGCATCATTCCCATAGATACCCTCAAAGGGAGTTAAATCTGCGAAGGAAGGGAAACCAGGTATTGGAAGATGTAGCGACAGGAGATGAGCTAGCAGGCCTTATTCGGATCGGCTACTTCTTCATCTTTGCATAATTTCTTGTCGAGGTGTGGTCCTCTTCGAGAACCTGGGAACGGAGAAACTGACACCGTCAACATCTAAGTGGCTCTGGAAGGGATGCGGGAGCATTGTCACAGGGGTTGCCAGGTTGCCACCCCTGAGGGGGTAGGAGGAAGAGAGGGAGGGGACTCGATTCATGGGGGCCCAGGGGAACAGCTTTGTTTGTTTTCTATACACGCGAGTTGAGTTCTTGATGGAGATACTATTATTGTCACAGATAAAAACGTTAGGAGATATATTTTTCATACTGAAGGGTCCTCGAACAACGTAGCCAATTATTTGTTTAGACAGGCATGACTTATTGCGGGGCGTGATTGAAACTTTCTTTTCGCTTGCGGGAATTTTCCAAGAATTTTCGATTGCATTGCGAAAGAAGTTGAGCGGTTTTCCGAAAAGTAGGAAGTGATGGCACTGGAGATAGCAAGGGTGCTCATCCTAGTTAAATAAATACGTGACTGCAATACGTTCTTGGGTGAAGTCATCGAAGGGTACAACACTGCGTGACGTCATGAGAGTCCGTGATTCTGCCTAACCCTGACCTTACCGGAGTCAACAATTAAATGAGGACGGTGAATGTTAGGTTCGCATTTGGAAAACGAGGTAACAATTTTACCGCCCCTTTTAATAATAATAATAAAAAAATACCGAGCTTATTTTGAAGTCGTGCTTCTTCTTAAAACCATAAAAATTCCTTTCCAATTTTTGGCCTATAATATTGCGTTCTGATTGATTTAGCACGAAACGTTTTTCAAAACAGTAGTAACCTAACCGGTTTTCTGTAGTTTGTTCCTATGTTCCGTTGCCATTTTGAGAATCAGAATTATTTTACCTCTTAAAAATTAATATGCCTGCTGGCCCTTTTGCTAAAAAAATAAAAAAAGTTAATATCGAACTTAAAAAAACTCTGAAAAAATGTGTTGTGTTAGATTCCTCTGTGCTTAAACAGGGTTTATATGCCACTCAAAGTAAAAACAAAACACCTGTTTTAGATAGTTCTTACCCGTTTTGGGTACACCAATAAAAAAGGGGTATTTCGGATCTTGATTATTTCTGACAGACCTATGCTCGCTTAGCAATATAATGTAAAATGTCTAGGCGAGAGCCTTCCGTCGATGTCGCTAAACATAGGTGCATCTTGAAAAATGATCAAACTACGTGCTACCCCTTGCTTTACTATTTTCAATTGCAAACGAGAAAAGGATTCCTTATACCAGGTGTTTCATTTTTACGTCGCCCTTTGATTGCGATGATTTACCCCGTTCATTTTCTTCACAAGTATCTCTAGATTTTGGCCCGTTCTTTGCCTTGACGAAGCTGCTCACTCAGGGACTTACAGTCCGCTACTTGTTTTCTTTTGTGAAGAAGCAGTCCGCCTCGGAAAGCGTATGCACCAGTCGGAATGCAGCGCTGGTGACGCATTATGGAACCGCGAGATTTAAGCGACGATTAAAAGTTTCGAGATGAGATCTGATTGTGAGTGTCGGCAGGCTGCTCTTAAATAAGCTGTAGCAAGACGCGGCTGTGGCGGAGCCCCTCGTTATTCCTGTGTCACCCTACCGCCCCAAACGTCATACCTCACAAAACCCACTTTCTTCTCACCTAAGCGATGAAACATTTTTTCACATGTTGTGATCAAAGACGGTTAAGAAAGTTCTTTAGAGGTGTCGTAAATAACAGACATAAGACTATGTTGTTATTAGACATACAACAAAAGTTGGAAAACATTAAACTAATCATGCAAAAAATTACGTTAATTTCTGAATATAGAGACAACGGAAAACATTTCAAGCTCTCATTTTTATTGTAAGCATTTCAGAAAAAAATGTGACCCATAGTCATGACAATCAAAAACAGTCGTCTGTCTAATGTAGCCACAATTCACGATATTGTAAATAAGAACTTGTTTTCCTAACAATGCTATTTTTTTCCATTAACCAGAACGTAAAATGTCAGACCAAAAAAAAGTAATTACCAAGAATGTTTCTATTTCGCACGTATATCATCCTTTAGAAGCCTACAAGATCATATTCGAAAACATTAATCACCAGGAATCACGCATTTTTCACATTTTTGCGAAAACAACTTCTTGGAGGAGAGACAATCAGAGAAAATAATTATAATAATAATCTAAAGCTAAGGCAATGAAAAAAATATGTTTTCACAACTTTCAAAAAAGATACTGATTTTTAAATAAAAGTATATGAAGTCTATCTCGGCAAATGAACCAATCAACGAAAAATGTTCCACGAAAAAGTTGTCGAGAAAAGGGCCTAAAAATTAAAATTTTGTCCAAAATGAGAACTTCCACCTACAGTAAATAATTCCAAAGGTCCATATCCCCAGTTTTAATTGGTGTTTTGGCCGGATAAGGTTGATGTCATCCCTTTAAAAAATTAGTGCGCTTTATCGCAGTGAAATGGTGATTTGTGCGTAGATAAGATGATTTGAAGCGAACCGAAGCTCAAAGCAGCCGTCACAGACAAAGCTCGTGTTGTTGTCTGTAGGAAGAAATTGTGCTTCTCGAGATTCCCCTAAAGGAAGAGAAGACAAGGCGCCTGTCCTTTCTCCCCCTCCTCCTCCCCTTCCTTCGCCTCTTTCGCAGCCGCTAGGACGACGACGTCAGATGGACGACCCAAGATAAAAGTCCCCTAGCCTCGTCTGCTTCTTTATTAACAACTCGAAATGTTCTAAAACGAATTATATTTTGAATCTTTGCGTGCCTATTACACTGTCGATTTTATAGTCAGAATTTACCACATCATGTTTCATCTACACGTTTCATCGCCGAGCGGAGCGAGCCAAAAGGCATAACTAACTTAATAGTTACGTGATTCCGCCTACTTCTCTGCGGCAGTTGCGGTCACTGAGAAGTAAGCGACGTCAAGCTTGGCGAAAGCCGGGGAAAACCGTAGCAGGGCTTTAAGCACTTCCGATCCGAGCGAGCCATATAGGAAACCCAAGCTCTTGCAAATGCATAGTAAAAACATAGCATGTGTTTAAAGGAGTCTTTACCCGTTCTGAAAGTGAAAATAAAACGAGTTATTACGTCTTTTGATTATTTTTCAAGATAGAACTATGTTCAGCCATATCATTTCAAAGGGCTTGGAAAGAGCTTTCCATTGATATAGCTGAACATAAGTCTATCTTCAAAAATGACCAAAATACATTCTACCTCTGTTTTAAATTCACTCATAGGTCCCTTGAGATTTAAATTCCCCTAAAACAGGTGTTCCGTTTTTTGGCATGAGCATAAGCAAGGTTGTCCTGATCTTACATGACACTTTAAAATTTTCTTGCCTCCTCTAGAACTCGACCCTGACAAATATAAACTTAAGCAGAACCAACCTTAACGACTTTTCTGGCTCGTTACCTTTATGACCGTTATCTTCCAATATAAATACCGCTAAAAACTAACAAGCTCCAGATTTGATTTCAAGCCTGTCTCTTTTGTTAGAGGGTGCAATACTTTGGAGCTCTAATCAAGCTAGGTTACTTGTGTGATTTACGAGGCAGCCGTATCGAGGCTTACGGTGATTAATGCTTTGTGTCGGCGCCAGAAATTATGTTAGAGAGTGTTTAGACATTATGGGTCACAATGCTCGCACACTACAACGTTTAACGTCTTCACAGTCTTTTGAACTTCCCGCCAGGCTGAACGTTTGGCAAGCGACTACGTTTAGGCGCAATTTGGTGGCGAGATTAAAATCGCTCTTAATGGGGTTTGTGGGAGCCAGCGGACGCCGCCGCTGGGCTGCCGGGCTGCCCGCCGGAAATAGTACAAGCCCCTTACTGCTTGCTTCGCTCGCTATAATGAATGCTTTTCCACCTTTACTCTTACCAGCCTTCTGTTTGCGGGACTTCCCAAGTGAGCGAGCTTCATATTTTCGGAAGTAGATTTTCTGTCGCCTACTCAATCCATCACACTAGTTTTTTAGGTTATGATCCTCCTTTTCATGCGATAAACACACAGTTAACGATCAGATTTTGATCATATTCTGATCAATTTTCTACGTTTATTTATGTGCTTTTCTGCAATGTCGCTCTAATTGTCAGGCATCAAAATCGTCACCCTCAGATTATTTCAACAGGCGAAACGCTGCTAATAAGGGTAGAATAGAATTTTGAAGAGATTTGATTAATTTCCAAACATTTAATTACACAGCTTGCTTTGAACGAGATAGCTATCTTTAGACGATCCCGCATCCACCGCTAATCCACCCCCGATCAACTTAAACAATCGTTTAGCGCCCTTCAACCCCGAAACTTCAAACGGCGCCAATTTGCGGTTCGGCTGGGGTTGTTTTCCGTTTGCGGTCCCCTTCGGAGGGCCGTCAGCACGTCAGGACCGCTTGACAGGCAACATGCGTCTGTTGTCTTTGTGGTGTGAGGTGCGGCGCGCGCGATTCAAAAGCGCCGCCGAGCGGTGCGGCGCGGCTTGCCGCCCGCCAGGGATATCGTCATTCCAACAGGAAGTCTTGTCAAAATAACGACAAGCGAACTTATTCTTATAACCCCTTAACCCATTTAACGGCTCAGCTAACTCCTCCCTTAAGTGCTATGATTTCAAGATCAGAATTATCACTCCCCTTTAGTTTGCTTATAAAAAAGGAAGCAGTGTGGCAGTTTTTCTTTCTTTGGTAGTATTTTTTAAAAAATATTTTGTTTGATTATATCTACTTTTGAAAAGAGGACGATTGATAATAAAGGCATGACAATATTCTGATTCCATTCATAACGATAGCGAAACACACAGTAAAAAGAAAACAACCCGTTTTAGGGGGTTCTGTGCCTATTTTGGATGTGAAACAAAAACGGGGGTAGTACGTATTATGGTTATTTTTCCGGGTAGAACTATGCTCAGCCACATCAATGGAAAGCTTTCGCCGAGACTTTCTAAATTGTGTGGCTGAACACATGTCTATTTTGAAAAATAACCAAAATACGTACTATCCCAACACTGTGAAGCAGGGGATTAATAAGTTTCATTTGTCAATACTGTTGAATTTGCATTTTTTCTCCCTTCGGCAGTTAATTGTTCTGGTTCCAGAGTGCTATGTTTTTTTTTTCCTTTTCCCCTCCCTTCTTTTCTTTTTTTTTCTTTTGTTTTATTAAATGACTGGAGTTCATTGTTAGTCGAAAGTAAACAAATCACCGAGTACTTCAAGCTAGAATTATCATTTTATTTTGTAAAAGATATTAGCTGCCTTAGGTTTGGGCCTCGGTAGACGTAAACATTAAAACTCCTCGTATTTTTTTGCAATTTAAGATGCTTTGTCTATTGATAGTGTTGATGGGTTATTTTAAGGGAGTGTCTCGAATATTTATGAGTGAGTAAAATGGAGGAAGAGTAAAATGGGGAAATGATGAGAGGGTAGGGCTGAATGTCAGGTGTCAAGTATGCGCATGGTTTGTCATCTGCCCACATAAATATACATGCAAGCAGATGAAGTGACGGTAGCGTCTACGTGGGACAGTGAAGCGCGCGCATGGAATAGCAGAGTATGACATGTGTGCCCACCAGCGAGCCGGCCCTCCCCTACCGCCCCACCGAAAGGACCCACCAAGTCCCGTATCCGAACGGCCTATAAGCATCACTGCGGGCTTTTCTGCATCACTTTTAAGCAACACTCAAAGTCATGCGAAGACTACTACGCTAATTTGAAAGGTTACTCCGAGCCACGAGGAAGCCAACTTAGCCTATCGTCGCACAGCCTGGTTTTTGAGATTTAATGACCCAGCACCTCGCTTCGGTTACTCAGTGACAGTACCCAGTGTTGTCAGATTCCGCGACTCCGTCAAATTTGAACGCGTCACAATTTTTAGCTGGTAGAGATAACATAATGTTGAATCCCATTTTTGGAATGTTCAGCTCGAGAGCGATCCAAAACATACTTGACATGATAGGTTATCTTCAATGGTTAAAAAGTTTGACGCGATTAAAATTTAGGGAATGGCGGAATCTGGCAACACTGACAGTCTCGCAGAGAAATGAGTGGCATCAGGCTGACTGTCCGTTTAGATCAACCTATAACGTACATTCAGGTTCCTTGTGCCTCTTCTCTGTCGCTTCGCTCAGCTTGTCATCGGAAGGTAAACCATAGGCGGAAAAAAAACTCTGCCTTCAAATTTACCGGGTTAAAGTTCCGGACGTAGTCTATGTTATAGCAGCATAGAAACAGTAGTCACGTTTCAAAGTCACTGGGGTAGCTCAACAAACGCAGTAACACCTTTCCAAAGACTCGCAGCCTTTTGCTGATGCCAGTCTTCTTAGCTTGAAACTGATGATGTATAGCCCACCAGAAGAATTTAGGTGACGTCGACGACGTTGTTTGTGCGAAACTTGTCATAGCACAGAAAAAGTAGTGACATCAACCAAAAAGCCGAACCAGGTTGTTGGAACTGCCTCCAGCGTAATTAAAAGAGTTGAACAAACGTCTATAAATTACACGCGTCTTGTCGGGAAAGACATTAATGTGCGCGTATGGTCTGACTCCAACACTCCAACGGTAGGCTTTGCCCACAATTTATCTTGTATCTTCCAGTTAAGACAGTTTTACTTCCTAGCCTTGGTACTAATTAAAATAATAGAATCGGATTCTTTTATGCAATATTTTTCGGGAGAAAGTCAATCCCCTGGCAGGAGGAGCTTATTCCGCAACAATAGGCGTATTGAATTTCGGATGGTCCTTTTTGACGCGGGATGGAATTATAAACCGATATTTCGGAAGGCGCGAGGCGGCGTGAAGGGTGGGGAGCCTTTGTGAAATCTCCGTGGGGTCGGGAGGTAACCACAACATAAGAAAGTCAACCACTTGAAAAAGCTATTCAGGATTGTTAAGAGCATCCATGCGCGGAGTAATCCATCACCTTTGGCCAAACAGATGCGTTTGTATGATGTGTTAATGGGCAAAGTGTGCGAAGATGCGAGGATTTCCCACGTTTGGGGGGAACGTGCCAGGGTGCCGGGGGCCCGGGGGCTTGGGGGCCTGGGGAAGAACTGCCGGTCCCGCCTCGCCTGGGGGGTAGTCAGCGCCGGCGCCAGTCATGGTTACTGCGAGGGGGCATTCGCTACGCCCTATTTGGAACCGATGGGGGACGTCTTTAATGTGGCATGATGGTGCGGACGGGGAGAGGCGGGGAGGTGTTGGGGCTGGCCGGATGAGAACTTGACTCATATACAACCCGAAAAAAATGAAATAAGTAACTTCCGACAATGAGATTCACTACATTTTTTTGCATTGCGCTCAATCCTTCGTTTCCAATTGTTAGCGCGGAGCGAGGCAAAGGGCGCCCAACCCTTGCATGAATGTCTTCTCCCAGCCTGAAGCCACCTACTTCATATGCGATAAGCCAACTGAGATGTAAGCGTCATAAGGCTTTGCGACAAAGCGAAGAGATCAAAACTATGCTGTGTAGTTAATCTGCATAATGGAATGGAAAAGTGAACCAGGGTCTAGACTAGAGTAAAACCGGAGAGGAAGGAGATGGATGCTGTATGTGGGAGTCGTGGTCGGCCAGATAAGTTGTCTCAAAATTATACGGCTACCTTGCAAAAGATTATAAATATAGGCCTTTACACAAATCTGTGCAATATTTAGTTGCGAAAATTGGGATGGGTTGGAGAAGGTTTAACATCCCTCATGGCAGTAAATTTTTCCGATGAATAGGTTTCTGTCTTGAAGGAGATTTAAGTCGCAGGCAGCGGTTTTGGCAGTGTGCTTCGTTCATAATTATCTTATCCATTTTTGCTTGTGTACTAATCGCGGTCAGTTAAAATATCGGATCTCTTGTAAACAAGGCAAAATATGCGCTGGCCGGCGCATAAAAAGTTGTTTAACAAGAAAAGCCTTAATTCGTGGAAGATCGCGAAATAACAAGGTGATAACGACGAATTTGCTTTTCACCATGTGATTATCACCTTGTTGGGCGCCGAGTGTCAATTTAGCTGAAAATCGCTTGCCGTGCAGTTCGCGGCCGGCCTGTCTTCGGCTCGGCCCGGCGTACCTCTTCCTCAATCCAGGTGAAACAAAATCCTGCAGCAGAGCTGCGACTGGATTTTACGACTTCTTTTTTACAGGGAACTCGTTAAAATGTTCGCCAGAGCCAGTCAGATGCCATAAACACACTGCTTTACATGACCAACATCATCTCTCTGTACCTTGCTGTTCTTTCTTTTTGCTTCTTCGTTGAATCTGACACTTAAGGAAAATCAAAACATCGCAGATTTATTGAGTGCTGACATCTCTAATTTAGATGGTGATGTATTTCCCGAGTTTCAAAGTATTTCAACGCAGGCCTTAAATGCCAAACAGTTTTTTTTTCCTTTTTTTAAAAATAATATTTTTACTTTTTTACTCAAACTCTGATGTCGATTCTTAAAAACTGCCCATGGTGTTTATTTTTTAGAAGATTCCGTTGTAGGATCCGCTTCGTACAGAACACCCACCATCAAGAAATGCTTTCCCATAAGCAACATCCTCGAATATTTATTGAGCATAACTTTAATTTAGACCAAGAGGATACTCTAACATAGCCTCAGCCTATCCTCACTTAAGGTAACTCCGCAGAAAATCGTCCCAGTCCATATACTGACTGCCGTTGTGGACAGATCGGCCCATGTTTTGTTTTTACCCAAATTTGTACGCATCAGACAAGCATTACTAAAATGGGAATCAATACCAATGCCATTAATGTAGCCGCCTTAACCGATGCATACTTACCAATATTGGCTCTTACTCTAAATTGATTCTATTGATACTGTTTTATGTTGCGTTCCCCAATCTGGTGGACTGTATCGCATTCTCGATCAATACGACGCAGCGATAGTCGAAAGTTGATCTAATCGGGGAATAAAAGGGTTCGTTTGATCGGCTTCGCGCCGTTTGACCCGGGGATCCTCAGGGTGACGCCGCAAATCCCCGGACGGCGACGGCGGCGCCGAGCTTCGGCGGTGCAACGCAGCACGGCGCGGCTCGTCATGGCGCGGCGCGGCGAGTAATAAATCATGTCACCGCAGCGACGTTGATCTCGACATATCTTAGCAGGAATCCTCACCACTTGGTACTTTACATTGTTGCCCGCGCACTTCAAACAATTTTCATAGTCATGTTGAGTAACGCGGTACAATGATCACTCATAAACGACAACTTTCGAGTTTCAATTTGTCTCTCAAGGATTTCTCTCGTGCGTCGAGTCGCGGGTATTTTTACCAACAACTCTCGCTTTGTTGTTGCTTCCCTCTTGTTTTATTTTTTTGGGTAGTTTTTATGGACAGATCGAGTTCATAGATGCTTTAAATACCATTAATAATAGACATTCTTTGCCAATTATACATTGTGTTTTTTAAGTACCTCGAAAACATAAACAATCGGTGACGTTTCTTAGGGAAAAAAAGGTCTATAAAATAAAGAAACCCAGTAAAATCACATATCTTTATAGTTTTTTTATATAGAGAAAAAAGTTAAAAACCACATTTGCATGTCTTCTTTGTTTGGCAAACGTGTATCAATAGTATTTTTGCTTTCTCGAAATTTAGTGCAGCGTGCATGTGCAATTTAGGTGAATCCATCAAAATATTTCCGGAATAGATAGTTTTACAAGACTGTGGGACATCTTGTATAATTGTGGAAGATTAATTTAACGAAATTCTTTCTCATCTAATGGCATTGTAAAAATTAATTTGCAGGGATTCGTTTTATTCCCAAAAAGTAATAATAAGGAGAAAACGACAAAAGAGGATATCGGAACTATTAGTTCTTTGGTCCTCGTGACATGGATGCGGCATCGTCCCGTATAAACTTTGATTGAACCAGCCTCGTTAATTAGGCTTTTTAATTATTTCGCAGTCCCTTTATTTTTTATAGATGAAGATACCGCGTCCATTACTTTCACCGCAGTCCGGAAATTGTTTTGTTCGTCTGGGACTGTAAGACGCTCGCGGACTTCCGGCGCGGCGTTGTGGCGCCAGGCTCTGGCGCCCGCCGCTCCGCGTCGTTCAACCCTTTTTTTAACATCTGGTGCAAGGCGGTGCTCCTCGCGTCCCGCGCCGCCGAGGAAAGCATCGGCGTCATCGCCCGGGTCCAGTCCGAGCACCAGGTCCTTGTGACGTGCACATGGCGATCGAGAACGGACCCCCCAAACTGAGGTGCCGACGCGATCATACTTCGCGGCGCAACCACTGTTGCCAACTTTCCTCGTTTCCTGCTTTCAGATCTCATCTAGATAGATCACTGTTTATACACTCTTTCACAAGTCATCTCATTTGCAATAACGGCTATGATAGCTATTTCGGTTCTGCTAAACCTGATTTCAAACTTTCAAAAATCGATTGCGAGATGTTGGGAGAGTGCAGTGGTGAGAGAGCAGTGCGCGATCCGCGAAGTCTTTAGTATGCCTCCTCATTTCCTCCGAAGGAGTTATTTGAAAGCTTGCATTCAGTTTGGTGCGGGTGCCCTCCCTCATCTTTCCTCCGGGGTCATCTTGAAATCCGCAGTTTACAATAAAAACACTTATGAAGGCGTGAATTATGCTCTCACGAACTTTTAGCGAGTTTCGAATTTGGCATGTATGCCCAACCTCAAATTAAATCCTTCAAATCGGTTCATGGTCTTTGTGTTACACAAGTGTTTGATTCGTTTTAGGTATATTTCATTATAAAGTGAGATATCCAGTATCTAGTTCAATTATGGGCGCCTGAAAGGTTAGGCAATGTCTGATCGAACAGGCCGAATATTTCGCAAGATTGCACGGATATCTATACTTAGACCTAATGATTGTTAGGTCTACGCCTATTTCCCCTGCCTCATCTCTAATTTGGACAATCAGGTGCGAGTAAAGATATTGCCTTATAAGATCTCTGTTTGATTTAAAAAGACAAGATAGTTATTGAAAACCCTATGGGCATAACACGTCGGGTCGAGCTATCGCTGGTAGACATCAATTTTCCGTGCGAGCTCGAAGCGTTAAGCGTTTGGATTTTTTGCCAACGCAGATAAAGCGTCGGTAGTTAAAGTGTATTGACTCATGACACTCGAGAGAGTTGTGTGTACAAAATATATCTTAATTTGAAATCTGCGTGTGTAGCCACGACTCGAATAAACTGCCGGTCAAGTGTGCAATTCAGTTGCATTCGACGTTGCGGTTTCTCATTGCGATTGGACGGGCCATTAGCACGCGGCGAAACTCACTGCCAAAAAAATGAGAACAAAAAAAGAGGGGGGGCTGATAGGCATCGGGAAGCCCACGTGTCCTATGAATCTCATATGCATCAATGCAGCGACTTCCAGCTCCTTATTCGGTATTAATTGTAATAGCGGAAGGAGGCGCATTAGAGTCAAATCTCATTAATATTCGTTAGCTGCTGCGGTGGGAAGCGCGTGGGCCCCATGGTGTGGGTATCGCCGCTTAATGACGGCCCCTTGCCGTTCTTTCTAGTCGTTAGTTCAGCTCAATTTGTGGCCAATTCTCCAACAACAATGCAGCTTGCCTTCTTGGATTGTGATTCATAAGTGCCCTCCTTAAAGCGACAAGATATCATTCCCTTCTCGAGACCTGAGGAAAAAGGTCTAATTTTTAGCGAATTTCGTGCGAGCCGCACCGTTGACAATCGCATCGCTATCGCTATCGCATCGCTATCGCATCGCTATCGCATCGCTATCGCATCGCATCGCTATCGCATCGCTATCGCATCGCTATCGCATCGCATCGCTATCGCATCGCTATCGCATCGCTATCGCAT
>Ga0058701_10001890_pt1 | contig 15347 bp, 10 predicted proteins | sample AgamicOrMae_FD_97039 | JGI IMG/M metagenome (GOLD analysis project Ga0058701, IMG submission 97039) | Agave microbial communities from Guanajuato, Mexico - Or.Ma.e | ecosystem: Host-associated > Plants > Phyllosphere > Phylloplane/Leaf | place: Guanajuato, Mexico | collected 2012-06-04
AATAACAAAAATGCGCACTACCCCCTTATTTTTCAAGATAGACCTATGTTCAGCCACATCAATGGAAAGCTCTTGCCGAGACCTTTTGATTGACATGGCTGATTATATGCCTATCTTGAAAAATAACCAAAATACGTACCACCCACGTTTTGATTTCACGCCAAAAACAGGCATAGCATTCTCCAAAACGGTGGTACAGTTTTTATTGTGATGCCACCCTTGCATATCTGAACATAAATGGCGGTATTTATCTCACTGCCCGAGAATACAAACGTTTTTTTTTTCGTGGATTCGACTACATTAAAACGTTGGTTATTTAAGCTGCTTTTTTTACACGAAAAAAATAAAAATAAACAGATAATAATTATTTGATATACGTCCGATCTCGTGGTTTTCAATTTCTTAGAAATTTTCTCCAGATCGTTATTGGGTTAATAAGTGCAATAACGATGTCACTTAGCAATAATTTGTTGAAAAGAGACGAGGCAGTGCGGCGCCGGTGTCCGTACAGTGTGAAAGGATAGACTGTGCTAGGACGGTGTGAAAGTAGGAATGGTTACGGTCCACGGGACTCGAACCTGCGCTAGTGTCTGGTCTGAGCTTCCCGCGGCGATAAGTGCGCGGGGAATCTCGGTCCGCTGGCCAGACCCGACCGTGGTCGAGACGTGGTCGGGACGTGGTCGCGATCGGCAAGGCAGGACCTAGCCGGGACGGGCGCGAACAGAGTGCGCCGCTCGGGACCGGGTCACGCGGCTGCCCCGCGAGCGGCTTTCCTTCCACGACCAGTGGGGAAGACGAAGACACCAACAGTTTCTCCTTATTGCACTCACAGCCAAGAATCCGGACCTTTCTCTCAACAAATTCCACCTGAACTTACAACTGCCTTATTACCGTTCCATATCGCTTTAACTTAAACAGCAATGCGGAGATTCGGTAGATGGCATTTTTCCACCTCTCGTGCTCCACCCTCCGTATGGGAGAGACAGATGGAGGTATGCGCTATTTATGGGCCTAAGGTCACAGAACCTCTTTAGGGTATCAGCTGAGCGGAGCGTGGCACAACGTGACCTACGTTAACCCATTACCGCCCAGCGATGCCGTTCGGTAACAGAAAAAAATATTTTAGAGGATCTTTTCAGTTCAGTATTGTCACAGTTTCAAAAATATCAACCCTGTGGAAACCTAAAATTTAATAATTTAGGCATTTTCCAAAGCTTGAAATTGCGTACTTAAGTGGAAAAAATCCATCAAATTTTCCTGTTTCTCTTAAGCTAAATTTCACTCGAAATACTTTGGGCTGTTATCGATTACTTACCTGGGATAGACGAATTAGTAGAAATCTACTTTAATCTACTGATTCTCACAAAATCGAACCACTGATTCACTTCAATGGTTCAGTTTTGATTGAAAGTTAGTGGTTATCTGCTGAGAATCAGTAGACTTCCTCTGATTCCAGTTTAGACTATTATTCCTCGTTATGAAATATTCGGCCAAGGTGGAACTCGAATCGAAAGGTGGAAGAATCCCCTCTAGAATAGCATTAAAAAGCCTCCCTAAGCCAACTAATAGCGTATGAGGCAACACTCACTCCTCCCGGGGGGCGTTGCCCTATTTCAAGCGCTGACAAAACTAGGCTCTATACCGGTTTGTTTTGTGATGTCCTAGAAATGATTGCATGAGATTTGGAATGTTGTTCTGAACCATGACTGGTCACATAAAAATAAGCTTGTTGGGTTTTAGTCTACAAGTTTTTAGTGAGAGAACATTTACTACGTTGATAAAGCGTATTTGTTTTACCAGTATAATGTTGGGAATTGAATTTAAGGTAGGTAAAAGCGAATTTTCCAGATGCCTAGTTTCTTCATTTTGTTCATAATTCACTTGACGTGTACGCAGTTTCCATGTTAACATGGGCTTTCCTCGTCATTGTTATTTATTTCTAAAAAAAGGGGGGCGGGGATATCAATAAATATCAGTTAAAAGCAAAAAAATTACACATGTTAAAATATCCAATGTTTTTAGCGTAGCAATAAAGCTTTTTCGAAAAGACACTATAGGCGAGGAAAGTTTCCATCTTGCAAATTTTACAGAGGAGGACGTGAGTCAGTTAAAAACTTTTCGAACGGCTCGGCGACGTTGGCAGTGGAGCAATGCGGGAAAACGGCCAGAGCCGAGAGAGATCGAGGAACGGAAAATCGTGTCATAGTTTTGAAATGTGATAGCTGGCGAGTTTTGAACGCTCTTCCACTTGTTGAGGAATTCCTGGAAGCCACGCATACTCTTGACCGAAAAATCTATCAATAACGGAACACGCTGATCTCACGTGTTCTGCAAACAATAATAAAACAAAAAATGTTTGGGGGACCAGGCCACGGGGAGGGGGAATAAGAGTACAGTTGGGACAGGTGGTATTACGTCATCAAAACTGGTTTCGGCACCCATTCGGACCATCTTGTCCCGTAACCACGGATTCTGTGCTGAGATACTGAATGCCCACAAAGGGGAGGGCGTGTTCTTCGCCCAGTAAACTAATTTCCTAACGGACGCGAGGACCGCCTGTCTTCGTTTCTTATACTCCTTAAGTTTTGCAATAGATCGAACGTTTATCGACGTTAATAAGAGTTTAAGAATCTATTCTCGACTCACCCGACCGAACAAGTTTTTTTATAGACCTTCCAAAACAGCTTAACACGTACGGCATATCGCCGTATTTGGAAATTTGAGAATGTCATATTGATGCATTTGCGTAGGATTTAATTCTCTTTCTTCTGTGTTTTATCGTTCGCCAAGCTGAGCAAAGCATAAGGTACCTAGAGTCGCAGAGCGGCTTACTTCTAGTAACTGCTGCCAAGAAGTAGTATCAGGGTTAGCGTCAGGTAAGCTGGGCTACAGCGAAGCGATCCCTATAAAGACCTATTCACGCTTACAATTAATTAGAACCAGTGATTTTCCTGTCTACCGCGCCACTGGGAATTCAGTAAAATTGTAACTGGAAACCAGTGAAATTTCGCTTTTTTCAGGAAAAATCTGTTATCCTGTTAAATATTTCTGATTTTCACTAATATTCCCCTGATTTTCAATGAAAATCGATATTAAGTGATCGTACTGACTTTCAAGCGGCTTAATGGTCTCAGGATAATCTGTGAAATTTTACTGCACTCTAAATTTGAGACAGTGAGTGTGTCTGAGATTCAGTGAAAAATCACTGCATTTGTCATTATAGCTCCACAGAAGAAAAAAATTCAGTGGTGCTATATTGACTGAATTTCTCAAAAATCTCCGAGACTCTCACTGCTTCAAATTTAGAGTGTGGCTTTGAAGCGTAAGCCTAAAGTTACCCACGTGACTGTGTCATAACGTAATGAACGATATAACCAGGGTATTACACAAGACGTAGAAAAAGTTGTCCGAAAACGTAGAGTGTAGTGCCTCATCCATTTATTCCATATTTAATAAGTTAGATCATCTGTAAATAAGGAAAACTTATGCGATTTGGAAATGTGTTCAGACATAACGAGTCTTCGCACGCATCCTGCTGCGCGGAGAAAATGTGGACGCAATTGGCTAGAAGAGTGAGTGAGTGTAGTTTTGTCTTCTTCTCCTTTCAGTGAAACTGCTCTCACGTTTTAAAGGAAACTGTTGTCCAAGGCTGCGACGAGATTTCGCACACTCCACATGAATTTCTCTCATCTACGAAAATTCGACAATTGTTTACAAGTCGTGATTTCAGAACGATACGCTTTTCACCCATCGAGTCGTGGAATATTATGTGAAGTGCCTTACGTCATCGGGATAAGCCGAGTGAGATCGTGCGTCTCATGAGCTTGCAAGGACAAGTTGCAGCCACCGAATAGCGGTATCAGGCATAGCGAACGATAGCTTAAGGTGCCCTGTGCTACACTCCGCTCGCTTTCGTGACGAAACGTGGAACTCAGGAACACAGTAAAAACCCACCCCTTTTTTATGTAGATAAAAGAGGGGAATAGCGTAAATTGGTTATTTTTAAAGATATCTGTATGAATAACCATATCAATAGAGAGCTCTCGACAAGACCTTTTCATTGATATGGCTGTTGATAGGTTTGTCTTCAAAAATAACCAATTTACGCTCCCCCACTGTTTCACTACCGAAAACAGTTGTGGGACTGCCTAAATCAGGGGTTAGTTTTACTGTGAGGTAGAAGTTATGACTTATAATTTTAAAAAAATGTGATGCGCTTAATGCACGTCAATTAACATGGCTTGTTTCTGCTTCGCTTCTGCTTCAACGTGAGAAATCGCAGATCAAGATAGGTTACTATCCTTAATCTGCCTCAAATACGCGCGAGATTTTCTTCTACTAACAAGTCTCCTGCAGAAGGCGGAAGCGGCTTAACGTTACGTCGCTTAGTGGCGGAATACGTTTCTGATAAAACATTCTGTGAGTAGCGTGCTTCTCGACTTACGAGACGATTTCGCTCACTCACAATCAGCTCAAATTTCTACGATATACCCACCACACTGTAAAATTTTAAAGGCTCTTTCTACCTCTAGAGTCTCGTCAAGACAAGTGGAGCGAGGCTTTTGGTACGTAACCTAACTAAACCTACGTAGTAAAAACTAACCCGTTTTAAAAAGAGGAAGAGCGTAGTTTAGTTATTTTTAAGATACCCCAATGAATAACCATATCAATGGAGAGCTCTTGACGAGATCTTTTCATTGATATCGTTGTTGATAGGTTTATATTCAAAAATAACCAAATTACGCTCTTTCCCTTTTTCATCTCCATACCCTGAGTTAAAAAACTAACCCAGGGATTAGTGTAGTCAGTATCAGCCAATATTGCTAGCCTATCTGAACCTGTCGCGTTAACCATTATAACCATCATAATTTCATGGAAAGTTTAACCAGGGTGAGCCACGTATCAGAAGCAAGCTTTTAAATTAAGAGTTAATATATTGATCAGACAGATTAAGTACGCCTAGAACGCTTGCGTGAGTCTCATTCTCACACCATGCTAATAGATACTTTATCTACGCTTCAACGTAAAGTATCCTTTCAGTATCGCGCTTCTAGGTAGCTATAAGTGGCAAAATTACTGCTCCCTCTTATATCTTTGATACCTCTACGGCTTGAAAATGGGAAGAAAGACGACGAAAAAGCATTTTATTAAGTCTACAGATACAGCTAATATCTATCAAATTCGTTTCGTGCTCTTTTGTTGTATCTCTTTTCGTCCCCAAGTTATGAACACTTGAAAAAATAGGTAGGAGGGAGCAATACCTTTGCCACTGATGGTACCTTGTATTCTTAGGTATCCTACCCTGTTCCCTCAAGCGGTCAAGGACTTGTACCCACCCACTGCGACGGCTTCTAGCGAACGTTTGATTGGTGAGGACAAACGTCAAGGAAGGTCGACAAGAAGCTCCGACCGATGATATCGGGCAAGTGGAGCGGAAAACGACGTTATGTATCGTCACTTCTCTTCCGCACTTGAGAGAGCCTTTTGTCCGCATTCCTGCGTCAGTCGCGTCGCGAGGATTTCGGTGTAACGGAGCCCACAATTTCGCGTTCCCGCGGAGATCACCACCGCCGCCGCAGCGTATGATGCGCGGGCAAATCTTCGGCAGTGACAGATTGATCGTTCCATCTTCATCTGCCGATCATAATAGCAGCGCCCTCTGTACGAATGGGGTATACCGTAAGATAGTGTTTTCCAGTTTCGGGTATTTTCTACCGTTGGTTCGATTTTTTATTGCATTTATGAGGATTAATGACCGCGTTCGGTAAACCTAGGTTATGTTAACCCATTACCGCCTAGCAATGCCGTTCGGAAACAGAAAAAAATATTTTAGAGGACCTTTTTAGTTCGGTATTGTCACACTTTAAAAATATCATCCCCTTGGGAAACCTGAAATTTAATAATTTAGGGAATTTCCAAAGCTTAAAATTGCGTAACTTCGTGGGAAAAATCCTTCGAATTTCTCTTAAGCTAAATTTTTCTCCAAATACTTTGGGCTGTCATGAGTTAACCTAACGGTCTCTCCTGGAAATAAACGTTTCTCAACTTTATATCGCCTTAAATTTAAATGGATGGGATGGTCGCGACTGCGATGATCTGGGACGCGTTCGAAAACGGCATCCGAGGATGTTCTATCTCAGTCTTACACATGGAGCTTCCTTAACAGAGAAAGACAGAATACCCTTCGGGCGGAGTTTCCGAACGCAGCCCTGGGAGCCCTGAACCGCGGAGATAGTCCCCTAGGCAGCGCAACCGCGCCTGCTCTGCATCGCTCCTTGTCCTTGGCGTTGCGAGGTGCCGTTCTGCGCCTGTGGCGCCGCCTGGCGGGCGCCAGGCGCTCCCTCCGCAGTGCCGCCTATGCAGCACCGGAGTGCCGCACCGCAGTGCCGCGCCGCCCCGCGGCTTACATCATGGGTCATCTCGTCTCCTTGACACAAACATACAGTGATGCGCAGCTCGAGGTAGTTAAGCGGTTAACCTCAACATTAGACGAAGTACGTTTACGGGGATCCGGTCTGATAAATGATGCTGGAACTTGAGAAGAGTACAAAAAGGACTGGTCAAGTTTGATCTGCGGAAGGTTGTTTGATGGGAAGGACTTTAAGCCAAACTAAAATTAATGGCTGATAGCAGTGAGCGATCTTAACCTACCGCCCAGCGATGCCGTTCGGAAACAGATAAAAAATATTTTAGAGGATCTTTTCAGTTCAGTATTGTCACAATAAAAAAATATCAACCCCCTGGAAACATAAAATTTAATTATTTAGGCATTTCATAAGGCTTAAATTGCGTATTTCAATGGAAAAAAAATCCTTTCAATTTCTCTCAAACTAAATTTCACTCCAAATACTTTGGACTGTTATGGGTTTAGACGCTTTGGATTTTTATCATCTTGATATTTTCAAAACCATATTTTAAAAGCATTTTTGGTAATTTTTCATTGTTTTTATTGTTTTTTTCTTTTTTGTCTTTAGTTGGATTTTGTTCGTCTTTTCTTGCTTTTTTCATGTTTTTATTTATTTTTTTTCATTACTTTTTAATTTTTTTATTGTTATTGATTTTTCCTTTTTCATCGCTTTTTTTTATTGTTTATTTTTCTTTCTTTTGTTTCATTTTCATTTTTATTAATGATTTGTTTTTGTTCTTAAAATGACGAGAAAGCTTTTTAAAGCGATAATTTTTCGTTTATTAACGCTTAAAAGCGTACCTATCTTTTTACATTTTCAAAAATGTTATGTAGAATTATGATTTTAATAGAATGTTTATCAAAGTATTAAAAGTGTACTCTGGCTATAAATACGTTAATTATGAACGACACGTTTTTTAAAAAATATGTTTACTTAGTTATTCATAGGCGTAGTTCCTTCAGGTGCTTCTTCTCAAACGCATGTAGTTCGTCCAGGTTCACATTATTGAAACAGTTAAGTGACGTGTTATATCATTGTGTAACGATATCGTTATCTATGAAGCGTTATCGTTAAAAACGCTTAACATCTCTTTCAGCCAGAACAGAGATATCCTTGAACATCTGTGTCAAATTTACTATCTACTGACTTTTTAGCAGCTCCTGGTGATAAACTATAACGCTGAAGTAGTATCGATCAGCTAATGGCTTCCCGGAGGGACATAAATAGTTATTTTTACCGCTCGTTGCGTACATAGCATTTTCATTGAAAACGAATCATTTATTTCTCAACGAGTGACCCTTATTCAAAGTACTAGTCTAATTTAGGCTAGCCTTAATTAGATTAGCCTAAGTAAGGGTAGTCCAGGTTTAGCCTTGGTTAGGTTAGCCTAAGTTAGGTTAGCCTAGGTTAGGTTAAAATGAATTTTGGGAGAGTATTTTCCTATCTGAATTAATTTGTCGAAACTGTTTAAGCTCTACGAGCGTTGAAGCCTCTTATAAATATCACATGCCTTGTAGAGCCCACATGCGTTGGAAATGATAGCTGCTGATCTTTAGCGTGTGGTTATGATTTTTTACTCTTACCACTACGAGCCTCGCATACCAGTGGAACATGAAGTGGGTCAGGAGGCTAGTACGAAGCTCTACTTTTGCTAAAAGCCGCAAAACATTGTCAATAAATATAAAAAAAAAACCGCATTCGGAGACTATGATATTGAAAGAGAAGCTTTCTCCAGCGCGGTGCTGCGCGGTTCTGTTCCCGACGGCGGCGGCGGCGGTTCCACGCAGTGCCATTCCGTGCCGCACCTGCGTGCTGCGTGTATATAAGGAAGATGCCCCCGCCTGCCCAGCCCGCCCGGACCCGGCTCGTTGCCCAACAAGAGCATTGCTCGCTCCTAAGTTTACTTTTCTACCTGCCGAGAGACGAGCTGCACTGCCAGGTCGGAAGGTTGAAGTGTCTTTCCACCTTCCGTATCAAAGCCGAGCGGGCTGATAGCGGGGCGAGGCACGACGTACACCTTTTTGAATCAGTGATAGTCTCTGAGATTCAGTGAATTTTCACGACTCAAGGACTCTCACTGATTCAGCGCACCTAACCTAAGTTTACCTAACGATATATATCTGATGCTGCTCCACGGCGGCGGTTGAACAAGGTAGATAACGCATGGTCTAAACAATCTAAAAACTAATCCCTGTTTTGAGTATGATAGTAAAACAGGAGAAGAGCAAAATTAGTTATTTTTAACCATTTACAGCCCAAAGTATTTAGAGTGAAATTCAGCTTAAGAGAAATTGGAAGGATTTTTCACTAAAATACGCAATTTTAAGCTTTTTAAAACGCCTAAATTATAAAATTTAAGGTTTCCAGAGGGGTGATATTTTTTAAATTAAAACAATACTGAACTGAAAAGATCCTTAATAATATTTTTTTCTGTTGCCGAACGGCATCGCTGGGCGGTAAAGGGTTAAAGATGCCTTTATAAATAACCATATCAATGGAGAGCTCTCGACGAGACCTGTTCATTGATGGTTGTTAATAGGTCTATCTTCAAACCAAAGTACGCTCTCCCCCTCTTTTACCTTCGTACCCAAAACAGGTGTGGGCTACCTAATAGAGTTTAGTTTTTATCGTGAATCTGAATAAAGTAAAGAATCAACTTGATTTGACTTGAATTAAGCAGGTGAACCTTTCTTCGATGGCTTCAAATGAAACTAGTTGGAAATGCTCGTTCAAGAATGTACCAATTCCTATGCTTATAGACTGCAAGTAGTACCGATACGCAGTTTTGAAACAGCATTTTCAACTAGTACGGTTTCATTTGAAGCCATCGTACCCGTCCTACCCTCTCATCGATACGTACTCTCAAAACGTATTCAATTGATTATGAGATTAAACCTCTAACGTAATAAGCACAGCACATATCGAAGGCGAGTTATGGTCGGGAAAACGATTAGATGTTTGACATTTAACCTTTGGTCGTGATTTGTGTCCAGCCGGTTCAGATCAAGTGATTTGCATGGTGGTGCAGTGTTGTCAGATTTCGCTGCTCTGCCAAAATTCAAACGCGGTTACGTTTTTTACCCGTAGAGGTAAAACGAAAATATTGGATTGCTTAGCTCAAAAGCAATCTAAACCACACCGGACATGATAATCTTTATCAGCTCTTGAGGTGACCGTGGTTAAACTTTAAGAATGCGCTAAATCTGGCAACACTGGGTGATTATAGCTCGACTGCGATGGTAAGTCGTTAAGAACTGTTATTACAACATCCATACTGCAGCTGCTATGCACAATTGTTCTCTTCGAAAAAAAAGAAAGAAAAAGTCTTCTTTCACTATGTTAAAATTAAAATGAAATGAAAAATATACATTGTTGTTAACGGATGCGGTAAGAAAATGTTATTGTGCAATTCACGAAGACATTTCACGTGTGAATTCAAACACTCTTTATAGTAGGACTGAAGCGGTCTTTTGCATTTAATTGGAAATTATTAGCAAACCATTGTTAGCTTGTCGCCGTTTGTTATGAAATCGTAAGGGGAAATCTTAGTGTTCTTCGGCGATATTTATTTCACTGTTTCCGACTCGCTGCTGTGCCGACAAGTTCCAAGGTGGAATGTCGAAGCTTTTCTACTGATACCACCTTGGTTAAGTCTACATTATATACCGATTAGCTGCACTCCACCGCGTAGTTAAGTAACCTACCTTGTGCATCGCTCCGCTACGAAGTGATTTTTGCCTCAGATCGCCACCACTTCGCCCGGCCGTCAGTAATTGTAAGCCAGACGCCGCTTACTCCTCGGTGATTGCTACCGAGAAATGAGAGGCACACGGCTTGGCGACCGGTAGATTAGGTTGACCTAGCTTAGGTCATGTAAGGTTATGCGCCTTGTGCCTCTATGTGCTCGGCTTTATCAAATACAAGAGGAGAAATATCCTAGCTTTGGTTTTTTTCAGTGATTGAGAAAATAAGGAAGATCGTACTTGAATTTCTCTCTGGAGGAACACAGATAAACCTAATCCCTTTTTAGGTACTCATACCTCTTTTAGAAGGTATGAAACAGGGTAATCATAGGGTTACACCTATCAATTACAGTAAAAACTAACACTTGTTTTAGGTAGTCCCACACACCTGATTTGAGTATGAAGTTAAAACACGGGAAGAGCGTAATTTGGTTATTTTTGAAGATAAACCTATCAACAGCCATATCAATGAAACGGTCTCGTCGAGAGCTTCCCATTGATATGGTTATTCATAGGAGTATCTTTAAAAATAACCAATTCACGCTGTTCTCCTGTTTTACCTTCGTACCTAAAACAGGGGTTAGTTTTTATTGTGGACAAGTATATCAATGAAAAGGTCTTGCCGAGAGCTCGCAAATAATATACGCTTGTTGATTGGGATATCTTTAAAAAAATAACCCAACTAAGTTCATACCCTGTAACTCAAAACGGTACGGGACCACATAAAACAGGGGTTGGATTATCCTGTGAACGGATAGGGGTTAACCTAATTCGCTTTCACACAGTTTTACCGTCTAAAAGTGGTGTGAAATTTATGAAAAAAGGGTTAGTTTTATTGCAAAGGCTTGAGAGCGCGGAGGCGGCATCTTACGCGGGCAAATAGCAATTTTATGAATTCGTGGGAAACGTCCAAGCGTACAAAATCCAGGGTCCCGTTTAACCGAAATCCTGAGTCCCGTTCACGACGTGATCTAAGTGTTAGTTTCGATTGAATATTCTCCGTTGACGGCGCCACACTTCGCAGTGCTTTGCAGCGGCCTTGGGGAACCATACTCCACGGGACAAAGACCCCAATCCGAGGATTGGTTGCTTCCGGGACGCAGGCCCCCCACTTTTCCTCCGGGAGGAGGGGGCGCCATCAAAGTGCCCGCTGCCGATCCTTTGACTGACGCGCGACCCTAGCAATTTTATTTTTCTTAACTGGTGGTCTGAAAGGACTTTGCGGTGGCATTCAACTAAAGTCCCGGAATCCCTCAAAAAATCACGAACCTACGAGGAAGGCGACTATAACTTGTGTTCAAGATTTTAGGAAGGAAGAATTTCTTCCGTAAACTTGAGGAGATATTCCATCTCTTTCTTATATCACAGATAAAACTAACCCCTGTTTTCGGTGCCGGTAGTCTCATACCTGTTTCAGGTATGAGGAGGTAAAATAGGGGAAAGGCGTATTTTCGTTATTTTAAAAGATAAACCAATCAATAACTATGTCCATGAAAAGGTCTCGTCGAGAGCTCGCAGTAGGTATGGTTATTCATAGGGTATCCGAAAATATAACCAGATTACGCTTCTTCCCTGTTTTGATTTTCACACTCAGTACGAAAATAAAAAAAAATTATACCGTTTGCGTTTTTACCGTGGGGAATGCTATACCGTTTTTGGGTGTGAAACCAAAACGGGGGTGGTACGTATTATCGTTATTTTTCAAGGTAGGCATATGTTCAGCCATATCATTCTAAAGGTCTCGGCGAGAGCTTTTCAATGATGTGGCTGAACACATGTCTACCTTGAAAAATTACCCAAATACGCTTTTCCCCCGATTTAGTTTCATACCCAAAACAGGTATAGTATTCCCCAAAACGGGGATTTGTTTTTACTGTGTACCTAAAACCGACATGAGACTACCCAAAACAGGGGTAAGTTTTTACTGTATTTGTCTCTAAGTTAAAAGGAGCGACTTACGGCAAGGAGCAAGACAGAAGACACGTAACCTTGCTTAACTTAACGATCACCAAGCATCCTAGGCAGCGGTGAAACTTCCAGCGCATTAGACTTGATTTTCGACCAAAAAACAGCTCATACCCTCGTTTAGACGAAACTTCTCAAGATAAATGCCCTTTTGGGCAAACTTTTAGACGCCTTCCAAATGCTCAGTTAACGTTGACTTGTCAGTAAACTCGAAGTTACGTGAATGGCAATATTTTTTTAATGTTCAAAATTGATATATATGGCGCGCATTACAAGCCTCAAAGTTGTATTTTCGCTCTTATTTCTTCGGAAGAAAGAATATAAGGAGTGTAGAACTGACATGAGCGGGGAGATACTGACATGAGCGCAGGCTCATCGAGAAAGTGCCCCTATTGAGCAGCCAGCCACAGAACCGCCTGACGCCTCACATATCACCTCAATCTTTCTACACGGCCGCCCTCTGCAAATTTGGAGAAGCAAATTTACGAAATCAAGTATAAACTGTTTCTGAAGAAAGTTAGACGAATTCGGTGCCATAGACAAATACGGCAACCCTAATTACGACTTTCTCTGGCTATAAAAAAAAGAGTTTTCTGGGAGCTGTCTATCTTTGTTTAGTGCAGCTTTCAGCGTTCTTTTTTTATAGTCGTTATTAGTCACTTGTTCAGTGACTTTGTTTAATGAACTCATGTTTTGACTGATTTTTTTTTCTTTTAGAGTTGATTTTGCACGCTTTCTATGGTCGGCCATGGAGTAGCAGGGAAAATGTTAAGTGTATCGATATGTTTCAAGACTTTGAAAAGGATAGTAGTTCCATATCCGATCGTGTTTTCTCTTTATCTTTTTCACATAATAAGTTTGAATGACGTAAATGTTTACAAGATGAGTTTCTACTTAATAATGTGGACTCTAAAGCCCCACAAAAGCGTGTGGTTTTCAAAATTTTAGACAGAAAAACAAAGAAAAAAAATAGGAAAACCGGAAGGAGGCCTGAACTGAAATCACAAAATCGTGTCGCATTCGAATCTATAACTACTTTTATTTCTCGAAACTTGTGTTGGCAATACTAATGCATTTTAATTGGGAGGACCCTGCGCCAGGTCAGGCATGTTCAATGGTATTGCCAACATAAATTTTCATGAAGAAAAAGTCCATGGATTTTAACCCGACATAAATTTTGATCTCAATTGTACAGGCTTGGCGATACAGATTTTAAGTTACTAAAAATCGACCTCTTCACGCGGAGTCCTGATGTGGACAAGTGCCACTCACTTAGTGACGTAGCGTGCACCATGAATTTATTTCATTAGCTACAAGTCTGTATATTTTTTTATTCGAAGTAACTATTCACATGCTGCACAATTTAAAATGCATTAGGTTGGTTTCCGTGCGTTGAAGTTTTCCTTGTATTAACATAGGCGTGCGGATAGAAGAGACCTTTTTTTATTTATTACTTTTCAATCAGAGCTTTTTAAGAGCGTGTTCAGGGCAATTTAGGGTCCAGATGGGAGCCTTCCCAAGTTGCAAAGCTTACATCAGCGAGCTCTCCGAATCAATCCGTTATTCCGCATTGTCTAGCGGCGGCGAGAAAATTCTAAAGCAGGTGCCGGATTGACAGATGTTTCAGGTTTTTGTGACATAATTGCTTTTTGTTGACAGGTTGGCAGCCATGAACGCCGGAGGATGGACCTCTACAGGTGCGCATATTTCATGGGTTGGCAGCCTTGCTGAGCCTAAACTATCATTCCTGAAGGCAGCATTTTCCACCTCTTGAGTTCCACCTCACATCGCCAGCCTGTTAAATTGCAAAACCAGGCCCAGGCACCAATCATTTCGATCCTAACCCTGTTACCGAAAAAAAAGTCAGCAGGCTAGATTTATTAGGTTTTTTAGGTTAACGTAGGTTATAAGTAGGCCTAATCCTCGATAAGTGCCTTGTGTTTTACTTCGCTTTGCTTTTATGATGAAGGTTGAACTTAGGGTGGAATGCTCTACCTTCCTGAGTAGTGTGTTAGTGAGATAGCAGAATTAAGAATGTAACACTAAATTTGTCACCGCTTTCTTGTCCTGAGGAGAACGGCTACTGTGGTGGAAATAACGGGGTCTCGATGTTATGTGGTTGTAGCTAGTGGTTAACCACGCTTCAAACAAGAGGCTCTTCGGAACGCCGTGCGAATAAACTTAACGGCCATAAAAAGCAGACGAATCGAACATTATTGTCACTCTAGGGCAAGTTGTACCTATATCAAGCCGTGCCCCTTAAATACTCGGGATTGAGTACTCGGCTGTCGGTATGCAAGTGATGCTCGACGTCCGAAAATGGGGCAGCTGTTTAATTCCAACTTTGGCGGCAAGCAGAACGGTACAGACCCGCTCACGGATTATGTCCGCTTGTGGAGTAGCCATATCCATTATCTTTCCGCTTCCACGGCTACGTTGATTTTGCTCGTATGAGACAGAGCGTTTTTCTTCCCCTCCCTTTTTTTTCTTTCTTTGATTTGTCGGTCTACCGCAAATAAACCGCAGTGACATCACTTTGCTTGGGATAAAAACGTTATCGTAAAAACTGACATGATCAGGATTGAGGTCTTAGCTACTTTAATGTCTCTCTTTAGTCTTTAACTTCGAGGATCAAAGGAAAAAGGACAAACGCGGATTTCTTTTCCTCAGGCACTTCGTCTTTGTTGATGTCACCTTCTCATTTAACGCCGCGCTTTGGTGATCAAAACTCATGTCACTGGGAAAGTCCTTGAATAACATTATTTACACGGCTTTTTAGCACAGTATATCGATGTCTCATCGATGATTATCTCATTTCTTTCGCGGCCACATAGCAGTTCACTGCGGGCTTGTGAGCATAAGTGACGAAATAATATGCAAATCGATGCGATTTTTCTTACCGAAGGAAGATTGAGTAGGACATCATAAGCTAACTGGGTTTAACCGTTTTATGCATTTCCTTCTGCAATTATTTCACTTAGTCCCAATAATCAGACCAGCGGATCATAGGGCTTCAGTTTCAGACGAACTTTTGCACTGCACAAATTTTGGGTACTTTCTGAGCAGATTTGTGTGATTTTTGTTGGACACGTGTCGTATGTACACTGTGATTTTTAAGGTAGCATTTTCAACCTTTCGGTTTAAATTTGGTGCTACCCTCCGTCGTCAAGCCGAGCGGAGAGATAGCGGAACGAGGCAAAAGGCATCCAACCTAGCCCAACCTATATCATAA
>Ga0058701_10001891_pt1 | contig 15343 bp, 8 predicted proteins | sample AgamicOrMae_FD_97039 | JGI IMG/M metagenome (GOLD analysis project Ga0058701, IMG submission 97039) | Agave microbial communities from Guanajuato, Mexico - Or.Ma.e | ecosystem: Host-associated > Plants > Phyllosphere > Phylloplane/Leaf | place: Guanajuato, Mexico | collected 2012-06-04
AAATAGTATATTCTGCCTCTTTTATTCCATTATTCAATTGCCAACCCAAAAAAGTGGCACAGAGTATGCAACTTAACGTAATAATCGTCTTTAACATTTCCGCGCTTCATGTCGCTCACTAAGGCAATGTAAGTACCTTCGCGCATCGCTCCACAAACACTTGGCTAGGAAGTCGAACTTATAAAATTTACCAAACATCAGGCAAAATCTCGAACCGCAATCACGACACACAGGATATTGTCCGAAACGCACTGCAAACTCAGTGTTGCCACATTTCGCGACTCCTTCATTTTTAAACGCGATCTCACTTTTAATCGGTAAAGCGATAACTTGGTGTTCAACCATATTTTTGAATTGCTCAGCTCGCAAGCGTTCCAAAACATACCTGACATGCCGGGTTATCTCTAATGGTTCGGGAGTTCATTACGGTTGAAATTTAAATTACGAAATCTGGCAACACGGCTGCAAGCTGTTAAGGGCATTGTTCCTTGAACGGAGACCGCGGAAGTGGCGAACAAAACAAGAGGAAGGGTCATTTCGTTCCGAGTCATAGATCTAAATCAAGTGACTGAAATAAGGTTGGACCGACTGCAACTAAGCTAACATTAATCCTAAATTAGGTGCTACTGAGAGATGCACACTCCGCCTTGCTCCTTTATTTATATCGCCTTTCTAAATAGAAGCGTTTTATTGCGATACTTTGGTCTATGGCTATCTTTCAAAGCGCTTTTATTGGTCGATGCTCATGTTTCACCCTCGTCTAGAACGCTTCCGAAAATTAGATTGAGATCGCCAAGAAATAAACATTTTATAAATCCCCAACTAACATAGAACTTCCTTAAACAAACTACAACCGAGAACACGGAGGAAATAACTCTGTTGCCTCAATTAAACGTATGTTTATATAGTCTCAGCAAAACAGAATTGTTGTGATGACAATTTAAATCATCAAAATAACAACATATATGAATTGTAATCGCAACAAATTCAAACTGTTGCCCTAACATACAAAATTGTCACCACAACAATTCTAGTTTGCTGAGGCTTTATTGACACAAGTTTTGTTGAGGAAGTCATTTCTTCCGTGGGGTTAGTCACATATTTTTTGACGACTGTTTAATTATGGTAAACTGTACAAAAAAAATATCTAAAATTCAGATGCAACAAAAGTCAACTCACTTATCTGAAAAAAAAGTCAGCCTAATTATTTTCTGAATTTCAGTCTAATTATTTACTGACTTTCAGACTATCGTTTTGAATTTCTATAAACATCTTATTTCAAGAACAATACGAAAAATTCAGTGAATATTTGAACTGCAACATTTTCACAGTGGACTTTTGCTATCTGAAAGAAAGATTATCTTTTTACAGTGTACGTTATGTACTAGCAGTCCTCCGCCTTATGGGGAAATACATAGGCCACCGCCTTGTTGCACGACCAGAACTGGCCCATACCTTTTGGACTGATAATACTTCGCTGTGCTGTCGTCCCGCTCTTTATAGTGAAGCACTGTGGTACACGGGAATGGAAAATCAACCTACCAAATTCACAGTGTACCAAGTACTGACAGTGAGTGTTGAAAAATGCCTAGACGATTTCTTCTTACAAAATGGGGGCGGGTGTCAGAAATTGCGTGGCACCCTCGAATGAAAGCAATCACATTTAGTTTTAGTTACTTTTGTACTCAGCAGTTATTCCACAGGTCATCCATTACGACCCCGTTCAGCCTCGGCACCCTCCTCCAGCCTCAAGTCAGGCGTAATCCGTCCCCTTCGCGCCCCTGTCGATTCTCACATAATTTATTTTAGCCCGTGATGGTATGAGAGAGAGAGGGAAAGAGAACGCATGATAGATAAAAGAGAGAGGGGGAACGTTCCAGCCAATTTCGCCCGATCCGTTACCATATGCAGATGTAACTTGCCTTTTTACATTTATAGGAATTTGGCAATAATTTATTGTTTTTGAGAGAGATTTTTTTTATTGTGACGTGCTGCACAAGAGTTGACGCTCAGCCGGTAAAATGGAATGTCACGAATATTTTTGCCAGTTCGCCGAAATCTCCACGTGTTACAGTCCGCGCGTCTCTTTACGTACTTTTTTTAGGGTGTGAAGGCTTTACATTTACATTTTTTTACTTTTAAAACTTTTTTTTTTGTTTAACCGAGTGGACAAATAGTGAAACGACGACACGAAAAAATATAAGTCAGCTTTCCTCAACATTACATGACTAAACGATCTATTTGCCTAATGCTGTTTATATTATCTCATCTGCTGCCACAAAGACTTAGTAAGTTAGTGTGAGAAATCAGCATGAGGCCTAGCGACAGTCAATAATACTGTAAATATCATACTTTACATTCACGTAGCCATTTATGATGTGCTCCATAAAAACACTTGTAGGTATTTTTCAAGTGTACGCAACGTTAGTGAATCATACGTATTTTTTTAAACGAAAATTATTTGCTTCTAGGAAGTAACCACGAGCTCTGATCAATGCCGTGTTTAAATCACCATTGTTTTCATGATGATCATCCCAAATAGCAAATAGACGTCTATAATAGACGATCTATAGATAGGCTAAGTGGCCGCAAATCTGATGTCTATTAGACGTCAATTAGACATCTATAGACGTCTATTAGATGTTTATGTCTACGACTAGTAGAAGTCTAACACGTCTACGGACTAGACGTCTAACAGATGTCTAATAGACGTCTATTTGCTGTCTGGGATCATTGTTTTCATGATCACCTCCATCGTCATCTGGATCATCATTACATTCATCATCAAGTAGTCAATATCACTGCTGGGCATCTATACGCAACGCTGCAGAAAGTATAATTCAATCGCAAGTAACACGGAACTAACTTCATGGGCATTATATGTTCCTCTGCTAAGAACAACCAAGTAAAAGAGATTAGGAATGATGCCTACGAGCTACCTCCGCAACTAAAATAAACTCAACCCTTATTGATGCTGATTCAATTGTCTACAGACTTGGAACGCAATTATCGTCAATCATGGAAGCTTTGACAGAATTGGATGCCTGTCCAATTCATTTGTTTTCTTTCGGGTAAAATAAGCAATAACGTTTACATCACAAATACCGCTGGTAAGCGCAAGCAGCCTGCATCTCCAAATGGATACTATAACGATAAGTTAGGTTACTATCATGGAATGAGGAAAAAAAAAGACAAAAACTGAGCCGTGACGAGCCCATAACTCATGATACTAATACTTTGTACATGAACTTCGATCACAATGGAAGTACTCGGTGTCTCGCTCCACTTGGCTAGGTGGTGAAAGGTTAAACATCAATAAGGAGAAACAAATTGAAACTTTTGTTAACAGTGTAAGCAATACTTTGAATCAACTTCTATGCAAATACAGACGGCTCTCCGAGATGACAATAGCTTGAAAAATTACACTTTCCTACTTCGAATGATTAAAATCTGAATTTTTCCTCGTCTGGAAACGTTTCGCAAAAACATCGTGTTCTTATCGGCCAGCGTTGGAACGCTGCCATCGAGAAAAACGAGAACAAGGTTTGCCCAAAATAAAATGATTACTTCAAGTTAATACAAAAAAAAACAAATGCAAAGCTGAATGAACCGAGGGGTAGTATTGAACTGGGGCGGCTGGGTGACCCCGCAAAAAAAACGGAAATCGCATAAAAGTGAATAAAACAGGACTGGGAGGGAGAATCATGAAGACAATGAGCTTACAAAAAAACTGATAGACGCAGGGAAATGGAAGAACAGAGAGCGAGGCAAATCACGACACGGCGACAGAATGCTGCCTGCTTTCAGATGAGATGAAACCCAAGGTTATGGAAAAAGAAGCAGGTTCTGACTCCTCTTGCGTTCTACAAGCCGTAAACTGTTTTGACCCGAATTGCTCTCTGATGCTACCAGGTGAAAACAATAACGGTAACACCTGCAGCCAAGAAATTAACCAGCCTAGATCTTCTGACATTAGAGTCCATGTTGCGAAAACCCTCTGGTACCAGAAATAGTTGTACACATTCCGCGAGGCTCTGCGTTTGGGTACTCTCGCAGATATAGGCACAGAAAACTCGATCAAATTTTAAAACACTCCTGAATGTGGTATGGAGTATGAGATCGAAAAATATTTCAACGAATGCGTTTTACCTTTCGACTCATAGGTGAGCGGAGCAAAGAAGGTAAGGGGTAACATCTATTGCTGGAAATCTGTACACCGGATATCAGGATATCAAGGATATCAGCCGGATATCAGAGATTTAATAAACGGACGTCAAGATAAAATTGACTGAATTTCAACTTAATATCTGACGGATTTCGACAGAATATTAAAAAATATCAGCTGGATACTGGATATACTTCAATATTAGCAAAACATCAGCGGACAATAGTCAGAGGGTAAAATCCTCGAAAAATTGCTGAAAAACAGTCATAATTTGATCGAATCTAACAGCCGGATATCGAGGATATCAACAGGATACCAGCCGGATATCAAGGTCTATGGTAGACCGAATATCTTGAATTGTTAACCCTAGGCACAAGGCATCTAATCGAGCCTAACAGCTAAAACATCCAAGTCAACAGGCCTCGAGCTGCCTTATCAGGTTATGCCTCGATTCGCAACGACTCCGCTCGGCTGTCGCGTACGTACAAAGCTTGATGTCAGTGGTGTCTTGGCTGCGGTCTTGAGGACAGGTTAAGTGAAGTTGGGTGTACTGCTGAAAGGCTTGCGCCTCGGTCCCCTCGGCTTGACCACAAAAGGTATAGAAAGTTGTTTTACTTTAGAGAAAATCTGTCATGATTAGAGTTAATCAAACGCAACGCAGAATAACCCGAGAAGCACGAACTATTACAAGGTTAACCAAACCACACTTCAGGTAAATTTAGCCTATGATAGCCGACGATTTTTTAGAGAGTACTATTAGCAATCTCCAATATACGAATTAAATTCACAATTATTTCCCCGTACAATATTATCAAATATCAGTTTTTCAGAAGACAAAAATACCTCTAGCAAAAACAGTTAAAAATAACAATAGTAAAAAAATGTAATTCTTGTTAATTTAAACGCAAAATTTTCCCTTAAAAAGTTTAAGATCATCCTCTGGGCGTGAATGAAGATCAAACTTCAAGTACAAATTAAACCCTAAACTAAACCGAACTAAACAATCTTAGCTATAGAAAGCTAAGATCACTCACGAAATGACTCTTCTTCGCTCATTTACACCGCTATCTTTCATCCCTATTTGGATTTTTAAGGTATATCATATACAAAGTTAAAAAAAATGAATGGCTACAATTTAAAGCACTATCAGTCCAAGAGGCATTGTCCAGTTTTGGTCGTGCAACACTCTAAACCTGAAACAGTAAAAAGTCACTATTTCCCCTAAAAAATTGCTCCATCGATTTCATTCAGTGGAGCAATTTTGAAGGGGAAACAGTGAATTTTCACGAAATCCCGGTGACTTTAACTGGATTAGATTTTCACACACAGATTTAGAGAGAATAAGGCGGTGGCCAATATATTTCCCCATAAGGCGGAGCCTTCCAGCGCGACAAGAACCGGACAATACCTTTTGGACTGCTAGTACCAAAAAAATAAAAAAATAAAATAAAAGTCCCCAAAATGAAAACAAACAACCTTTTTAACTGACCACACAACCTCTCAAATTCTTTTGGCTACATCATGACGTGTCAATGAAAGAAATACCCCTAATTTCTTCCTGGCAGCTACCGGCTGGCAACGGCTATAAAACATAGGCCGTGCAGTCGGGAGTGAAGGGAAAGGAAAGGAGGGGGACTGCTTCGAGTTCTCCACTTTGTCACAGATGGTGGGCTACTCATGAGCTGAAATCCATCCCCCGCCGGGCCCCGCAGCCCCGTTCAACCCCTTCTGTCCGCCTAGCTCATCACGACTGCGCTTGAGAAGCGGCAAACTTAGCAAATTACCCCTTAGCCCATGCTTACCACCGGAATATGAATTTATGACTAAACGTTTCCGGCATCTGCCACTAAAAGTGCTTATCAACACAATGTTCAACTTTCATCCAAATATCTGATAACTCGAATATTGTGGACTGCGGGCATTCACTTTTTCAGCGCCACATTGCTAGGGCTTTTTCTACCCAACGAAAACTTTTGAAAACTGCTAACATTTTTTTTTGTAGTTCGGTATTGATTAAACGTGATCAAGTCATCCTTCACTGTAAGCCCGTGGAATGAATTTTGTTGCCTATGAATTTCAACGATGATTTTGTAGGTTCTCCATAGAACACTGAATGAAGACCAAAACCAAGTAGACGCAAATTTAACCTTGTTGGGGGCTACTTCCACTGATTTACCCCATTCGGTGAGGTTCACAGCCCTGCAAAAGGGTTAAATACTAATTGTGATTGAAAGTCGACTTTGGGGTAAAAAAAGTTGCATATTAAATTCACCCTATTTTTGGGGGTTAAATTAATCTCAAGAACTTAGAGTGTTGGGTCCTTCAAATTTAAGAATCGTCGATAATTATCAAACTACTGCTCACATATACAACCCGATAATATAACCAAACCTAACCTAATGTCACAAACTATACCTCAACCTATACTGATACAAATAATTCCTGTTTTAGGTACACCTATATCCATTTTGGGGAGAAGGTAAAATGGGATGATATATTTTCAGTAGTTTTCAGGATGGGTTCATGAACAGCCATATCAATGAAAAGCTCTCGCCGAGTCCTTTCTATTGATATATGGTTGTTGATGAGCCTACCTTAAAAATAGCGAAAACACGACATAGTCCCGTTTTACTTTGATTTCAAATCGGTATATAGATGTACGTACCAAATAAGAATTATTTTTATCTAGCTAACCTTATGAGAGAAAATGGTACAGCGATTACGTACTGCTCGTTCATTCGGAAGGTCTAAAATGTAATCTTCGGAGCATCTTTCGTCCCTGACGAGGGCGTTCACTCTATTTGAACATGCAACCAACCATATATTTATGCGACCAAAAATCGACATGTATTCGGATGTAGAAGTTTGATGTCCCGGAAAAGTTTTCATCCAAGAAGAAGTGTCTGGCGCAAAATTTCAGCGAGGACCAAGGAAGTGAGGTTAGGGGACACACGCCTAAGTTTCTCGGCTAATAAATTTTTTGTGCAAGTTTTTGGACTAGTTTATTAATATTTCGTTGGAGTTCCGCACCTTCTTGCAATGACGAGTTGACCTTTTACCCTTGGCTGGCTGATCGTGGCTTATTACGTAGCTCCACAGACAATGACTGATGAATTTTTCATACGCTCCATGGAGTGGCGCGAAACTTCAAAATTGTCTCATTATAGAACCGGAGGCCTCGTGAGCAAATCTCAATTCCCTCTTGATTATCAACTGTCTGTACATTTTCAAAGTCACAGTTCTTACATACATTAAAATTATGCGTTCATTATATTTCGAGATGAATAAGCAAGCACTACACAAAAATACTTTTTTCCGATCGCAAAAGTAAAACGCCAGAATAAAGCGACCCCTCCTAATGAAAATCCACCATTTGCGAAGTTTTGATTCGAAAAATCCACCAACTGCAAAGGGCTTGATCCAAAAACCCACCAACTGCAGTGTGAATAGATAGCAGTTGTTGGATTGTTAGGAAAGGAACTTCACAGTTGGTGGATTTTTCGGAAAAGCACTTTGCAGCTGGTGGATTTTTATTAGGAGGGATCGAAGTATACTTAATAACTACGATTCCATCGCCGACCATAGCGACAACACCTCATGCACACATCATGGCTTTGGAAACTTGTTCAACAATAATAAAAAAAAATAAAAAAATACCGTGTCAACCAGTTTTACCTTCATGCCCAAAACAGGTATATGGGACTACCTAAAACAGGAATTATTTCTTACTGTGCTACCTTGCAACACCGAAATTCTTGAAGACGGAGTTGCGACCTTCTTGCTGAGAAGAAAAGACAAGGAGGGAACGACAGTCATCGGGTGAAGTCAACCCGCAAATTCGGACCGCAAAACTGTTCACACTCGTGATTGAGTAAATTGCGATTCCCTTTAGTACTATCCAACAGCCAATCAGTGAGCAGGCCGGTGCTTTTGAGGCCACACTTGGGACTGCCGACTAATTGGGCTGCATTAAACCGTCAACGGCTTCCAGGGTCCGGACCGAGCACAATCACAGCCATCGTCCCAACTCCTAAACGCATACTAAATTTCAAAGGTATAACTTTCCTTTCCTGTGTCCCAACCTTCATAACCTGGCCAAGAGGAGCGATTTCGGAGCGAGGCACAAGGCCCATGATCTAAATGTACCCTAACCTAACCAAGCTTGATGTTGCTTATTCTAGTGTCACCCGGAAGTAAGATCAGGCTTGGCGACAGCCTAATGGAGTCGTGGCGGGTCGTAACACAAGGAACAAAACCTAACCTAACTTAAACTAACCTGTTTACGTCCAGTTAGTCTACAGAGGTCGTTAATCCACATCAGCATAATCCTTATATGTAGATCAATGCCTTTATCACAGATACAAGTATGTTTTATCATGGGGCACAACCAAACTCCACTGTTTGTTTTTTGAGTTGTAATATGCCTTTGAAAACAGTAGTAGTAGTTCATGATTTGCCGTGAATTTTTCAGAACTCAGCTCATAAAGAATTGGTAAAAAACGCTCATTTTGAGTCAGTTATTTATATCTGTGATGCAGACAAGAAGTTTTTAGGAGTTCCTTTTTTTCAGTTTTATGTAATTTGAGTGCGTTAAGGTTTGGTCAACAAGCAGGTGGGCAGCCTTAAGCACACCCCCAAAAAGAAACTCTTTTCAAACTGAAAGGATTAAAATCATTTTTACAAGAAGTCGCACACTTTTCAAATCAATTCATCGATCCGATTATCAAATCAAGGAATCAAATCAAGAATTCCCTGTCATTCTGAAAAACCGTTCATATGTGATCAAATAAATACAAAAATATTCATCAAACTATGCAAAAAAGGAGGAAAAAACATATCAGGGGTTGGCAGTATTGGAGAGAACGTTTTAATTTTCGTAAAGTTGGCAACACACACATCATTGGCAAAGTGCTCCGAAACGAGGCCGTTTTTCCTCGCCATATTTGTCGGCTTATGTGATGTCGCTAAAACTCCGTCTCACGCTGAAACCTATGAATACATAATTTAGAAACGTTCCAAGTTGAGAGCTAATAATGAGACTTGGTAGAGCTGGGGACGCTTAATACATGTGGTTCCTCTTACGTAATTTATATGCATACATGTATATTTACACTCTTTTACGATGATGATGCTTCATGTTCAGGTTTACGCAAGATTTATTCATCAGCGTAAACTATTTATAGGCTACCAAACTAAGTTTTCAAATAGCCTATCGAATAGATAAGGAGTATGGACTGAACTGGAAGTACTTATCCAACGTTTACGGCAAGAGATCTTTAAACTCCCAGTTAAAAAAAAATGATTTTTCACCTCTGTGATTTACTGTCATTCAACCATCCCTTACAAAGGATTTGACAATAAGCCACACAGTACAACCGTGTTAGTTAAGCAAAATTAACCTAGGGGTAGTGCATAATTCGCGCGTTGCTGCGTTATCGATGAACACTTAGTGTCCATATGCCCTTACAAAAGGAAAGGTAAAAGTAAAAGAAAACGAAAATGACAAGGAAAAAGACAGGCAAAACGAAAAGGAAACAAGAGAAAAATAAAAGTAAAACGAAGTGGACTATTCACACGCTGTATTTTTTAAAATGTATTAGGTTCGTTTCCATACGTTCATGTCAACTCCCATTTAAAATGCATTAGTTTTGGTTACGTGCATTCAAGTCTCCCTTGAATTACCGTAGGCGTGCGAATAGAACTGGCCAAAATAATAAAAAGAAAAAAGAAAAAAGAAGAAAAGCAAAGCCTAAAAACGTTTACCACTCCTTAGGGGAAACGGTCACGTGGAAGCAATAGGTGTCCCTGTTTCATCAACTGGTTTAAACCTCGAATTTTCACCGATTTCCGTATTGAAGACATCTCGAATGAAATAGTTTCGACTGTCCCGTCCAACAGTGGGTTTTCACTATTTTGAGTTCAAATAACACTCATTTGAACCAGTCTGAGACTAAAATCTAAAGAAAACTTATTTAGAGGATGAAAGTTGAAAATTTTCGGTCTGTTACTTCACGAAGTTGAAGACATGGCCAGTAAGTTAATGCGGAGTAAGCTCTCCCGAGGTTTCCGGCAAGAAGAGTGACCTTAAGGGAAGCCAAGGAAGGAGCGGTGCGGCAACGTCGCTCCTCGAGCGGCCCCGGCGCGCCCCTGGGGACTGGATACGCTCACTATCCACAAATTGAAACTGTACCGCCTGATTTTTAGCCATTTCGTCGCTACTCCACGAGTCGGGCCACTTGACATTGCCTGCCGACACTCTTTAGAGTCCCTTGATCACGGGTCAGGTCCCAGGGGCATCCTTAGGGCATTGTTGGGCTCAACGTTTTATGCGAAAGATAATCGTAGGAAATATGATTTGGTTACGACCTTCTTTTTCAAAGATAAATAACCTTGAAGTAAGTGCTGAAGGATGAAGTGTTCACAGTAAAAACAAAACGCCCGTTTTGGGACCTGTTTTGGGTGTGAAACTAAAACGAAGGTACGTATTTAGGTATTTTTTCAACATAGACCTATGTTCAGCCACATCAATGGAAAGCTCTCGTCGAGACCTTTCAAATGATATGGCTGAACATGAGTTTCTTGAAGAATGAACAAAATACGTATTACCCCCGTTTTGGTTTCATACCCAAAACAGGTATGGAACTCCCTGAAACAGATGTTTCGTTTATAATGTGTTATGACGACCGGACTTCGGATTGAAAAGATCGCCAAACCGAATCCCGGTTACTTCCAAGTGACAGTAACTGCCATCAAAAACAAAAAGCGACAACAGGTACAGGTTAGGTTAACCTAGGTTAAGGTGACTTTCGATCACTTGTGTTGTGTCTCGCTCCATGACCGCTCCGCCTGGCGTCGTTATGAATAAGCTTTTATCGTCATAAGCCTCGGAGTAGATGTCAAAAAGCAAGTAACCTAATTTAGCCTAAGTAAACCTAAGCTGCCGGTCGAAAAGCCTGACGCCGCTCATCACGACACAGTTATTGCGATCCAGAAGTAAGCGGCATTAGGCTTAACGACAAAAGAGTGGAGTGGTAGGGAAGTGATGCAAAGGCATCACCAAACTTACGCGGGTAGTATCCGTTATTAATCCTCTTGGTTTAACACCGATTGAACCGGGGTTTTGGGTCACAAAGCTGGAAAATCCAACGTGTACAACTGCAATGGCAGTTCTCAATTCAGACAAAATTTAAAGCTGACGCAGTACGTCTGTGCTTCAGCTGAAGTGTCATCTAAGCAAAATTGCTACAGCATCCAGATTACCAGTTTGGAATAGCTTTAACTCCTATTCCCAAGGCCGCTTCGAACCAACTCTGTACCGGTTCTCACATTCTATCGGATAATAATAAAATATATTTAAGTGAACGCAAAGAGTTTCTGAGATCTGTAGCACTGTATTTTGGTTGATTTTTGAAATAGACTAGCAAACATCCGTATAAATAATCGAAACGGCTCGAGGAGTGAGCTTTGCTGCACTGATCAATCTCGAAAAGAAGTAAAAAAAAGGTGTCAATTTAACCAAGTTCTTGAAAACTACTGTCTTATACATTTTAGTAACAAAGGGATAAAAAAAGGGCATGACGAGAAGTAATGCAATGGAATATGTATGGGGTACACTTGAGTTTCATCCTTTGTTACGTGATGAGTGAAATTTTTCGCGTTGAACTCACATGCCAATCTCGGAGAGAAAAAGAACAGGCTTCGATGATGGGAAGGACGTTTTCTCAGATTGCCAGCCAGCTTCCAATTATTCCAACGAAATAGCATGTTCTTTTGTCTCTCGAGTGTCTGCCAAAGCTCCCCGGATAACCTCTTATCACCGTAAAACACTTTTAACTTGTGTGAAAAGCCATTCGCCTGGAAAAGTCTCAAGGGGCTTTCACTCCGTCTGTCGAACGCTGCGGCGTCCCCAGAAGCGGATGGGGGGGGGGGATCACCCCCCCAGAAAGGGAAAAGACAAAAAATAAATAAAAGAAAACATATGAAGAAAATGGGAAAAAGAAAAAAAACGAAAATAGAGAGAATAGAGGAGAAGAGTGAAGAAAAAAGAGAAGAAAAACAGAGAAGATATAACAACCGGTAAGAGCTTTTCAAGGTTAATTATTGAGTCCTTTCAGGGAGGTCTTAAAGGTCAGGGCAAAGTCGGAAAATTAAGAGGTGGTCGGGTAGGCCAGGAAAATGTAGGGAAAATGCAACAGATTTTACAGTGAGTCATGAAAGTTCGGCACAGCAAAAACGGCAAAGTTTATTGAAATTGCTTCACATGTAATAAATACATTACATTATTTAAAAATCCTTCGCTTTACGGTATTTCAATCTTGTATTAACAAAAGCCAAATGGAAAAAAAGGACACTGCGGATTTTTACCTATTACCGGCTAAACTGTTTTTATTTTTTCACATCTTCCTTTCTCTCAACAAAGTTTATCTTAAACAACTTGCTTTCTCTGCTTTGGAATTTCCACTTTTTATCAGTCTGAAAAGAAAGTCTGAAGAATGTACCAGCACCTCTGATTTTTTTTGAGATCCCTTGTTAATAACGATGCAGTGACAGTAAATATCGAAGGGCATGTACAATGGGCCACAAAGGTCATGCCCCCTGTTTCCATGTATTTCTTATGGGAACAGGGGTCATGACTTTTGTGACCCACTGTACTGCAAATAATTATGAGTGGGTCAAGCAAGACACTCAAATCTACAGGGGTTAGTGTGGTTTTCATACGACAAGATTTAAATCATTTCTTTTCTGGCGTCTTTCTTGGTGTTAGGTAAACCGTAAAAATACAAGGTTTTTGTGGGATCATTTTTTTTTGTCTTTTCGTGGGTAACAAACAGCAGTGGCCTTCAGAGTATGAAAAATTTAGCGCAAGCGGCCCGTACCCTCTCAGGTCATGCTGTTATGGGGGGATGTCAGTGTCAATAATTTTGACTTTTCTTCTGGCCGGATTTTCTCGATTTTTCCTTCGCTCTTGTTTCTTTTAAGAGCAGTAGCCTGATTTAAACATTTTTTCATCATGTATAAACTACGTTCCGCCACTATGAGTTTTGAGATTTTTTTGTCTTATCTAAGATACACTGCATAAAACATGCTCTTGCTATCAGTAATCTTTTAAGATTACATACCACAGAATACTTACATTCTGTGTAGCAGTTCATGAGAAGTACACTTTTCGGAATAGTATTGAGAAAATCCTCATGCTTTTAATGAGGTTTCTTATAACAGGCGAATTCGATCGAAACAATTCAGAGATGCTCAAATTATTTCAGGTTCGGATAGTATTTGAAGGTTAGGTGCACGCTATCCATCTTTGGTGACCATTATATTACGCTCTCTACGTTAATTTTGCTTCACTCCGTTGTTTGTCCGTTCAGCTTTTCGACGAAAGACGGAACACATCAGAGGTGCAATACTCAACCTCTGATATTTACAGTGCTTGTAACATTTGAGCGTTTACACGAACCTGAATTAAAGGGGGTTATGTGCGGATCGTATGTACATAAATGGGATGGGAAATACATATGTTATACGAAAAGGCGCGTTTGTAGCAGTTGTAGCAGAGACAGCAGCGCGGAGCGGGAAGGCCGGAATTGAAATTCCATTCTCACGTTTTACTGACAAGATAATGGCATTTTTTTCTTTTTATTTACGTGCTGGACAATCATCTAGCTCTTCATCCTCTTTTTCCTAAAATGACAAGCAGCGTTTCTCTTCTTCCTAAATACAGAGCATAACCTAACCAGGAATCAGCCGCGAAGGAAATAAAATCTCAAATTGGATCCATTAAATTAACATCCTGCTTTAGCTTGTGTTAAGATTAAGATCAAGATTAAGAGGGGGCGCACCGCTATTTAAAAAAAAAATGTATATTTGAAAAACGCAAATATCTGAATGTCTGTAGTGGACATATCTAAGGGGTGAAAAAAATAACGAGTAAAAAAAATAACGAGTAAAAAAACAAAAAACAGGAATATTTGACTAAAACCGCAATTAAAAACTATCTATAAATGAATTTAAGCATTATACTGTATGTATTAAAAAAACTGATTCCAATTTTCAATTATATTTTCTGTAAGCAGATCGAAAAGATTGTTATTGATGGCTCCTGTCAAGAAGTCGATAGCCGCGCGCGCCTTACTCAGAACGATATAGCAGCCACGATGTGATTCATAACGATGTATCGGCATAACCGTGTCATTGCTTAAACATCGTTATAAATCACCGCGCAGCAGCTACAGCGTTATGAATCGAGCGAGTGCTGCTTCAACTTCGTTACAAGAGCCATATCGGTGGAAGAAATGATAAAAACCTTTCGGTTTTATATCCAAAAGGTATTTTAAAACTAGTTATTGGCCTGAATACCGATCAAAACAAGCTAGAATATACCAGGAACAAATCTGCAAACTGTATTATGTATAAAAAAATGTCTTTAAAAGATATTATGTTTATACAATCAATGTAACTAAATGTGTTACACGTTTTTTTGTGGAAATCGAGCAGGTTGCGTGAGAGACCAACCAGTTTAGTTTTAAATGAAGATTTATATTTTATGACTAAATATCAGTAGTTTAAATGCAGGAAATGGGATGCGAAGCTTCCGTAGGCAACACAATTTCATTTGAAATTCTTAAGCTATTTTCCCGTCGCGTGAACCTTCACCTTGCATGCTATTTTCAAATCTATCTTCCACATATTTCAGTTACCTCTTCACCGACCTTCAGCGAGAATTAAGTGAATGGAGACTCTTTAACTTCACTTCCCGGCAATGCTATAAGTAATATTTTTTTAACAAGCAAATACATTTTCTTAGTCGCCTGTCAAACGTGGAACTGGATTGGATTAATTAAAGGATGCCCAAAGAGGTCGCTCAACCGGTCTGGAGAACAAAATATGCGTTATCTTTTTATATTTCTGTCGGGAGTAACACCTTTACCAATATGATGTACGAAAGACATATCGAAGCTTTCAATCATTGTTACTTGAATCATTCAAAGGAAAAATAGGTCAATCCTACTTTTTGAGCAATTTTGGCATGTTAATATGCAACATCGATTACTTAAAACTGATAACTTTAATGATAAAGAGGTACCCGAGAGAAAGAAATTTGCTCAATTTTGTCTCAATCTTTTCTTCTGTCCATGATCTTGTCTCAAACTTGTCTCACTTCGTTTCTTGCGGCTCGAG
>Ga0058701_10001892_pt1 | contig 15342 bp, 12 predicted proteins | sample AgamicOrMae_FD_97039 | JGI IMG/M metagenome (GOLD analysis project Ga0058701, IMG submission 97039) | Agave microbial communities from Guanajuato, Mexico - Or.Ma.e | ecosystem: Host-associated > Plants > Phyllosphere > Phylloplane/Leaf | place: Guanajuato, Mexico | collected 2012-06-04
AAGTCAGTGACTCTCAAGAACATTGGACAACTAACATAAGAATGGCAAACATTTGAAAAAGGTGATGGGACGAAAAAGTCCCGTCCGCGGTTCTAGTGTTAAACATTGTTTTTTAATCCATTAAGTCAAAATTTCTTGAGCATTCCATCAATGCGGCTATGTCTACGATTGTTGAAGGACACCGCTGCAACTGTTCCGATGTCGTCCACCACGACAACATCAAAGGCAACTCCCTCAACGACAACTGCCTCAACGACAACTGCCGCAACGACAACGCCGTCAACCCCTTCAGCGTCGGCATCATCTGAAACGCAACCATCGAAACGCACAACGCGCGCGTTCGCCGACGATTACCAAGATGACTACAACTACGACGACCAATACTGGAACTCGGAAGATGACGAGAGTGACGAAGAGCAAGCTCAGCTTGATGATGATGACGTCATCACGGCCACTGAGATGCCCTCTGTTCTTCTCCTCCTACGTTTGCCTGCGAAGCCTGATAAAATCGCCAAACATTACGACCTCAAGAGCCTTGCTAAGTAAGAATCTGTTGAGAGATCTATTATGAGATCTGTTGAGAGATAAGACTATTTCGTATTTTTGTTTCAGTCAAAACAGCGCAAGATGTCAATGGTTCTCTTTTTGTTTACAGAATCGTCGATTGGTTCACCTTGCCGACACATAATATGACGGATCCCTCTGAGGCTGGTCAGGCTTACCACCCTAGCCGTCTTATGGGCCTTTCCGATACTCTAAATACCGTACGTTGGATAAATCTATATTTTAAACATAACGCATTCAATCTAACTTGATATCCAGTTCAACCGTAGGGATAGAGCACAACGAAGTTTGCATTATTCAAATACAAACCTCTACAAGTAAAGCTTACCTTTATTGCTATTGACTCAAATGAATACTTGAACGCGCGTAATTAACCTAATGCATTTTAAATGCGAGGTGACTTGAACGCGCAAAACCCAACCTAATGCATTTGAAATGGGACAGTCTGGTCAATAGACTCCCTACCAAGTATTCAATCTGAATTTCCGCTCTAGCAAGTTCTGACTATACATGTAGATAGATCGTATCAGCCAAGTGAAAAGAACAGCTGAAAGTTTCTGTTACGGTATTTAAGATTCTCGAACTTGGCAAGAGTTGTAAACTTGTATTCACGAATACAAGATGGCTGATTTTGTAGTTTGCACTGTCATCCCGGATGAAATATGAAATGAAACAAATATCTTAGATCTTAAACTTTTTATCTCTTCAGAAAGTGAATTTTGCGTGCATGCTCACATCCGTTTTAGCCCTGGATCGAGAATCCATAGCAAGTCAATGCATGGATATCCATAGAAATCCAAGGATATCCAAATGGATATACATAAAAACTTGGATAATTGAAGACTGATATCCATAAAAGCTTATCAATTCATGGATATTTGTTGTTTACGAATATCCATTTCAGAATATCCTTGCATGGATATCCCTGCTTGGATATCAATGTGGATATCCACACTTGTATGGATAATTGAATACTGACATCCAAAGTCATGGATATTCATATTGATATCCGTGGATTTTTGGAAATCCGTGTATGGATATGATATGGATTCTCGGACCAGGGAGGTTTATTATCGTTAGGTTCTGCTTTCAGGATACTCTCGTCGACTTGGTCACTAGCATGGGCGCTCCTACTGAAAAAGTAATCGTTTCAGTTCCGAGCTTTGCGCTGAAGTTCACCCTTGCTGACGCATCAAAGAATACGCCGCGCTCAGCCGTCATTTCGCCTCCAGCGAAATTGGACAGAGACGAGGTACGAACCAAGATTTCAAAATCCAATCAAAAAAACAACAAAAAAAACAAAACAGATCAATGTTTTTTGTTTTTTTTTAAATAAAATTTTTAAACGATTGTTTCCTTATTTTTAATTTTGGCGCCAGCTGTGCTCTATGTTGGCTATCGGAAACTGGACTCTAGAGCGAGACGAGGATCTCACCGCCCCCTACGCTTTCCGCCAGGACTCGTGGATCGCATTTGAAGACGACACAAGTATTGGAATCAAGGTAAAGTCAATATTCTAAAACTAAGACTCTTTGTCTACCCTAATTTAACAAGATTTTAGGTGTACTATTCTTAAACCAAGATGAAGATCCGTGAAAGGAACACCCTGTAAAATGATGTGCCTTTATGTTTGATCGCTTCAGACTGGTCAAGTTGAGGTAAAACTTTGAAATGGAGAAAAATTCGAAAAGCAATCGAAGCCATTGCTTTTGCGTAAATACAACACGGAAAAAAAATGGTTTTGGCACGGCAACAAAATTAGAGACAACAAATAAAATTTTTGTTGCTGCAACTAGAAATTTTGCTGCAGCAACCAAACGTTTTGTTGATAAAACTAAACATTTTGTTGTTGTGACATTTTTTTTCTATACCTATTTTCACAAATAATTTTGTTAGTGTGACATAACCTTTTTGTTCCGTGAAGTTAATCGTCCTACTTTGAACCCGATCAAAACTCAAGATTCTAATAGAGACGCAAGAGTTGCTGATTTGACTCATACTTTCGCGCCAAAATGCCCTGATTTAGAGGTTTTCAGGCAATATTCTGTTAAACAGTCGACAAGGAATAGATTTATTTGGCTTTATGTGTTGATTTTAAGGTACTCAACAATAGAGAAAGGTTTTTTTTCAGCAACTTCCGGGCTATTTTTTCCACAAAACGCTGGAAAACTGGTATTTTTAGGTTATGATACCGTGTAAAATTCGACAACTTTAGTTCCTCGAAATTAAAAAATTACTCCGGTAATCGGGTCCAAAATTTTAATGTCAGCTTAATCATGTCAGCTATAGGTTTTGAGAGTTTTAACGGCTGAAACCGGTTTAAGCAATAAAAGTGCTTAAGTGCTTCAGTTTTGTGAGAAGAAAGATTTCATCACTTATTGCGCTTCTCTCGGAAACTCTGAACTTGAAAATTTCCAGGCAAAATACATCGTTCTGCGATCGCTGGGAGGTGTCGCTCTTGAGACCGCCGACGGCGACGCCTGGCGAGGAGCTTCGTCTCCGGAGACCAGCCACGACACATGCGCCACCAACGGGGGCCGCCTTCTGCCGGCGCTGTACCAGGGACTTAGCGAAGTAAGCCGTCGACGCCGAGGCGCCGTGCTTGCCGATTTGCAAAACGAGATCTCGCAAGCACCCTCCTCTTCAGTCTATGCCGGTACGTTTGATGACCTTTTCCTGGCCGCTAACAACTACGGCTACGAGTTTACTTAGAAATTGTTCTTTTCAGACGGAGTGCATACCTCGCCTTACCGTATCGTTCGTCTGGTGGACCGTCAAGGAGACGTTCACGCTATCCGAGAAAACACTCAAGTGGAGTTTGAATGCTCCAGACAAGGCTACTTTTCTCATCCGCGCGGATGCAACAAGTAAGAAAAAGACCACAGTAGTTTCGTGACGCGGATGGCATTTGAGCCTAGTTTACGGTATTTTGGTTTATTTAAAATCTGTCCGGCTGGGTGTAGATAGTTTAACTCAGGCCTCGTCAACTCAAGTTAGTGGAGGTTTACTAAGGTTTGTTTATGCCATATAAGGTTAGGTCATTACGTCACCGCCCAACAAAAATGTGGTAAAATGGTCCGAATTTTTTTAAATCGGGACATTTTTCGTGCTTCAAACCACGATTTGAATTGGGGAACTTCAAGGAACAGATTGGCATGAACTTTGTGACATGTATGGGATGAAGAAAAAGTCGAACGTCCTTGGAAAGAAGTCAGAAACCTCCGCAATCCGCCGTGAGGACTTGTGATGTCACTCGCTGGAAAGCGATTCGACAAGCGCGTGCCCTCCTGTGCATCTATTTAACGGGCGATTGCTCTCTTTTCAGGTTCTACCGCTGCGTCAAATTCAATCAACTGGTTGATGATTACACTGTCTTTGAATTCGACTGTCCGCCTGGTTTGGCGTTCGATGAGAAGGTCGAAGTTTGTGTTTGGCCCGGATCTCTGCGCGACGGAGGGGCTTGCACTGGCTCCAGTGAAATTGCTCCCGTTCCTCGCTCCCGTTTTGTCTGCCCTTCGGTGAGCTCGCTTATTCTCTGTTTTACGTTGGAACACTTTCACTGAGAAACATGCTCAGTAGTGATTCTACTCACAAAAGATGGAATATCCCACCTTCCACATGTAGGTAATGTGGAGAAGATTTTTTAGACGTTGCTTTACTTGTTTAGGTGGAAGGTTTTTACGCTGACCCCGAGAACTGCCGCTGGTTCTTCGCTTGCATGGACCACGCCCGTGACGGAGTGAGCCCACTGACGGCCTACGAGTTCCGCTGCCCATTCGGTCTCGTGTTCGACGCGGAGACCCTGCTCTGCGACTGGCCCTGGAGAGTCGTGAGCTGCGGAGGTGGGCGAGCTGGTCTCATCACTTTCAATTCCGCAGGTATTTCCGTGTACAACGGCGCCTCTAGCGCCGGCAGTGCTGCGTTCCTCCAGAGCGCCGGAGGGGCGTACGCCAACGACGTCGGGGGCTTCGGACACCGCCTCAACGGCGACTCGAGCGCCTTCGCGGTCAACGCCGGCCTCCAAGGCAAAGTGAACCTCCAGTCGCTCGGCCTGACCGCACCGGGCGTCGCGACTTACGCGATCGGTGACGACGCATCGGGCTCGAACGTGTACACCGTCGGGGCGAACGCTCCGGTCGTGGGATCCGCTCGCGGGAACGGAGATGCGGGACTCATCTCCGGCTTGACCCTCCTCAGTCCCGACGACGACGCGCCGGCCGGCGGCGCCGTGCGCACTTCCAACGCGTACACTTCCGGGGCCGCTCACGCCGGGTTCATTCAGTCCTCCCGCGCGCCTAGCGCTGGGTTCGCTTACTCTACCGCCGCCCCCAGTGGCTTCGCATACTCTTCCGGAGCACCCAACGGTTTCGCGTACTCCGACTCCGGTTCCGCTCTTTATTCCGGAAGTTCAAACGGCGGCTCCACGCAGTATACCGGAAGTGCCAACGGCGGGTTCTCTTATTCAACCGTTGTTAAAGGGAACGACGCTTACCAAGGCAGAGGAAACGCCAATGGATACTTTTCAAGCTCTGGGCAGGCGTACTCTGCTGGCGGATTCCAGCCGGCTGGCTACAGCGAAGGGCGAACCAACTCTGTCAAGCTCGATGAATCCTTCAACGTTGACTCCCTTCAGTCCGTGACGCCCTCTCCAGGTGGGAGAGTGTCTTTGGGACCGGCTCTTCTGGCCACGGGTATCTCCGTCGACCAAGTCAACAAAGAGCTGTCAGAAGAAGGTCGATTTGCCACTGGAGGAGTGACTGTATCTACTCCGGCCGCGGAGTACCTTCCTGCGACGTCTTCGGCGTCGGTGAGTTACACTGGAGGAGTGAAGTACGCAACGAGTACCCCTCTGCCGGTCGTTCAGAATGTCAACAATGGACCCGTAGCCGAACTCGAGCATAGTTCTCTCTACGGATACAGCCAACCTCGTGATTTCCAGTCCGTCGTTGGAGTTTACAAGAGTCCCATCAGCGCTATCAGTTCGTTCTCCACAACTGCACGCCCTGTCACCGGGTACACTGGAACCTACAGCAGCACGGCTAGCCCCGCCTTCTACAGCAGCACACCTGCGCCAGTCACGAAGACTGAATTCGCTTATAGCAGCACGCCGGCTACCGTTACAGTCAGTACTACACCCGCTACAGTCTCTCATTATTCAGCCCCTGAATACCTTCCGCCAAAGGAGTCAACCGTTGAGACGATCGAATATCGTTCGGGACCTCAGATTTCTACTGTTCAGCCAACTGTCCAGAGCTATCAGCAAGTGCAATCTGTTACGGCTAAACCAGCGGTTATTTACCAAGAAAGGTACCAGCCGCAACAAGTCCAGCCGGTTAAGTACGAGTACACGAAACCTGCTGTGTCGAGCTACCAGCAAGTCCAGACTGTGACATCTCGACCTGAGATCGTGCAATCTGTCCAGCCTGTGGTACCTGTTGTTCAAACTCAAGAGTACCTCCCTCCAAAGGTGCAGACTCAAGAATACCTTCCACCAAAGGTTGAGTACAGGACACAACAGGTATCCACCGTACAGCCCGTTCAGACTTACCAGCAAGTCAATACCGTTACGGCCAAGCCCGCCGTGGTTTACCAAGAAAGGTACCAACCGCAACCTATTCAATCAGTTAACTACCAGTTCTCGAAGCCTGCCGTATCAACCTACCAACAAGTGCAGACGGTGACATCCAGGCCTGAAATATACCACGAAGTTCAGCATGTTTCGACTGTTCAGCCCGTGTTGCCAACTGTGCAAACCCAACAAGCCCAAGAATATCTTCCACCAAAGGTCGAATACAGGGCACAACAGATATCCACTGTTCAACCGGTTCAGACTTATCAACAAGTTCAAACTGTTACGGCTAAGCCCGCAGTTGTTTACCAAGAAAGATACCAAGCTCAGCCCATCCAACAAGTCAACTATGAATACACTAGACCGACGGTATCTACCTATCAGCAGGTACAGACGGTAACATCCAAACCCCAAATTTACCAGCAAGTCCAGCCTGTCTCGACTTTTGCGAACGTGCAGCCGACGGTTCAGACCTACCAGCAAGTTCAGCCTGGTGTTTCACTCAAGCCGACTTTCTATCAGCAGGTTTTCGAAACTAAACCGGCCCAGCCAATCCAGTACGAGTACACAAGACCCGCAGTTTCATCTTATCAACAGGTTCAGACCGTCACATCGAAACCACAAATTCAATCGGTTCAGCCTGTCACTGTCGACTACAGGGCGTCCGTAAACGAACAAGTGCAAACAGTTACAGCTCAACCTGAAATCGTGCAGGAAGTACCGGTACGCCCTGTTCAGCCTGCTTCGTACGACCTGAAGACGTCCGTGGGCTCGTCGTTCCAGCAAGTGAACCTTAAAACTTCCTCCGTTGAAGGTGTTCAACAAGTTCAGCCGGTCCAACCTGCACTCTCCTACGAGTACAAGACGGTGACATCGCAACCTCAGGTTTACCAAGAGTACAAGGCACCTGTTGTCCAGCAACAAACTCAGTACGTTCAGGGAGAACAATACAAACCAGCTCTCAAGTACCAAGAAGTTCAGCAAATCAACAACGTTGCCCAACCTCAACCTCAACATACCGTTTACCAAGTGAACCAGCCTCAGGTACAGCTTGCCAATCCCACGCCGTTTGTCCACGCCTACCAATACCAACAGCAGAAATCGGTTGCTCCAACTTTCAAGGCCCAAGAAGTTGTTTATGATTACAACGCTCCCGCGAGCGTTCCAATCAGACAGAAGGAGACGCACACAGTCGAATTACCGCTTAACCAATACCAATCGTATCAGCAAGTGAATGAGGTCGCTCAAGTCGCTCCAGTAACTCCTGCTCCGGCTGTTTCCGTTAAGAGTACTTTGTATCCTTTCGTTAAGACCCAGTCTCAGGAGTACTATCAAACATACTCCACACCAGCCCCAGTTCAGTACACAACTGTAGACCAAGGAGGCAGTGTTCAGTACACTTCATCCGGCGCAAACGTTCAATACAGCTCGTCGGGCGCAGCTCAGTATTCCGGAATTTCGTCAACGACACCGGCCCCGGTGACCAAAGTCGTTACCGAACCCGCTCGAGTGTCTTTCGTGAGCTCCACTCCGGCCTCCGTTGAAATCTCCAACGACGGCGGTTCGGGCGCGTACAGCACGGCTTCTGTCAAGGAGTGTGCTACCTGCGGTTCATCCACCGCCAACCTAAGAGTGACAACAACGCAGACCGCTTCTGTACCAACCACAGTGGCGCCCCAAACTGGTGGTTACCAGTTCTCTTACCAGTCGCCCGGCATCGCTCCCCAGCCGCAGTTCGTCGACGTTCAAGGATACTACACACAAAACAGGACCGACTACCGTTACAACAGCGGCTTTGCCAACCTGGCTGACAATAACCTCCCTCAGGATGGCTCAGCTCTGTACTTCCTCCAGCCGCAAGTACTAAGGCAGAATTTGGGTTATTACTCAACTCAACGGCCAGCTGTCGTGGAGAAGACGACTTACACTGTGTCCCCAGCTCCAGAGAAGTTCTACGTCGACGAGCCTAACCCTGAAATCAGGTACCAAGCCGAAGCGCCAAGAAGTACCTTGCGACCTATCGTTGTTGCTGATATTACAACAGCCCAACCTCCTGTCTACAGCGAGGCGTACTCAACGAAATCGAACCCTACTGTAATCAAAACAGAACTCAAGCAAGAGATTCCGTTTAATCAGGAATACCTGCAGCCTGAAATTCCTCAGACCCAAGTTACGTATGGCGCTCGTACTAAGCCCAAGGTTATATCCGAATTCAATTACGTGGCCGATGGCGTGCAAACTGTATCGACGCCTGCGTCTGTCGAAGTAGAGAGTTATCAATCTACCAGCGGGGCATCTATCGACGTTTACCCCACAGCCCAACCAGCTGTGCCTTCTCGCAGAGTCCGACCAACGGCGAGACCGGTTTCCCAAATCGATTACGCCCAAAACGGTTACGGCCAGGTTCAGCAACAGTACGCCGCCAATTACGGAAGCGCAGACGAGCAGTATTTGGCAGGGCTCGTCTCTCAAGGCATTTCCGAAGGATTTGGAACGAAATCAGGAGCCTCTGCCGACATTTCCAGCAATTCGTACGTCACAGGAAGTGGCAGCTTGGCTCAGAGCGAATACGATGAAAATGGCTTTGTCCGTAACACCCTGCGAGCTAAGCCGAAGGAAGGAAGGAAGAAGTCCAAGATTGTGATCGTGACCCGGTTGACCGACGTGAACCCTCTGCTTGTAGGAAAACTCGGCGCTCAGTGCAGCTGCGCTCGAGGGCGCCTCAACCTGAAGGGCCGAAGACCCGGCCTGAGGAAGGTCGTCCGCATCATCCGGCCGAGCACAAGCGGAGACGTTTACTCCTCCACGACGCCTGGCTACGTCCAAGTTTCCTCTTCGAGCGAGAAGTCGTCCGAATTCGAGGAAGACTTGGCTTTGATCAACGACGCCGAAAAGGAGGACGAAGAATACAGACCGTCGTCAACCACAACGGTAGCTCCCTCCAGCAGTTCCACATCGAGGTACCGCGGCCGTGGATCATACTACCAGGCTGGCAAAGCAAAGAGCACAATCTACGTCTCCTCAACGGAAGAACCTGACCAGGAAGATGGTTATGACTACAATGGCGAAGAGCTGTCTCCGGTCCAGGAAGATGAAAACGCCGTACAGATTCCCGCGCGCGTCACGCCTAGTCGTAGGGGTCTGAGCGCGTCCACCGAGCCCGCCGTTTCGGAGCGCAGAGGTCGTCTGAGCGCGTCGTCTGAGCGTACATCCTCAGAGCGTAGAGGCGTGAGCGTAAAGTCTGGTTCCGGTAGCTCGTCCAATGCTGTGCCTAGTGGCAGCCAAACTGTCGACCTCGGTTCTCAAGGAACCGTCGAATGTGAGCGACCCGGCCTGTTCCGTCACCCGCAATTGTGTAACAAATTCTACTCTTGTAACTGGGACAGTTGGAAGAAGAAGTACGTTGTGAACATATTTAACTGCCCGATTCATCTAGCTTATGACAGTAGCTTAGGAGCATGTAACTGGCCGTCCAAGGGACCAGCTTGTGTCAATGGCAAACTGTTAGTTTAGAAATGTCACGAAACGGCGAGTTTAACATTATCCCAAATCGTTATTTTCAGTACTTTCGTTTTTTTAAGCTAGTCCTCAAAGCAATTACCGACATTAACTCTATGATTGCGCCTGGAAAATCAATTCGAAAAAATTCGGCCGGTCAGTTGGCTCATAATTTAGGCCTCGTAGTGAATAAAAAAATGAAATAGTTTTTTCGAGCTGGCTACGCTAGTGATTTACTCGATTTGATACCTACCTCGTCGTGCTAGAAAAAGACAGAAGAGTGCCTACCAGAATAGGAACGCCGAATTGATAATAACCATTTCTGGTTATTTATTATTTTTCTTAAGTGTCCGATTTAGTTACCTTTTTCTTGTGAACAAATCTTCGTCAGCCTGTGCCGTGAATACAATTTTTAAGTTGATAGTGCCATAAAAAAACATCTTCGTATAGGCGGACGTGCTCACTACCGTATGGATTTTTGTTTAGATATGTAAAAAGAAAACAAACTGCAAAATCACGTATAATCTTTTTGTAACTTGTAGAACGCACAAAAATCCTGATTGTTGTTAAGTTTTTATGCTACTATGGGAGGAAGGCTTTTGACTGCTGTGTGAAGTAGGTCACTGCCTTCGGAATGATCATATGTACAGGAATAAAATAGAAAACATTGGGTTCTACCTGACAAAAATGTGAAACTTCTCTGCTGATAAAATTCTTCTTGTTCTTTTTTTTAGTTGAAGTTACAATAGAAATGTGTTCGGAGGGAGAGTATTTACTGTACACAATGAGATGCTTCCAATGGAAGACAAGTACGTCTTTATCGAAGGCCGTCATGAAGACGCTTTGGTCTTTGTACATATTTATTTTAAAAAAACGTCAAACAGAAACAAACTGCGTCTTTTTTCTTACCTCTAACCTATTTTCTTACCTCTAACCTATTTTCTTATAGGATGACAGACTATTACGGAGAAGCGCTGTTTAATGGGATAGCTTTAAAGGTTCTTTCTTTTGTCATCGTCACCTTACCAGTGTAGTACAGTTGGGTCAACCAAATCTTTACCTTTAACATATGTAAGTGCAACACAGCCCCTGCCCACAGAGCTATAGGCAACCTTCGACACATCAATGTGTACGGGTTGCCTATCTCGATTGTTGTCAGACTGGTGGTGAGAGGAAAGCGACCCTCCCATGGAAAAAGACAAAAAAAAAAAGTGACGGTAGCAATTGAAACTGTATTTATGATTAGTTAAAGCCAAGGCTTAAAGCTGAGTGCAGGGCCTTACAGGCGGTCGCAGATTACGTCGTGGTTCATACTTTAAAAATCATCAATTCATTATTTTAAAAAAAATTATACTGCTATGTTGTTTTTTAATCTTGTGTGTACAGCATTTTTGAGCAGATTTGGGCCTTACAAAATCTGCAATATCTCAGTTATTTTTTAAGATACAGATACTAGGATTAGTGTCTCCCGTCATATTCTCATGGATATACTACTGCCTGCACAGATCAAGGGATGAGCCGCCGGTTTTGGTCTTTGGTGCGGGCAATCTGTTTTCATCATCGAGATCGTAAGTTGTAGCACACTCCTCATTGACTTTACCTTGTATTAGCGACGTGATTTCAGATCTCAACCATAACCGCCATTCCTACGTCCTACGATAAACTCTGCCGTACCGTAATACCGTTGTGTAGCTTAGGAATAATTGCAGGTACTCTAGATTATCTCCCTACATTGAAAAGATACAAAAGTCCCCAAGGAGTGCTCCAGGTTATCACTCAATATTTGTCGTTAATCGCTAGATTTTGTCCTTCAGAGTGAAAAGTAATTGAACGAAGGGATTTTATGGGGGAAAAAAGAGAGCAGCGTTTGTTTTATCTCCTGTTGTATTTAAAATTCTGGTGAGAGAGAATCCATGGAGTAGATACAATAAATTTCTTTGGCTATCTGATTATAAATACATTACACAAAAGTACTTACAAAATTTATAGTGTAAGGAAAAAATAACATCCGTGATAAATATGAATATACATAACGGATGTTCGATAAACAAAAAGCAAAATCACAAGATACAGTACGGAAACAAGCGGTGTAAGACTTGCAAACATTCTCAGATTCGACTCCGTGAGGTCTTGTGTATATCAAAGGAACTTATCAGTCTTGATAGGGAACGCAATTAATAATTAAAACCGGAGATAACGACTTCATGATAAACTGAGCTTAAACGTAAACGTGACCAAGTCTCAAATTTCCAGTACCACCGACAAAAACCGGATTTTATTACTTACATTTCATTTTCCGTGTCGTTTTGGTTTTGAAGCATTTAGTCTTGCTAACAAACTTGCTCCAGTTTTAGCGGTTATCGTTTGAAAGATAAGATGGGGCAATCCGTCGATAACGACTATTTTACTGATACGCTTAACCCACCTCTAAAAGGGATGAATTCTGTAAGTGATGGAAGATCTTTATTAAGCAGTGGTCACTTTCGACGGATTTTGCGACACAGTGGGCTAAAATATACAGAAACATGAACGATGAAACATCTGGTCGAGTGAGCCACAGTAACATTCAGTTATATAATTCCAAGCTTTATAGGCATAGCGGTGGCCTGAATTGGTTTTAAAGCAAACAGCGGATTAACAGGGTTTTTTTCCCAACATCTAAAAGATTTTTTCCCTTCATAAATAAAAGCGATTCGTCTAAACTTTTAAGTAGACATTGCAAATGTTGAAGGTCTCATACGAACGAATTCAAAGGGTGCGCTTAGATGGAAAGAAAAAGGTAGTTTGCGTGACGACTGCGAAAGAGGTTTCGTATTATTCATCGCAACTTTTTGAGCAATGAGGTTTCTTGGCGGTTTCCGATCACCTTCAATCCGTTACCAACGAATCTCACAAGTCTACAAGATTGGCGGTAAATGATTCGAAGGTATTAAACAGAGAAACTATTGGTGCAGATTATTCGCTGATCGAGTAAAGTTTTCTCACTCAGTAAAACACATTCCGAGGGCGCGCAATGTAAATGAAGCAGTCCCACAGTCAGTATAATTTACGTTTGAAATAGTGGTTCCATGACTTAACCAGCGGTGGAATCATTCACTCATATAAAAAAATAAAAACCGTTAACTTTTACACTCACTAAAGCATTTCCAAGTTTTCAAAGAATAAATTACTGCGGTTTTCGATTCTCGAACGTAAAATAAATATGTGGAACAAGTATAGCATGGCACATTAACACCTCCGCATAACAATAATAATCAACAGCGTTGCATGGGCAAGCAGACATGGATCCAACAGTATATAGAATTTGGGAATTATAATTTACACGCGGCACATCGCAGATATACATACACGCATGTGAACCGTCAGGCAGTGTATTTTTGTTACGTTGAGATAAAAATACACAGAGGAAAATAATTTAATCTATACGAACAAGTAACTCGGCCTGACGAATATGAAGTAAGACGTTAATATTAACTACATACAGGAGCAGGGAACGTAAGTTTACGAGTAAGCCCTCATGAATATGGCTAAAAGACACCGTAGATCGCTATTCTAGTACACCTTTCCAAGGCACAGTCGAGAGGAAAACTTTGTGCCCAAAGCAAAAAGATCAGAGCTTCGCCTACAGCGTTTTCAACCATACCTTCACGAGTCCTTTCTCATCACCATACATAATATTTACCAATCTTTCCTGGATACCCTGTCAATAATAAACTACACAGTCTAAATTATCACCTTTTGTACATTGTCGCCACAATCACATACAGTCATACCATCTAGATGACAGGTCTCAAGAGTTAAGATCTTGAAATTATATAGTATAGGGCCCACAGCAGCACTAATCCGACAAGAACTGCGACGCCGATAACAATAAATCTATGTTGCATTGATCGCAGAACCATTGAACTTAAGACACGTGAACTCCGGCCAAGCTCTGCATCCGTTTCACGTAACTGGAACAATTCAAGGTAAGATTAGTAACAGCAAGAGCACCGTGGAATGAGTGCTCCTTCGTCGCGCCGGTAAATGTAAGTGACTTCATGCGGGAAAAAGATCGTCTGAAAGTTTCTCCGAAACGGATGTTGAAGAGAGAAAACTTCAACGTTTCTTACTGATTATGGATCAACGAACCACGCGAACGCGGAGAATTTTGCGATGCAATAAACAAAATTTAGAGAAAAAAAGGTTTCAAAATTTGTAAAACTTTTGGACTCTTGGAAACAAACAGCTGTGTCTTACCCGTGAACGAGCTCTTTGAATAGTCTCCCTCTGATTATTTAAATCTTGTAGGACTCTCGCACCAATTTCTTCAGCTTCTATGGTGGCTCTGTAGCCAGCATTCAGCATGTTTCCTGTATTCTCCAGAAGTTCACTGTTGTTTAAGAGCCTTTGCCGCTGCTCTTCACGAATAGATAGGCCATCATTCAGAAGATTATCTTCCCCCTGGTCACCTGAAGCTAACACAAAAATAACAATTTTAGGCAACAGTAAAGCAGATAAGTTCATGTGTGATTGTGTCTTCCAGGTAAGATATTCTTGTAATTAAATTTTAAGTGTAGAGGACAATCACAAGAACAAGTAAGGTATTAGCTTCTTTCTTTGATATGCCCCTGCCAAAGGGCTCATGGCATTTCCCAAGGTTTTGCCTGACCGCCTAACTTGCTCATGGAGGCGTTATGGAGACATGAATTGAAAATAAACTAATAGGATATGTTTCTAACCGATCTGCTAGAAAAAAGTGCACTTACCATCATGATAATTTTTTGTTTTAGCTATTTTAAATTCTTGGTTTAACCTTTTAAGTTCTGCTTGATAGCTGTCAACTCTTGTCCTCAAGTGAGCTCGTTGTGACACCTCCACTTCTCGTACCTCCAATTCCATTTGCTCCAACTGGAAAAATTATAATTTAAGAAGTGTCACTGATGGACCGAGAGGAAGTATGTTAGTTACTCAGAGGCAAAATCATAATTTACATACCAATTCTTGCGCTTCCTCCAGGTGCCTGTCCACTTCAGTGGACAAATGTTTTCTGTCAGCTGGAAACAAAAGAATGTGTAAACAATGATTGTTTGACAACTCAAATACAGTATATTAGGTTATTGTCAAGAATCTAGGTTTACGGCCCTGTGCTCAAAACCGGTGTAAACTAATTCAATACAGTGTTTAGTGGCAAAAGAGAAAGATTAACTCCTGTGGCAACGAATACAGTCGTAATAAAAGTTATTTAACTGGTAAACAAGAAGAGGCACCTTACGACCTGATACACTTCAGTTAGCGATTGGAATTCGACCACTTCTTTCCAAAAACAAACAGGATATTAATAATTACCACCATGACTCCTCGATAATCTTCCTATTTTCCCAGTGATATCAGCTGTCAGTACGGCATATTGTTGTTCGTAGTTGTCAATCAGTGAAGCCATTATGAAGTACAGTACAGCAACCTGACAGCAACAGTAGACATTTCGTAGAGACCTGCTAGAGAGAGACAGAGGAGCAAAGAGAGAGCAGGTAGATAGAGGCGTGGAGCTAACGTACCGGAGGGGAATCTGGGCCGCTGCCCGGCCGGATGACACCCCAAATTGAGGCACCGCCTTTTCTAAATGTTCCGGCTCCTGCACTCCCTCTCCCTCTCTCCCCGCTTCCCCCTTTACCTGCCCCTCGCCATCTTGTTGACAAAGGACCGTGAACCGTCAACAGGTTATATTTTGG
>Ga0058701_10001893_pt1 | contig 15341 bp, 6 predicted proteins | sample AgamicOrMae_FD_97039 | JGI IMG/M metagenome (GOLD analysis project Ga0058701, IMG submission 97039) | Agave microbial communities from Guanajuato, Mexico - Or.Ma.e | ecosystem: Host-associated > Plants > Phyllosphere > Phylloplane/Leaf | place: Guanajuato, Mexico | collected 2012-06-04
AGAGGGGGAAAGAGAGGGGGGGGAGAGAGGGGGGAAGAGAGGGGGGAAGAGAGGGGGGAAGAGAGGGGGGAGGAGAGGGGGAGGAGGGAGGGTAAGAGAGGGGGAAGAGGGGGGGATGAGTGAGAGGAAAGGGAGGGGAGGAATGCTGATTGCATCTGATGAAAACACCTCCGTGAACTCTGAGTTTTTTAATTCCTCACCTATGGTTTCAGCTCGGTTCAAACGCAGTCACGGCTGTTCGACGCAGTTGAACGGGAAATCAGAAAACTGCTCAAGGTGTTAAAAATCCCATTTTTTTTTAAAAAAATCAGTAGAATATAATTAGCAAAAAAAATCTGCAAGGAAAAAGTCAGTAAAAAATTCATCGAAAAATCAACTGAAAAATCAGCTGAAAATCACCCAAAAAATTAGCAAAAAAAATTCACGAAATAAATAAAAAAGCAAAAATTCAGCAAAAAATCACAAAAAACGGCTAAAAATATGGGAAAACATCAGCAAAATATTTTTAATTCTTAAGGAAAAAAATACGGAGAGAACAAGGAGAAGTTTTAATTCCAAGTTTGCCGAGAGCATCACATCGACAGGGAAAGGCCGGCCCTTGTTTCGCAGACGTATTTTAGCTTTTAACTCGGCCCCATAAAAGTTTCATAGAATCGTGTGATATCACGGGAAACTAATCCGAAGCCGGCTGGAGTCCCTTCAAAGGGATCAGCGTCTGGAAGGGCCAAAGTGAACTACCCCATAGGGACTCGCTCTTCTTATCGCATTCGCCACAGAGATCCTCTTATTCTCAACACACTCAGCTGGAAAGGTTGGATTTTCGTCCTTTTATCCACCCTCGTTCAACTTTCCACTACACGATGACAAATCACGACATACCACCGCATAGGTTAGGTTAACCCCTAACCGCCCACCAATGACGTTCGCAAAAAGAAAATTTCATCTTAGAGGGACTATTCAAATCAGTATTGTCACAATTTTAAAAAAATATCACCCCTCCAGAAACGTTAAATTTAATAATTTAGGCATTTTCCAAAGCTTAAAATTGTGTATTTTGATGGAAAAAATCCTTTCTATACAAGCTAAATTTAACTCCAAATATCTTTGGCGTTTATGAGCTAACCTAGGTTCAGTGTGAGCCTTGTGTCTCACCTATGGTTTCATCGCTTGTTGAATAGGTTGAACAGTGGGAAATTCCACCGTTCAGTTTACCAGGTTGAATTTCCCGTGGAAAAAAGGCTGAAACCAAACGTTTGACATCTCTCTTTTTATCTCTTTTGTGTTGTCCGCGCTGATACGCCTCCCTCTTGTTTTTTGTACCTTGTCACACGTAGACAACACACAGACAGCCCTCTCTCTCCGCTCTGGAAAACGTTTCTTTCCCGATTAAATCCGCTATTGACATGGTGAGCTCGCTGACCGATTGGCTGCCCGTTGGCTGCCGGTGGCTCATTTGTTTTTAGTCCGTAAAACCCGTCATACGGATTGGTTTACTGCGCGCCATGCGAATCATTCGAGCTACTTATTCGCCGTGACTGCTAAAACCCGAGGCAGGTTGAAAAGGTCTCTACGTAGACCTGCACGACACAACAGTCGGCCGGTGATTCGTTGATGTTGATACAGTCTAGATAAACAATTTATTTTTTTAACCCATAACAGCCCAGAGTGTTTGGAGAGAAATTCAGCTTAACAGAAATTGGAAGGATTTTTTTCCATCAAAATACGCAATTTTAAGCTTTGCAAAATACCTAAATAATTAAATTTTAAGTTTCCAGAGAGGTGATATTTTTTAAATTAAGACAATACTGAACTGAAAAGATGCTCTAAAATAAATTTTCCTGTTGTTGGACGTCATCGCTTGGCGGTAGTGGGTTAACACATAGGCTGCGGATTATGATCTTGAGCATATTTCAGCCAAAAATTGTAACCTCGATCCGGTCCTAATAAAAAAAATAGACGATCAAAAATTATTATTCCGTGAAATTTTAAGCGGAAATTACTCTCATTTTCCGATATGTCTTCAGGCACAAATCTGTTAAACAGAGCGAAACGACTCAGGACAGTCCCATAGATACGACTAAAATCTACCGTGACCTTAATTAACAACAGTTGGGGCTGATATAGATGTTTCCTAGACGTCTAGACGTCGAGCTGAACCAATGTCTATAGTCAGTGGGTTAATAATTAAACCGATGAGCATACTGCCAGAGCAAACAAGGATCAAGAAGAGTTCAATTTCCTCCTCGAAACGAGGTGATTTTCAGACGGTGTGTTTTCTTGAGGCGTCCCCGGAATGGGTGCTTGTCAAGGACTAGGGAGAAGGGTAGCGCCAGACGACCGACTTCAAATGTTGACATACACTAACAGTACGACAATGTGTTTACTTGCCCTAGCTACCTGCCTTCCGGGCTTTTCCTTCACATACTCCCGTTTTAACTATAAAATATTTTCGACAGCTTTTGATTAGAAACAGACTTTTTTTTTCAGGGCAATAGAAAAAAAAGACTTTAAATAGTAACAACAAAAACAAAAAAACAACGAGAAAAGACAGAAAAAAAACACAAAAGGGAAAAAAATGTCACTTAAAACAGAGATTTACAATTCACACGTCACTTCACTCAAGTTTAAAACATGCGACTAGAACTTCTCATATTTTCAAATATCGTTACTAAAGTCTGAATATCCAAAGTCACTCCAAACAATTTTAAAAGTAGGGATTTAAGTGTATGCAAATCAACCGAAAAAAATAAGTCGCTCTCCAACAACACCAAAGCAATGCTTATTCTACCTCATATTGTAAATTACACAAGAAAATTCACATTTTAGAAGTCTTAAAAGCGGGTACTGAATAATTGAATCAGATCCTTTCTTCCCTAAACTCCCACAATGTCATAACTCTTTTCATTCCAGTTGGGAGTATCCCTCAAGTTTCCTCCTAACCTGTCAAAGTTATTGGTTCATATTCGAATGGTGGGTAGAGATAATGAAATAATGAGGTGTTTCGAAAGGATTTGATATCGCGGTTTTTCATGATTAACAGTACTGATCAACTAATTGGATTGTGTCTGAAAGAGTCTGTACGTATACATTCAGCTTCGTAAGGGCACTTATTCGTTTGCTATTTATGGACATCATTGGGCGTATTTTTTTTTACTCCGAAAAGAGATCAAAGAGCATTTCCTGTCTCCTTTTTCATAACTCGTAAAAATACGGAGGTAAAAAATTTACGGACATGTCATAAATAACCAGATATATGTTGAGTCCTTTCCCACTCTAAGGTCGCAAAGTTTTGCGAATGTCTATTCCGTCAAACAAACATAAGATTTCTCCTTTCAGTATTATGGCCTTGCCTGAAGTAGGAAAATATGATATCTTGGCTCATACATAAATTATGTGGTCTTTCGCAAGTAACGTACATATTGTAATCACTCAACGATACATCATTTCTTGATATATAGGTGGTGAAAGTCTGTTTTGGATGAGACTGTACGGTACATTCAATTTAAATACAGTAGAGTCCGCTTAAAGCGACCCTCGGATATAACGACCCCTCGCTTATAACGACCAAAGTCGTTCCATATACAGTAGAGTCCGCTTAAAGCGACCCTCGGATATAACGACCCCTCGCTTATAACGACCGAATCGACCCGCAAGTCGGGGGGTCGTTATAAGCGGACTCTACTGTAAAGGCGGTCTTAAGGAAGTGATTGCGCGACGATATTAAACTACAGACGGAGGCCGAGAAAATCGTTTCAACATTTTCCTTCATCGGAAGATTCCACACAGCTTTGAGGCATCACAAAATGGTCGCGCGAAATAAGCCATAGGAAGCATTAGTCACATATTTGCTAACTGCGCACCATTCATGCATTTCTTGAAGTAGAAATTGCATCTGACCTTAATTAGCAATATGTTTCAGAGACAAATACTAAATATTTTAATGATAAATAAAAGTTCATTTTTGAAACTATTTCATCCAAATGAGCTTTTCTCCACCTAAGTGTTAAAAAAGTAAGTATACTATTATTGCGGACGTTTGAGAAATAAGAATACATTGATTGTCCTGCAATATCCTGTTTTGGAGATTATCGTGTTTACGAGCTGTTGGTGACTGATCGAGTTGTAACAAACTTTACCATGAAAAAGTTTCACTATTATTCTCAGGAGACCGTAAGCAGACGATTAAAAGAAACTTATTACAGGATAAATATTCGATCATTAACGAAAAATACGACAGCAATTGCCAACTGCGTACGAAATGAAATGCAGTAAATTTATCAGATGGGACACATCATTCAGTTTTACTGGGTATGGGCACGCGAACGATTAAAAGTACATTATCTTAAAGCAAAAAGAGGCATCTACCACAACAGTTTCCATTATTTTGGTGCCGAAAAGGTTTTCTTGCAGAGTTGACCCCACAAGAGTCTCTTGATACTAGATAATTAATGTATCTTAAACTACTTCATTTTATGACCATTGAGGCTACGATATAACTGTTTACAGAGATTACCTGAAAAACAAAACATTCTTCAAAAGAAATCGGAGAGTTCTTTCTTTTCCTAGCGGTGGATATTTCTTCAATACCAGCAAATCATTATCCGTGCAAAGAAGAGGTGAAAGCAAGATAACAAGCTCGCGATATTTGAGTCCAGAGTTAGTATTTATTGATGAAATACAAATTGCGGACAGAAAGCTTTTGAAAAGTTTCCACAATGTACGAAGTGGAACTCGCTCAATACGAACCACATGTGTTGCGCAATAAAAGTTGGTCTGTGGTGCAGGGAATCGAAGCCCTCTCTTTTTTGCATACACGCCAAATTTTACCGAAAGCCTGAAATACGACAGTTGAATATTCGTATTTTTTTTCTTTTGCTAGGGTTTAATGCATTGCAGAGTGCCGATATCAGCAGCTGGCTGTTACGCGCTACTCGACAGAATTACCCCAGCGGATCGGCCATATTGTTCTTTTAATTTTATTTCACGCCCAACAAAACTTAATAAAATCAAACAGAAGGACGTTAGGAACCTCTCGCGTATACCTTTGCATACAACGTGGGACTTTAATGCGTATGTACATAAACAATATGCTCAAGAAATATTGAAGTATAGTGCTGTTGAAGTTGGTGCAATATCAAACATAATTCTAAGATTTTTTGAGAGATAAAATTACTGAATTAATGATTTTGAACAGAAGAAGCATTTCCATAAAATGTACAGTGGTATACTGTTTTTCTTTTCGCACCGGATTTATGCGATTGTTTCAAAATAGTCTTCCTTGACTCTTCAAGCTCACCACTTTTAGTCGTCTAATTTTCTGTTTCCGATTGATACAGGAGTTGTAACCCTAACATAATGTCAGCAAAGGTCTGAAGCTTCCAAAAAAATGGTTGCTACTTACTTGAAACTGCAGAACGCCTGCTGTGTTTTGACAGTCCACAAGGTCTGAAATCCGTAGAGATCCACATGGGCCTAAACACAGAGACAAATTATTTAATGTTTTAATCAGAAATTTGGTTATTTTTCACAGACATTTCAAGAATGTATACGTAAACTGGTTTGCCGTGTTTAGCACGAACTTTTTAGGAATAATACCTGGACAGTGTTAATGTTCGTGAGTCAAAAGTAATTATAACAACTCCACCTGTCAGATTTACTTGCATATCCATCTCACTTAGGGTAAACTTACTCCTCTCCATCTGTAATGACCCTTCACTCAGGGACGCTTAAAGCGGAACGTTAGAGCATTTAAAGCATTCTTGTGTGAAGTGGCCATTGTTGAGGCTATAGGTGTGCCGTGTCAATCATACAGTAACACCGCGAAATGCTCGCCGATGTTCGTGTCCACGCCGAAAATATTTTGCGTAGTCTATTCCTGTCTCCGGATCCCCTCTACAAGTTGCCAGACAAAAATTCCAAGCACTGAGAGAAGCACGCACCACCAGTGAACATCTTCAGAATTCACAAATGTATACCTCCGCGGCGTTTCTTGACCTAGTTTCCACGTGACCTACACTGAAAAGTTTGGGGGTTGCATTCTACACCTCGTATTCCAACTTTCATCACCGATTTTAATCGCAGATTTTTTTAAATGAAAAAGGTCTTATCGAGTAAATCAACACAGGAAGTCTCATCACCGACAAGCTTCGAACGCAAAACATCCCTGAAATATACTGTAGTCCAACCTGATTAACCCTTTGTTTTTGCGCTGTTTATCAAGGTCGTAAATAAGCAGGGTAGTCTGCCTTGAGTTAGCAGTTAGCATACCTTTTATGATGAACAAAGAGATAATATGCAAACGAGGACGGAATTCACGAGGCTGAGCGTTTATCGACCGTCCCTCGAAAACCGTAACCTCGTTTTAGTAAGCCACTTTTATAGTCTCCCCTCGCCAAGAGGCAAGACGAACATAGGTTAACATTAGGTCAAACGCCTTAAGCCTCGCGCCGCTACCGCTCCGTTCGGCTGTAAGCCTGATGCCGCTTGTTCCTCAGCGGCAGTGACTACCTTTGGTTACCTTAGGTGTCACTGCTCGGCTTGGAGACTGATTAAACAAGATATGAAAAGTGATCTTTCAAAAATTATTGTGTGATTCATAGCTTCTGAAGAAAATTATTTGTTCAAAGAATGACAAAGTCTGTTTTACGGTTGTTTCCAACTTTGTACTGTTGCAAAGATCCAAAGTCGATTGCGCCGTATTTTCTAATCAAAGCTGTAGAGCGTTCGAGCTTTATTGCTTTACAGCCTTTAATCCCTGATAGGGATGCTCCGCTTAGTCAATCATGTAACTGGTTCACAAGAATTTTCCCTTTGTTCTGTGACTCACTGTCAGCAAAATACGAAAAAGCGCAAAACCTCACCCATACAAGAATTCGACACCAACGTCACAGACCCGGGCAATTCTGCAAAATTCTGCTATTCTGTTTTTTAAGCGCGTTAGCTTTTTAAGCGACAAGGATAATAGGGAAAGTACCCCATCTACGAATAGCTCACCTTAAGATCTTGAAAAAAAATAAAAAATAAAAATTGGGTATTGGTTACGTTTTTCACTTTAATCGTGGTTAAAAATTAAAATTCACTGGTCCGCGGGGTTGCCAATGGGGCATGGGAAATGCGTCTTTTCTTGTTCTGGTTTCCTTTCGTCCGTGGCATAAGGACCTTACACAGTTTTCGCGAGTGTCTCTCTTCGCCTATAAAACAGCTCCGCCCCCCTCAATAGGCCCTTTCCAAATGTCACTTCTCCAATTTAACAGAGTTTACGCCGCGGGTTGAAGGTCATATAACTGCGTCGTGCCGAGAAGTGATCTAAAGTACTGGATGTGCTCAAATATAGATGTCAAAGCGAAAAATTTTACCGTTTCCAAGAAGACGGCCTGGCCTTGTGTTTGAGATCTTTGTTCCTCCAAGACCGGAAACGAGCGAATAAAATGACTGGGCTTGCAAAACTCGATTTTGGGGAACTATCTAAACGAGGCAAACATGAGCAGCGCGGCGGGGTTGGAAGGGAAATTCTCGGATTTTCTAGACGACATGCTGCAAGTTATTTGTTCCTGATGACCTGACGAAAATAGCATCTACTTGTTAAATGTTATCAGGACCATCGAGATTCCCAAGATTCTACAAGACTTTCCACGAGTCGATAAGCTGCGACATTTACACTTCCAAGAGGCATTAGAAGAGTTCGCTCGTACAAGAGACATTATAGATATTTACAGACGCGAAAACTATTTGTAATAACATTGGATGATGGCTATTTTTCTGAACGCTCTTAAGCTGAACAATCCTAGAATGGGCGTAAAAGCAAAACACAGTAAAAAATAAATAAATAGGGAAACGCTATACCTGTTTTGGGTATGAAAATAAATTTCAACAGAGACACACGTTCAGTTACGTCAAAAAAGGACTTTTTTCAAATTACTTTCGGCCCTATGCGAAAAATGTTCCGTTTCTGTGTAAATGTTCATTTCGATCAGATAATTTTTTCAGGCAGGCTGGCCGGCTTGCTGGCTGGCCGGCTAGCTGGCTGGCGTACTCAAAGCATCATTTCCCTAAACGGAGTTTAGTTTTTTCGATTCAGATTACCTCTATTGGTTTAAAAGTTATTCACTTGATGAGCCACAGATATTTCAGGCCTACGCCATCCTTAGCTTTCGTTTAGGAAGCGCGTCAATACAGAGAGAATGTGTTGAGAGTTGTTCCAATATTCATTCAAGACGAAACCATCGTTGTGCCGTCAGCACCGACATAAAAGACCAGCCTTCTGTCCCGCCGCACACAGTTTTGATCTCCGCATGCGAATTTAATGCGATGTACGGTTGTACAGCGTTCTCGGGAACACATGGCTTGTATGACGCATGTTCGTGTCACTGAACATACAATGGAACCTGCAAATTCCTCGTGGTAACACGGGTTATGCTGTGTACTACGCATTAGAAATTAGACTAAAGTTTAAAATTTGGAATTTTATCTTCCAAGAGCCATATCTTGTTTCTACCTTTTATGCTATCATGATACAAACGCGTTATTTCTGTTGAGAGCCTTGTGCCAAGTTCCGCAGTCGTTCCGTTCTGATTGGTGACAAGGTGGAAAATTCCCTCTTTCTAATTCACAGCGCAGTCAAGTAAAACCGGTATTTCAGTGACGGTGAGTTTGCTCTAAAAATATCATGCGAAATTTCCTTCCGGTCTGGGGATGTAGACTGCCATTTGGGTAGCCAAATGACTGCGAAGCTCAAACGGGATCTGTTTCGTTTTTATTAAAATGCTCCGACGCGATGATACTGCATGACAAACACGTGGATAACTTCGAGCATTTCCTGAAAAAATATGTTTGGGCTGGCCGCCTGGAAAAATGAACCTTGGTGTAAACATCGGTTCATACTGTTATGAAATAAGAGATAGTAAATCATGATGAAACTACTTTTACGTTATGAGAACGAGATTTTGATTCCAAATTATCATTGAAATAAATCCAGACAAGCATTTTCCAAATCTGAGAACATTATTGTATGAAGCTTTGTTTCTGTGAAACTGAATTTATCCCTATCTTTAGGAGAAGGAAGCGTTTGGGTTCATTTTGTTTAATGGACTGTCTCTAAAGTAGCAAACTCAAAACAAGGTTGATACAGGGTACGTTATTGTAAAGCATTCGACGCTCTCAAGGCCTAATTTGCATAATACAGCTTTATTTTTTCCCCACAAACTCCAAAAAAGAAAAGAAAAAATCGACTATGGAACCAAGTCCATTCTAAAAGTTCAACATGCAATTCAACTAAGCGTAAAGAAACGTGTTTTTGTAATCGGTACTATGAAGTACTTTTAAATAAAAACAGCATGAAAAAAACTGTGTATCCTTTTAAAACAAGAATCTCTTGTTACTGTTCATGAGGCGAAAAAACACTATCATCTCAGTAATTTAAGTGGCAGAGGTAAGGAAGATTTACAGAGAATAGCTTGCTTGGAATCTAGACTGAATTTACGGCCAAGAATAATGCAAAGAAACATGAATAGGCCCTATCTAAATACCAAATCGCGTTTCCACTGCGTTTATTGATCAGGCAAAGTACAGCTTGGCTCGCTAACAGACATCACACTGTAAATTTAAAATTGGAAATTTCTCCTTCCACCTTTGGCCACCAAGCGGTGCGGAGCGACAGTTGAGCGATACACAAGGCACGTAAACTAGTATAACCTAGTTTTACCTAACCTTAGCATGATACCGGTAGCATAAGGCACGGCGGTCGAGCGTCTTCCCTCCGTTTTATATTGTAACGAAAGGTGTAACTAAGGTGGAAAATCCGACCTTTGAAACTGATTGTGAGGGCGTAAAGCATTGTCTGTCTCACTATAGTCCAGCACACGACACGCATAGCAATTTCGGGCCGTCACTCAAACGTTCTTTTATTAGACATCACGCGTGTCAACACACATGTAGCAGGGTGATTGCATTCGGGGAAGTCAGCGTTTCCAGAATTATATTGCTGCGACAGGCTCATACGTCAAAGCTGAAATATTTGGCAAATATAGGTTTGAAAAACGACTTCCTCTCTTATGATGTATTGGTAGGCACAGCTGTAAAGCTAACATTTCTTAATTTCTTTTCTGGGAAACGCGACAGCGTCCCTGCTCCTGGGATTAGCACGTGTGTCCGTGCCGTCAGCATTCCTTCGCGATGCGGGTTCGAGCGCTGCATGGAATTTGCCGATGGGACGGAGGGGGAAATATGAGTAGTTAGGGCTATGACAGTTCTGGCGCAGCACCTAACCTAACTCAGCCTAGGTTTACTTTGAAACGTAACCTAACTTAGCTTTGGTTTATTTTGAAACCTAACCTAGGCTAAGATAGGTTAGGTTGCGAAATAAACCTGGGCTAAGTTAGGTTACGTTTCAAAATAAACTTACGCTGTAAGTTAGGTTAGGTGCTGTGCCAGAACTGTCATAGCCCTAAATACTAATACGTATTAAAATTTCGATACCTTTAATTACCAACAAAAAACCCACACCTTTACATTGCCCCCTTGAGGGCAACCATCGTTCAATACTTATGGTTTGGAGGACAAACTAGTATCCAGTAAATCTAGGCTGTCTAGTTAAGTTGCCAGAAGAACGACCTCCTTTGCCGTCTGAAGGCTTGGGCCTAATAGTTTCTCCGCCATTGTCGCTGGCATTGCAGACCTAATAAATCGATTTCCAAACTTTCCTGTTTGTAGAAATGGACCAAACTGAAAGAAAACGATTTCGCACTACCGCATATACTGGCTTCGGATGAAACCTCTATCTATACATTCGTCCTTAATAATGGAAGGTCCTGAAACGAAATACCAAAAAACGGCAGTATTTGTAAACATCACATGGCGTTCAAAGTCCAAAGCCACTGGCGTGCGTCGTGCGGATATGATTGTGTTTTGAGATGTGTTTGTATTCACAAAGTGATCTCGCCTTCCATTACACATTCAGAAATCATATCTCGTGAATAGGACTTGGCTTTCCGTAGTAAAGTCCGAGGGATCTACCGTAATATTCCACTGCACAAAAAATGAAGAGTACACTGACCTTAAATGAAACCTATCAAGTCATAGGAGGCACGGAGTGTAGGTACATGAGCAATACACATTATACAAAAACAATAGCGTGCGTTGGTAGAATAATAATCCACGACAATACTGAATATTATGAGTACGGTGAGAAGGTATTCTAGTCAAAAAATAAGAAGAAGACACGCTACAGTAGAATGCTGCTAAAACGATTGTCTGAAGTGTGTACAAGAAGTACGACTTGAAAACAATCTTATGGCAAGGACTCGATTTTCCCCATCAGTCCATGCTAATGCCCCACACCGACAAACTGTTTCCTTGACAACGCACTCATATTTTTTTGACTTGTTTCAAATTCAAAGGGCCCTATTTCATCGTTAAAAATAATTTCATTCAGCCGAAAGCCCGATTAATAAAAAAAATAATAAAAAAAACCGTCGACACAGAGCACGCGCGTAAAATACCGTAATTAGAAACGAACAAGACCATTAAAAATGTAATGATTTCTGAGGTGAAGAAAAAGCTAGATTCGCGCACATCAGAAGTCTCAATGAATTAATCCGCTGGGGTAATAAATTCTTCATTACAAAAGCGGGTGACCCTGTTGAAAAAGTGAAACTAAAAAGCCCCAAGGAAAAGCGACAATGCATTAACTTCCCTATATTTAAATAGCTGTATTTTAAATTTCTTGCATCCTACCTTTCACCACAAAGCTCACTTAACTAATATTGCCTCTATGCGTCAGTAACTGATAAACCACATCAGGATTCATGTCCGTAAGCTTCACATCTTAACCCATAACAGCCCAAATTATTTGGAGTGAAATTTCATTTAGGAGAAATTTGAGATTATTTTTTTCCAATACGAAATTTAAGCTACATTATTAAATTTCAGGTTTCCAGAGTGGTGATTTCTTTTAAACTGTAACAATACTGCTCTAGAAAAATCCTCTAAAACATTTTTTCTGTTTCCTAACGGCATCGCTGGCAGTAGTGGGTTAAGTTAACAGAAATTAATAAGTTTGGGTTTTGCTCCACAATCGCTTATTTACGATTTTCTTTTAGGAATTATCAAACCCCAAACGCGAAAATTCCACCTTTAAAAATAATAATGCAATAAGAAACCGATGCTGTGTACCATATGTCCTCTCCATCACGAGACTTTTTCTTCCATTCCCCCGGCCCCACACAGCCACATCATTGCAGAAGAAATCGGACGTAAAAACGAACCATGACCACAAAAACCACCACAAAGAAAGTAAATAAAACGGATCATTAAGATCTCAGCCAAGCTGTTTATCATACGGCTCCACTAAGGGCCAGGGCCCTCGTAACATAAACCACAAAACAAGGATCTTAGGGATCCTCTTGCCGACAGAATCTTTAATGAATACCGCTGCTGAGTACTCTTTATGAACAGCAGGACCTAACAATTATTCCAAGGAACAGCCACTCAAGAGGCGTGTATTCAGGTATGCTTTGTTTTATGAACCGAACAAGCCCATTGGCTACCTCCACTCCCCTTTCATCATTTGTTTTGGCTACGTTCCGAGTCTTCTTTCAACGCGTTCAACAGCAGACACTGCCCCCACTTGAATGTGTGTGTGCGGTCTAGGAAGAAAAGGAGCTCCACCAACACTTATAAGTGAACGCACACGTCAGGACCCACACTAGTTGCCAGCTCCAGCGCAGAGAAAAATGGGGACTCAGAGCTCAATAGTTTTACGACCATTTCATCGACATCGTTCCGAGATTTGGTTGCACAGCTTCTACCATTAGATTATTTCCATAGGCTACTTGCGTGCAGAGGTGTGACTGCTGTTATGGGATCTTCTAATGAGAGCTGTTATGGGATCCTCTAATGAGACTGGCCTCGGAGCAGCGATAGAGGTGTTAATGGACATGAATAAACCGTGAATCGAAAGATAAATCCACCACAGGCAATGCAATTTGAGCGGGATAGAAGCAGCCGCCAAGATTTTATCGGGGCGATCCCCTCGGCTTCAGTCTCCTGGTTGCGCAGATTTCACTCGACAACAATAAGCACACTGGCGAATGCGCGCTTAAGCGCGAATAACATTGCCAGCCCGATGCAGCGAGGCCCTACGCAATGAAAACAAGCTTTAAACCATTCACGCCCCATGGTCACTACACAATTCAGAACAAGATAGGATCGCGGGTTGTGTAAACCATTGTCACCACCAATATCAATATCCCGATTTTCCGTGCAGGGTAACATCCATAGATGCGTGGCAATGCACTTAGGATAATAGACCAACGAGTGTTAGCATAATATTGCCCTACGATATCCAAGCCGTGGAGAAGTCCATGAGAAGAATGAGGATGCAGTCTCAAAGTTGAAGGCTTCAATTCATGACCCTTAATCAATGGAATAGTAAATCTGCAGAGGTCGTGGACTGCACAAGACTATGCTTTGGAATAACAATAAGCTTACAGCATTGTGGACAGCATCTTAACCTCTCTATGAGCTGATTCCATAGATCACCGGCGCAACGCCCAGTCTTCATGGGGAAAAAGCGATATGTAATTAACTTCATGTTAGGTTCCCCAAATATCGCTGAGGACACGCTGGTGAATGTCCTTAGAGCAGGATGTGGATACTCTGATAAAAATCGCTAATCTATTTAGAGATGAAACAAGAAAGGGACAGATAAACATTTCTGCTCGCGATTCGGTTGATAAGTTTGTCTTGTCGAGGTCTTTGAGGACCGTTTTTTTTTTCTAAAAGGAACTGTAATGTAAGGAGTATAGACGCTGGTCATCGTGTCTCGGAAAGAGGCAATACTCTTCTCTGATTTACGCAGTCTCTAGTCGACTTAACGCAAATTGCATTAGCTTTACGATCCCCAAAGGAGACGGCAAAGAATTGTGTACGTGCCTCTGATTGAGATAGGTCTTTTGATCCGGCTGAATGCCCACGCGGCCCAGGTGTCCTTTCTTGGCACGCACGAGCTTTTCCTGAGGCGAACACCGAAGTACTGCGCTGAATACCCTCAAAATTTGAAAGTTGGAACTAGGGTGGAAGCTGAGGTAGAAAATCGCTCCTTTTAGATAGACTGTATGTCGTTTCTAAATAGCCTTCTGAGATGGTTTAGATCCCCGTCAATTCAGCATTCGTACCACGTGCACTGGTTGAAGCAGTGGCTTAGAAACACTGATTACTTTGTAAAAGTCGTGACAAGTTGAGGGGAGTGCCTTGGGAAGGAGGTACAGGGATTTGGATCCATTCTCGGACATGCATTTTCAGGAACGTGATTCATCTACGTAGAAAGCGTCCTATATTAGCGCCTGACGAGTCATTAATAGGGAAGACTTTCTTCGGTTGATGAAACTTGTTGCAGCTCGATCGGTAACTAAATCAGGCGTGGAAACAGAAATGGCCAGTCTGAGGATGTGGGAACATAACAATGACTATTGGGGAAAATAGCGGGCTTTGGTGCTCTGCTGATCTTCTTGAGGCGATTTCCGCATTCCGAGAAGCTTGGAGCAGTCTCGAGTCAATGACGAGCTCCCGACGACGGTTCGGAATCATTCGGCTACGTTCGTGCGTCTCCGGAGCAAAATTCCGAAATAACACCAGCACTCATGCATGGTAAAAAAGAATTCCTGTAAGGACCACAACAGTCTTATTTCGCACATATCTTCCCTCACTTCAATATCGTTCCTTCCATGATCGACGGTTTAAAGCCTCTGCGCATAAAACCCTGCACCCTTTTTAGAGCTTTTAAATCCGTCTTTTCACTCGTCGCATCGCAAATCCTATTACGTTGACGTGCTCACTCCGCCCATTCATATCTGCACCTAATATCCAACCCAAACAGAATGGACTAAAACCAAGGGTCAATATTTAGGAGGCTACTCTGCCGGGGAGAGCACGGTCATTCCAATGATTGCCTGTGATTGCGGCGCAGGCCTCGGATTCGATGAAGAATGCTTTTTGTTTTACGGATCATGACTCCCTAATGAGATGGCACAAAGCAGGCGTTTATGGAACGGCCCTTTGGGTTCCCTTTTAGCGGGTATAAAACGGGTTGCCTAATACTAATGGTGATGAGGGCAATAAACAGCATTTAAGAGATCAAACCTCCGTCCATCCGCGCAAAAGATAGCTGATTTATCTAATCCAAAAATATTACTGCGACGATTTACCATACAGTCTGTGTTTAGTGGGGGTGTGACAGCACTTTAAAATGACGTTGGGGCTGTACATAGGCGTGGAATTTTTGACGTGTGATGATTGTCTCAACCAACGTGGTTGTTCCTCGTTTTTCAAAGATACTTTCCAATATG
>Ga0058701_10001894_pt1 | contig 15339 bp, 9 predicted proteins | sample AgamicOrMae_FD_97039 | JGI IMG/M metagenome (GOLD analysis project Ga0058701, IMG submission 97039) | Agave microbial communities from Guanajuato, Mexico - Or.Ma.e | ecosystem: Host-associated > Plants > Phyllosphere > Phylloplane/Leaf | place: Guanajuato, Mexico | collected 2012-06-04
TCATATCTCTGCTCCGTCTTATCTCCCTGACCTGTTGCACTGGTTTCTTCGCCAAATGAGTAGACGAGTTTCAGTTCACCCTCTTCGAGATTGTGACCGCCAACTTTGTAGCTTTCAGGATTTTTCTGATATTCCTCTAGATCCAACTCACTCATCTTCTTGATGGCCTCAACAACAGAACGGGACTCACCCTTGAGCCGACCTCCAAGCAACCTAATATCAGGCTGCCCCTTCAACTGAACACCATACTGATCCTTATTATCGGTTGTCTCCAATTCGAGAACATTCAACTCTGATTTGATGTAGTCACCAAGCTCCTCAACATCCTGTGTCACGTGTTCATCTCGAGATATAACAACCACCTTGGCCAGCGGGTATTTGAGAGGAAGAGTCTTTCTGTCTCTTATAACTCGACCGAGCTCGATAACCCGCTGCATATTATGCACTTTTCTTTCAATCTCTTGATTGATTTGATTCTCAATCACTTCAGGGATGGATAGGAAGTGCACGCTTTCTGCTCGATCGGAAGCAGGTCCGGGTAACAATTTCTTGAGGTCCTTGTATAAGAATTCCGACATAAACGGTGTGAATGGAGCCATGAGGCGACACATGTTGAGAAGAACGTGATAAAGGACGGACAGAGCGGTTCTTGTATCTTGTTCGCCATCATCACCTTGCCCCTTCAGGCGGGGTCTATTCATACGGACGTACCAATTCGTGAGATTGTCAACAAATTTTACCAATTTTGGGACAACTTTAAATAGATGATATTTGCCCATCTCTTCAACAACGAACTTGACTAAGCTTTGAGTGAACGACGTTATCCAACTGTCCATTATATTAGTGAGATCCAACTCATTCTGTTCAACGACCAAAAACGGCTTCTTGTTGTCTAATTCATACATCTGAACATTCTGAGAGAAGAAACGGAAGGCATTATACCAAGGTATCAGCACATCCTTGAGAATGTCTTTCACTCCTTCTTCTCTGAATCTGAGATTCTCCGCTCGAACTGCGGGAGAGGTGATCAGGTACAATCTGAGGGCGTCAGCACCATACTTTCCCATGATTTCCGTTGAATCTGGATAATTCTTCTTCCTCTTGCTCATTTTTTGACCATCAGAGGCTAGCACCAGACCATTGACAATCAAATTCTTGAAAGGTTGCTTATCGAACAAGGCTGTGGATATTACCAATAAGGTATAAAACCAGCCTCTTGTCTGATCTATTCCTTCGGCAATGAAATCGGCAGGGAAAGACTTCTCGAATGTTTCTTGGTTCTCGAATGGATAATGCTGCTGTGCATAAGGCATAGATCCTGATTCAAACCAACAATCGAACACTTCTGAAACTCGTCTCAACTGCCCTTTGCCCTCCCTAGATGGAATAGTTATCTTGTCAACAGTTTCCCGATGTAAGTCATCGACTTTAACGCCGCTCAAGCGCTCTAGCTCCTCGATAGACCCCACACATATTGTTTCCTGTCCATCTTCACTAGACCATATTGGGATCGGTGTGCCCCAGTATCTGTTACGACTGACTGCCCAATCTCGGGCATCCTTGAGCCAATTGGCGAAACGCTTCTCTTTTACGTAATCAGGGACCCAGTATGTATGAGTATTCAACTCCAGTAGTCTTTCCCGAAACTGCTCAACCCTAATGAACCAAGATGGAACCGCACGATAGATCAAAGGCGTATCAGACCGCCAACAAAACGGATAGTTGTGGTTAACTGTTGCATCTTTGAACATGCGTCCCTTTTGTTTGAGATGCTTCATGATATTCTTGTCTGCATCTTTGATATATTGTCCCAGAAAATCCGTCACTGGTTCAACAAATCTACCCTTGGCATCTAGAGGGCACACAATCTCGCCGTCTTTAACTATGATTTTGTAAGCTAAGCAAACACGGTTGTCATCTTCGCCGAAATACGGAGCTTGGTGAACTATACCTGTACCCGACTCAGCACTCACATAGCTATCGGTGACTACACGGAAAGCTCCCGATTTCTTGAAATGCAAGAAATAGTCGAATAGTGGCTCATATTCGAGGCCCTTAATTTCTGATCCCTTGAATTTTCTGACAATCTTATGAGTTGACTGGTAATTCTTCTTAAAAACAAATTCTAACCTATTTTCTAAACACACATATATGCTTTTTGTTTCCAAATTTTCCACTTCAACATAGTCGAGATCTGCATTACAACATAGCGCCAGATTAGACGGGAGTGTCCACGGTGTAGTTGTCCAAGCCAACAAATACTTATTTGTTGGTTGTCCGTCTGAAAGGATAGGAAATGTCACTATCACTGAAGGATCCGACACCTCTTTATAGTTTTGGCCCGATTCGAAATTGGAAAGCGGTGTGGCGCAAGCGGTGGAATAGGGCATCACCTTGAAACCCTTGTAGACTAAGCCCTTGTTGAATAACTGTTGGAAGACCCACCAGACTGATTCCATAAATTGTGGATACATAGTCTTGTAGTCATTCTCGAAATCTATCCATCTGCCCATTCGCTTGACAATTCTCACCCACTCCGAAGAATATCGCATCACAATCTTTCGGCACTCCGCATTATAAGCTGCAATTCCCATCCTATCAACATCCTCCGGTCCCTTGATGCCCAAAGTTTGATCTATCTCATACTCAACGGGTAAGCCATGGCAATCCCAACCAAAACGCCTCTCTACATGATATCCTCTTTGGTGTGCGAATCTGGTCACCACATCCTTTATGGTACCAGCTAACAAATGACCGTAATGCGGTAATCCAGTAGCAAATGGAGGCCCATCATAAAATGAAAACTTTGGTTTGTTCTCGTTTAGCTTCAAACTCTTCTCAAAAACTTTTTCTCTTTCCCAGAATTCCAGAATCGACTCCTCTTCCTTAGAGAAGTCCAGAGACATTATGAGTCAGAAAACAATGTCTGTCCAATGAATAATGTGCAATAGATACGATATATATCGTGAAAGGGGAAAAAATTTGAATCTTAGATGGCGTCACATGTGTCAAAAGAACCGCGTGGCTTCATGGAAGGTCGATCCTTGGTTAGCATGGTTGATTGAGTTGTTGCGCGAAGCCGGCTCGATCTGCCGGAGATGAATGAGTGCGCAGATGCGAACATCTCATAATCTTAATCCATCTCTCATCGCTTGGAGACAAATTGATACACAGAAATCTTCTTGCAGTTTCTATTTATTTTAACTCTTCATTCACTCATAGAAAAGGTGTATACCTAATGCATCATTAGAATGTGATGTAATAGTGTAATCTCACTTTGAAGCAGTTTCCACGCACTCTTTCTCAGTAACAACATGCTATATTATCCAGGACTATCTCCGACCCGTCGGGGACGTCAACTGATGAAGGCTTAAATAGCTCTACACTGTGGGATGTGGGTCCACGGCAATGTCCAAGTTATCTCCATCGGCCTGCTCCCCTCGTCCTTCTTCGACTCCGACATCACTGCTGCTTCGTTGTTGGCCATAGAAGCATGTGAGATAGAATAATTCGTTTAGAAGTGTGATTATGCACAAGAAGGTGAGTGAATGGGAGTAATCGTGGGCATCTCCGACAATCACTATCAGTCTAGTGAATGTTAGGTTGATTATGGTCATTATCGAAACAGTCAGGAACATTGAAAATCCGACAACTGTGGCCTGGGACACCGTTCCACAGGCAAGGTGGGCAGTCATATTCGTAAGATTCGGAGTGACCCAACATCTGCAGAGTGTTAGGGTTATTGACGTCAAAATGAGCAACCAACTGCTCTGTTGTGTGATCACAGTCAACAGGTGAATAACATATAACAATCCTTGTATGTTGGAGCTGAGTTTGCACACCAGTGTTGGATTTTTCTGACCGTGGACTAAGATAGCTAATACAACTTGCATCACTATGGTTATCAATAGATTCGCAGACATTAAGTTCCCGACAAAAATTTCCTGGTACCCGATGGAAACTAAGATATCAAGCATAACTATATTAAAGCTTAGCGACACAGATTCAAATAGAGCTAAGTGGACTAGATGGACAACGATATCGCGATGTGTAATCATCAAGATCAATGATATCCGGAATGATTTGGGGGTTTCCTGATTTGCCTTTGAGACTCTTTCGTTGGGTGGGTGTTCGGGCTCTGATTTAGTAACGAGCAATGTGGACGAGAGAGCGGTGAGGAGAGTGCAGACCATATTGATATAAGCTAATATCTCGAAGTCTTGAACTCTCTTGATTATTCGTGGATAGAGGAAGGAGGCTATACAACTTCCTACGTGTGTCTGAGATGACATGAAAGCCCAGGCTACTGATCTTTCCGAAGTTGAGAACCATGTTTCCGAAACCTTGAGAGGCAAGAGAAAGAACATGGTCATCATTTCGACTCCTATAATAGATGATACAATATAACAGGGAATCCGATAGGTTTCGTGATAGGGGAAATTGGGAAAGAATAACATGGAGCGGGTGAATCCGTGTAGGACAAATAGGGCTGCTGATACTCGCATAGCCCGCTTAATTCCGTACTTGTCGACGAATATAGCTGTTGGAAAGGCTAGAGCCATCATTACATAGTAAAATAATGGCTGTAGGTATAAATACTGCTTGATATCTAGATCCAGTAACTTGAGAAATAGATTCAATATTGGTGATGTGACATCGGATAGGGCAATAGACATTCCAAATAGAGCGAAGGCAGCGAGCACAAACCATCTTTCTCTCGACACCTCGATGGTTTCTGGGGTTTGAATCAGATTGACTGATGTGCTTGAGATGAGGGTGTTCTCGCATTCTGCATGAAACAATTGTGCCGATCTCGTCAGGGAATCACCGTTTGGTTTAGGTAAAGAGTTGGTTAAAGAATTTTGATCCATTCTGGAGGGTGCAATATCTTGATTAATTTTTAATTTAGATTACGGGAAAAGAGTTGTTCATCCAAGTGCTCGACTGTGTGAATACCTATGAGTATCTATATTGGTGTAGATTTTCTAAATAGACTACTAACGATGAGCTCGTTTGTATGGGACCACTTCCATTGGGTTTGGCTTGCAAAGTTCTCTACTATTTGGCCTGATGAAATATTCAACTTTATGGCCATTTTCTGACATATTGTGATAATCAAGTTCTGAACTAGTCGTAAAGAAGACTTGATATGGGGTGAGAGAAATAAAATTGGATGGTCGGCAACAAGCAGACATCACAAAGAATTGTGGCACTACTTGTATTTAGGTGCGATCCCATTGGGGCTGTTTTCATTTTCACTCCTCTCTCAATGAGTAGGGAGAAATTGCTACCATGGTGCATAGGGATGACTAGTGGAAGGGGAAAATGCCTCTCCCCAGCAACTGTTTCAGAGCCTGCCAGTTTTGCTGCCAGGCCCAGTCCTCGCACTGCGATCAGGGGAAGGCACTTTCACACGAGGACACGAGGGGGGCAGAGTTCACCTCTTTACCGAGCTTCAGTCTGACACGCCTTTCACTACCGCGCCCTCCGAATAAGATTTCGATAATACAAGCTCGTTTTTTGTAATATCGGAACCCGGTTCAAGTAGGGGCTACCAAACTCGCCTCAACTTCTCGGGAAATGGAGGAAACCGCCGACTTGCGATAAGAGGCGGCGATACAGAACTGAGCTAGAACACTGGCCTGACTGCAGCTGGCTCAGCCAGTCGACAACTGACTGAGCGAATTCAGCTCCAACCACACTCATGGTTCAGCCTTCAGCCACAAGCACGAGTCAGCAAATTCGAACCTGGCATTGGAGAGCGCGGGGACGAAATAAACAAAACGGATCGACACTGTGACTCATTATCCTGCCCGAATGCGGCAGTCTCTAATCAATCTGGAGTGTTGTTTTATGTCACTCTCGCGAACCCGATCAGTTAACTCTATCACATCGGGTCTGTGATTGATTTGTTGCAGCTTCAGGATTACAAAGGGACCATCTGCGAGTGAGGTAGCCCGTAGCTCGACTTAATAGGATGGGCACTTGGGTGCAGTAGGATTGGTCCAAGTGTTTCTTCGAAATGATACTCATATCCAGAGTTCATGCTCTCGTTATCGAGTCAAATCTATTTCGATCATTGTGATCTGCTTAGAAGACGACACGAAATAGAATAAATGCGGTCTGGAAAAGAGCAGTGCAACCTGCCAGCTGCAGTCCATGAATGAGATACAAAAGGAGAGTGCTCATGTGGCTAGACAACTGTTGACACTCGAATTTCTTTTAATTACAAATCTTTCTATCCCACCCACGAATAACAGTTACAAATGCGGCCTTGTGGCAGACGGTGGAGGGTGTGTCAATTTGGTCAATTTGGCGAAAACAAATGTCGTCAGTAGAGCATAACCGAGAGCCACAAGGCCCGTCATTGTAAAGCCTAAGTCGTATTGGTGAGATCTCTGCTTGGGGAATAGATATTTTACATAGATACTGCTCGTTGCGGACGAGCGACTTTGCGAGGCTGTGACGATTTGAGTATGATTGAGTTTGGAAAATTGTTGCAAAAAAGGAAAAGGGTGTTTGTTTGCCTGTTGGTTAGGATGATTCTGAGTGGATCTAATACAGTTTGAGATAATAATCATTGTGATAGTTTGGTGAGCCACACTAAATTATAATGAACTCACCTTGCGTCGCTTGGATCACATTGTTGGCAAATGAGGACAGTTTATCAATGGTGTTTTCACCGTTTGCAGGAAATCCTGTCGTTTGGGGCGGATTGAAATCGAAGGTTATCATTTCGCTGCTCGAGTAGAGGAGCATCGAGTGTTGGGCTTGGCACATGATCTTGATATGTTGTTCGTCGGCATTCTCGAGCTGGCTTCCTGGCTCGGCTTGATCCAAGGCACCATTTGGTCCCACCGAGCCCGCCACGTCGCCACCGCCACCACCGAGCCTATGGGATGGCTGGGAGCCACGCAAACTGTCGCCAGGGCTGGTCGCCAACTGTTGCCGCTTGGCCTTGTTGCTTCGTCGCAAATACTGCTCGAGGATGGTTTGCAACGAGCTGGCCGAGTTTCCAGTGACCATGGGCGCCAATTGGTTGTTGTTGTTGAGCAATAGTTTAGCTTTGGATGGAGACTGAGACTGAGACTGAGAGTGGGATTGGGAGGCGGCCGACTGCATGCCAATGGTGGTCCAGGTTTGCCTGTGGTCTGGACTGAGGCGGCTGGCATAGAATCGGGTGTCTTGTGGGCCGAGCAGATGTGCCTCGTTCACCAGCCAGGCCAATTTGGTGTCCAGATTTCCCTCCGAACAGGTGCAATTGAGACTCTCGACGAGCCGTTCGAGCAACAGCATTGGATCTTGTTGCGAGTGGCTGTTGTTCCAGAGAGTGCGGTAGGCAGCCCCGTGCGGCTGCCACTGCATCTGGTGGGCCCACTTCGGGGGCACGAGCAGTTTTGCCGCCCCGCCGCCAGAGGGCGCCTGCTGTGCCGGCCACACTCTCGGAATGGCCACGATCGAGCTGAAGGGCCACACGAGCGCCAACGTGCCCGCCTGCAATGGGGGCCAATGCAACACTGGCCTCAGAGGGTCCAGCTCGTCCAGGTAGAGCGGCGACCTGAGCGCCTGCTGCTGGAACTGGCCCCCAGCGAGGCCGGCGCGCCGCGACGACCCAGGCAACATGCGCTGTCTGGCGCGGGCCTCCCTCAGGCTCTGTAACAGGTCCAGATTGTCGGGCCAGCTCAGGGGGGCCGCCTGGTCGCCACTGTCCACCGGCTGTCCGCCGGCCCTCGAGCTGTGGCTGGCCTGAGGCGAGTCGGGCGAGCTGCCCAGATGCTCCTCGAGTCTGGCCGGACTCTCGATGATGCTCGGCCATAAGGTCGAGTGCGAGTCCTCGAAGATGTAGTGGAACTGGGGGCCCAGCTCGCCGCCCAGCTGGCTGAGCGGCTTGGGGCCGCCCGGGAGCACAAGTTGGGCGCCAACTGAGGGCCGCTCTTCCTGCTGGCCTGCATGTCTGGCCGAGTATTGCACCCGATGTCTCGGCTCGTCAGCGTGGGCCGAGCTCGAGCTGCCGGCCGGCGAGCCCCAGCGACTGCGGCGCGCCCTCTGCAGGCCACTGCTGCCTGTCTCTCGAGCCTCTCCGGAAGCGGAAGTGGAGCCAGAGGCTGAGGTGAGCACTATGAGCTGCTTGCTGGGCACCACAATGTCCTGCCGCATGGAGGCCAGACACTTGAAGCTGATGCGGCTGGAGGTGAGGTCGTCCCGTTGGAGCAGCAGACTGAGAGTCGAGTGGGCCGAGTAGATGGCCTTGTAGTGTTGCCGGTACTCCACGGGACTGATGCGCACGTGGTAGGCCAGCGGCTGGCCCCCGGCGCCCACGGCAAGCTGGCCGGCGGACCTGTTGGCAGCGTTCGGCTGGCCGCTGGCCACTTGGGGCAGCATCAGTTCCTGCTCGTTCAGGTACCAGCGCAGACGGGCGGCCGGCTTGGAGGGGGCCGCGTTGCAGCGCAGCTCAATCTTGTCGCCCACCGCGTAGGAGATCTCCTGCGCCTTCGGGCTCTTTGGTCGCCCATTCGAGTCGAGGATTTCTATCCGGGGCCCGCGCACTGGCAAGGCTGTTGGGAGGGGTCATTTTCGTTTAGATTCCGTTTGTTAATCATTAATTAGTAGCGGTAATTGGTCTTTAGTTGGTCAGACAGGAGAAGGGTTTTTCCATGTCTGAGTGGCCCCTGAGGTTCTGCTGGCCGGGCAGCGCACGAGCGAGAAGCGTCCAAGTGTAGCGAAAACACGCGCACACTATCCGCCAAAAGTATGGTCATAAATTTCTGTGCAGCGCGATGCAAAAATGTAATCGTACTTTTGACGCGCACTGCACAAAACGCGCCTTAAGATGTGCGCGAAAAATGTAAACAACAGAATGTAAACAAAGGCGCAGAAAAGGGTCCAAAGGTTCCTCTTGGTCAGCAGACAGTCTGTGGCAAGACGGCCCCTTTACAACGAAAAAATCCGAGTTTCATACTATCCAAAATAGGCCTATCCTTCTCATGGCGAAAGAGGCACCCAGACCCACAGAAGAACATTTGACGGTACTTTGTGCACTCAATCGAGACTGCTAGCTCTTAGACCATCTCGGTGCTCACGCGAGACGGTCAATTGGACATTGAGTTCAAGGAGAAAGAGGCGAAAGATGACCACTCTGGATGAGCAATCAATTAGTGGCAGCGATGAATGGGAGTTGAGTGGCGAGAGAGTGAGGGTACGTGTTGTGCTTAGTGGCAAGTGGATGGAAGTTGAGCGTTGAGCGGCACACGTGAAAGGCTTAGGGACAACTTTGATGAGGGACAATGGAGGGGAAGAAAAACATTGAAGTGGTGGAAGATTTGGCGAGAAACGATGAGAAGAGGAGACGGAGAGGGAGAACGAGAGGGGCGCCATTAAATTAACTGCCTGGATTGATATTTTTCAAGAGGACAAAGAGGAAAGAAGGAAACTGGCGTGGAAGAAGTGGAGGGGACACAAGCAAATTGTTTGGCGGACAAGGAAATGCAGCCCAGTTGTCATTTTGGCACTCAATTTGGCCGCTTGTTATCCAATCAAAATGATGGCAAAAGACGGAGAGAGAGAGAGAGAGAGAGTGGAAAAGAAGAGCGGCGGACAAAGACAAACAAGAGTTGCCCCTTTGCGTGTTTCGGCCACGAGCTCGCTGCACTGTTTGACGCGCGCCAGCGCCGCCCCAGACACGCTCAAGCGACACAAAAGCTCCGGGCCCATAGAGCTGGCCTGCAAATGGGGCCAAAGTGTGGCCTCGCCGCCAGACCAGACCAATGGTCTGGCCGCAGGAGGCACAAATGAATGGGCGCCACGCGCTGGCCGGCCGGCTCGCGGGCCGCCCAATGGAGCAATGGTGCGCGCGTGCCTCGCCAAATGGGGCCTCAAAGTTGGCAGGCAATTTGGGAGCACGCGACCACTGGATTGGCTGCCATCCAAGCCGAACAGGCTAACAAGAGTTGCGCTCTGAGTGGCGCGGCCGGCGGAGGCAAACCGCCAAATCGGCCGCCCAAATGGTGTGCCCAAGGCTCGTGTTTGTCCACCGTCCACCGTGCAGTGTCCAGCGTCCACTGTTCATCGGCCGCCGTCCTCCGATCGGCAGGAAGAGCAAAAGGGGTCCCTAAGCGAAGTGCTGCCGCCGCCGCAACGATACTTTGCCACTGACCAGTGTCCGTTAGTCGCGGGCCGATCGGTCGGTGGGAGCAGAGGGAGGAGTTTGTTGCAAACTTTTTGGGGCCCAAATTTGCCAAATTGAAACTGGTAGAGGCGCAACACGAAGCGCCCAAATGAGAGCTACACAAGGAGGGAGGCAGTCTCCTCGCGAGACCAGTGCTGCCGCCACGACGACAGGCCCAAGTGGACCCACTGAAAGATGATAAATTTGTTCCAGTTTGCCGCCAGAGAGAAACTGGCCAGCCCAAATGGAGCCCCTAAGGTCAGCGGGCGGCGTTTGTGTGTGGGCTCGCCTTGTGTCGAGTTGAGACTGAGACTGGAACTGAGACTGAGACTGGTGGGCTGGCGTGCATTTGCATTGAATGGAAAATGTCATTAAGTGTATTGTGCGCTCGAGTGCAGCGTGCGGCCAGCCGGATTGGCCGCCCACTAGAGACTGTGTGCGGGACGACCAGTGACCAGTGGCCGGCCGACGTGCACTGTTTGATGTAGTTTCTGGCACAACTGTTTGCCACCAGAACCTCGCTGCTGGACGCTGGCAAGGCCGCCACATTGGTCTGGTTGTGTTTTTTGCCTCTTGTCTCAAAATTGGATTCGACAAGAAGAGATGAGCTCAAGGGGAAGAGCAATAAGTTTGGAGCGCCCGCCAAATGGTCTGATGCTTTTTTGAACGCATTTTGCTCGCCCCCTTTTGTCAAATTTTTCCATCGCCGCCCGCCGAGCTGGCCGCTCGCCCGCCGACCGGCCCACAAGACGCCGGAAAGGCCGCTCGCCAAGACCAAATGGAATGTCTGGCCGGCCGAGTGTGTCTCTGTGGAGCAAGCTGGAGGCCACGGAGGAGACTAGGGCCCGCTCGTAGTAGACCCACTCGAACATCATCATATTCAAATAATCATTGATCATTTTTGTCATTTGTCAGCCGGCCCAGAAGCGGCCGGTGCTCTGGGCAGCTCAAGCTGGCCGGCGAGCGAGCGGCCAGCTCGACGGACAAACATTGGTCACGCCTCGGACGAGATTTGTGTCCCTTTGGCTTGGGCGCGGGCCAGAGACTGAGGCCGGCAGACGAGCGGCAGATTTGGCCAGATTTGTCGCACAGATAAAGGGCTCTCTGCGTGCCCTTAGCTGCACTGCAGAGTGGCTCGCGTGCAGATGCAGTCCAATGCAGTGCAGTGCAGTGCGGTGCAAGAGCGCCACTCGCTCGCTCGGCACTGTCCTCAAGACGGCCGCCTGGAAGGAGACAACAATGGTGGCCACAGTGAGTGCCGCCGGTCAGTCTCGGCCGGCAGCAAGTGGCGCCAAATGGGCGGCTCCGAAGTGGGCGCGGAAAAAAGAGTCAAAACTCTCGGGGGGAGCACTTGAGGAGAGGTTGGGTGGAAAAAAAGGTGGCTCGGCCCTTTGTGTCTGGCCGGACGGCACAATGAAGCCGACGAGTGATGGCGGCATGTGAATGTGTGCGGTGGACGTGGTGCAACAATCGGGCGGCCACAGAGACACAGAGAGAGCGGGCGCACACTTGTTGTCTGTCGTCTTAACAGCAACAACAACGCTGTCTCAAGGAGTCGCCAGTTTGCAGGAAAGTGGCCAACTTGGCCCGCAATCCCAGAAGAAGAGGCGCCCTCTTTTTCGGCCACTCGTTGGCTCTTTTTCATCGTTTTCTCGCACCACACAAACCTCTTCCTCTTGCAGAGATAGACACACACACGGGCAAAGGTGGCTCACTTTTCTTGCTCTCTTTCTCTTTATCTTTCTCCTTCTCTTTCTTTCTCCCTCCCCGGCAACTGCTACCGCTGCCGAGCATTAGGCGACCCAATGGCAGTGGGCCGAAAAGTGTCTTTGGGCGCGGCGCAAAAAGTGACCAAAAGGAGCGACAAAAATTCAACTGCCGCAAACTTTCAATGAAACTCTCATCTCGCCGCAATATTCCAATATAACCGAGCCATTCATTTGCACACTGCTCCACAATGAAGCAGCGCTCAAAACAACAACGCCTTTCCTCTGCACTATGCACTCTGCACTCTGCGCTCTCCGCCCTAAGCTCTGGCCTGTGCGCCGAACGCAAACACCGCATGAGTCAAGGGGCCACTTGGAGCTGCCGCAATGCATGCACCACAGTCTCCAAGGCGCTGACACACAATCCAAGCGCCGGATTCCAAGACAACGGCCAGTTGTCGAGTGGCCGCCAGCTAGACCCAAGCACTGGCGGCTGGAATTCAAATTGAAATTGAAGCCAAATGCGAGCTCAGCCCAAGCAAATGGACAACCGGCTGTCTCTCTCACGGAAAGCGGAACTTTGGCAGCGGCTTTTCTGCACCGCCGGCTGGCTGAGAGAGTGTGTCTGGCTGGAGAGTGTCCATGGTGCATAAATGGCGACCGAGTGATGAGAGGAAAAAGTCAACTGGTGCCAAAAGTGGGCGACACTTTGCCCGAATGGAGCATTGTGGCTTCTGGCTACTAATGTTTCCATTTTTACCTGGAAATCCCTCGATTGCCTTCAGCTTGGCCGAGTTGCTCTCCAAAAGTCTGTCTCTAAAGTCTGTCTCTAAAGACTGTCTCCGTCAGAGTTCAACTCTCTCTCTCTCTCTCTCTCTGTCTATCTCGGCAGCTCACAGACAAACCACCAGACTCACTCCGATCGGCTATCTCGAGCCGAAGTCTCGAGGGAGCGGAAGTGGCGCCAGAGCAACGGTTTGCGGGAAGTGTTTGGAAAAAAAGTTCTGGAGAAGCGAGATTCTAAAGGAAGAGATATGCTCTTGGTGCAAGTTGGCGACCCACAGCCAGAGAGTGGGAGAGCTAGGCCGCGAGGGGCAAGACCGCGGGGAGTCTTCCAGTGCGCCTTGTTGGTCTGGGCAGAGACTGGGCCAAACGAGCGCTCCGCTCACGCTGTGCAGCAAGCGGCGCAAAAGCAGCGCCCCGAGTTCATTAATTAGAGAGAGAGACGCGCGCCAAGTTTGCGCCGAGCTTGCCACCAGTTGGGGCCCCTTTTGGGCGGCGAGTGGCGCCCTTCCGCTGGCCGCCGCAGAGCAGCTCTGGTTAGCAGCTGGGCAAAGTGTGTTCAGTGAGAGCAGCACAAGACAGAGGCACGCTTGAGTTAGTTTGCGACATGCCGCCCGCCCGCTAACAAGCCAAAACAATCCTCGGCCAGCTCATCCTTGTTGTTGTTCACGCTCGGCCAACGTCGAGCAACAATTATCAATCCGCCGCAATTGGCTCCATTGGGCTCCTCTTCCTCTCAGCTCGTCCCTCTGCCTAAGATGCAAACACATTCGAGCTCAGTGAAGTGTTTTCCTCTCCTTTCGTCCTCTCGAGAATGCCAAGAGGAAACAGCTGAAGCCAGACATTTTAGAGCACACACAGAGAGCCGCATAATGAGCCAAAATAATCAACCTCCAATACCCAGTGGCTTGTTGTCCACATCGAGCTTGCTGATGTTTGTTTGGGCAAACAATAGTTTTGGGCAACTTTTAAGCTCCCTGAACTTACCGTAAATCTTCAAGTGTTTGCCCTTGCGCACCGTCTCGAAGTCTGGCGCCTCGGAGACAATCTCGCATCGGTAGTTCCCCTCGCTGTTCACGTCCGCTGCTCTCGTGACGTTGTTGTGTGTGGGCCGCATTTTTGCCAATTTTTTTCCATCGCAAAAGGTGACAAGATTTCACGTCAAATTCAAAATCCAATTTCTCAGGTTAGTAGTTTGATTCAATTTAATCTCGGCCGACTTCGAACGATGATGATTTGCATGCCTCAGCTCAGTGAGTGGCGAGTTGTGCGTTGCGGGCGAGCTGCCAGCTCGCCTTAGCTGATCTCCTATGGGCCATTGTGTGGCCCTCCTCCTCCTCCTCAGCCTCCGAGAGACTGTCTCGAGTGAGCCCACTCAAGCGGCTGCCTGTGTGTCGGCCGAGCGGAGACTGTCCCGAGCGGCTGGGAGTTCCATTTGGGCTGTCACCTTGTGGTGTGGTGCACCTTGTGACTTACCTTTGCTCACGAGCACGTTTCCTTCGTGCAACTTGAGTTGCTGCAATTTTTGCACGCCAGTTTGGTTCCATCGAGCGGCCAGTGGGCAGGAATGTGGTTTGGGTCGGCGTTCGATTGGAAAAATTGGAAATTGGTTGGAAAAAGTTGGAAGAAAGTTGGAAGAGAGTTGCCAAAAGAGGGGCGGAAATTTCTCGTTAGTCCTCCGGTGTGGCCATGGTCTAATTTGTGCACTAGGGCCCATTGCTCGCCTTTGGGGCCCGATGAGTGGCCATCGCGGCAGGCCAATGGTGGTTCCCATTTCGTGGCCGCCCAAAAAGGGGCCTCTTGTTGCGGTTTGCTGGCGGCCGCAGAAGGCAAGAGGCCCGCCAGAGAGTGCCTCTGAGCGCTCGGGGCGATGAGAGGCTCCTAATGGGCGCCTATTTTTGCCGCTCGTTCCCTGGCTTGTTTTTATTTTTTTTATTATTTTTTCCCCTCCTTCTCCGCTGGCCTTTTTACTTTTCTCCCTTCCTTTTGGGAAACACAACAGCTCGGATGGAACAAAGTGGACTTGCGCAAGACTGGCGTCCAGTGGCCGCTTGTTGCCAGAGACGTGCCTTGGCTGCCTTTTGGGCCGCCGCACAGAGCCCTGGAGAAGATAGAGACAAGCTCTGGCGCTGAAGGCAATCAACTTTTGCTTGGCTGGCCACTTTTGGGCCAAAATCGGCCCAGGAAACAGGCCGCCGATCCAGTGGAATGGCGCGCATCCGTTTGGCTGGCCGCGCTTGGCGCTGGTCCCAGTGTGTCGCTCTGCTGCGTGCCGTGCACCAAACAAAGCGGCCCGCTGCTCAGGCCCCTTCTCATTATCTGCACCTTTCGGTGGGGCCTCGATCGTGCGCCTTTCGACTTGCAGCGGCGCGACAAGACGGACGGCCCAAACGAGCTGGCTCGGCCGGACAAACAATTCCCTCGAGGCGACCGGCGCTCGTCCAGCCCCGCCGGCCGAGTCACTTGCTAGTCCAGCTCTTCGGCCGGCTCCAAAGTTCCCCGAAGACGAGCTGGAAAGTGTCTTTACAAGCTCGCCAAGGTAGTCCTGGCGAGCTCCTCCAGAGGCACGTGGCCCGTGTGCAGCCGGCACTGGTGGACTGGTGTACACTGTTCTAGTTACAGTGTGTGCCTCATGTCGAGCCGGAAGGCCATTTTGGAGCGGCGGGCGCAAATCACTCTCGAGGA
>Ga0058701_10001896_pt1 | contig 15338 bp, 10 predicted proteins | sample AgamicOrMae_FD_97039 | JGI IMG/M metagenome (GOLD analysis project Ga0058701, IMG submission 97039) | Agave microbial communities from Guanajuato, Mexico - Or.Ma.e | ecosystem: Host-associated > Plants > Phyllosphere > Phylloplane/Leaf | place: Guanajuato, Mexico | collected 2012-06-04
CTTACATTATATTTGCCAGAAAATCAAAATACACTTCAATTCTCCCTCGCCTAACCAGGGAACCGGGACGTGGTTACCCACTTGACCTTTGGTCTGCTATGAAAAATTTATCTTTGTTTAGGCCGCTTCAAAGGCTCGTACCGGCTTGCAGAAACCTCGACAGCTCAGATCTACCAAACTTCCAGCCAGGCCGAAAATTCCCCAATCTTCTCTTTTATCCAACCCCTTCGGACGTTTACGATCAAACGTAGGAGGCCAAACTGGACGCAGCCCTCCGCGCCAAGGCGGGCTTTCGGCGGCAATTCAAAAACCCCCGGCTCCCCACCGCCAGCACGCAACAGCGGTGTCGGCGCGTTTTGCTGGCGGGAGATCTGTTATAAACCAAGGCAAAGCACGGCGGGGGTTGCCCGAAACTAAGCCCCTAGGGGGTAAATTTGGGACTACATTAGGAAAATAATTACTGTTGCGTCTAACAATGTAATCAATTTGTTATCAATAGCCTAGCGTTGGCCAAGGTTTTCTCAAAAAAAGAAAAAGAAAAAAAACGCTAAACCCTAAAAAAAAGAGCTCATTTACTGCAACATCTTTCTTCCTCTCGTTCCCTTCCGTGCATCCCAATCACCTACGGCATCCCTGCATGGATCCTGTTACTTGGTTTCGTCGTGCATTTTCCACAAAACGATTTACTAGGTGTAGTATAAGAGCGAGGAAATTCCTCTTATTCCTACGAAATCCTTCTTTTTTATTCTGTAAACGTTTGATTTAGTGCAGTTCTTTGCAATACGCCGATCGTGCTGTATTCGGTTGGTATCACGGCATTATATGTAGCCAGCAGATACCGCTTCGTGTTGTTTTCTGCAGTCGTGAAACTATTTTTCCGTTCGTTTTCACTGACCGGCGAAAGAAAAACATCAGTGAAGGAAGCATTAAAAAATGACGACAAACCTTAAGTTGAGAATCGGCCCACGCCCTGGCCACTTCTTTATTAAGTTCAAAACAACAGCATATGATTAACAATGAATCACAGAACGTAGCGATGGTCCGCTATAAAAACTCACTGGTAAACGGCATACCCCGACTGGGTAGAGACATTAAAACTGCTAACACGTATATCATAAAACCGAACAAGCCAACTCGAAAACTTATAACGAAACCGTTCAGAGTAGAAAGAAAAGAGCTTAAGAAATCAGCTGTAAATAAGTGCTCTGTCTGATTTTGTAAAACCTTGATACAATAACTAAGCAATTAGGACAACGGTGAGCGCCCATAGTACTAGGGATTCACCGTCCAACTTGGAAGCAAGATATCCTGTGAAGTGACCTCAATTCTGGCAGATATGCTCAAATCAGACGAGATCAGAAGTTCAGCCCGCGAAGTTCAAATTCAGTAGCGGTGACACCCACAGAGCTGCTTCACTACACTGTCTGCTATCTGCTTAAATGAGATGACAGTGAAAACTCTGGTCATCACTTAAGTTTCAAAATATTCGGAACACTTCAACTGTTTACAGAAAATATGTTACATGTTTACTTCATGTTGTTCCGTGCGGAATAACAAGTAAAAAAAATGTTGACAATCGCTGTGAAAACATGCATTAGTTCAATAAGAACGCCCAGGGTGTCGAAGGTAGTACTCACAAGAGAGAGAAAAAATAATGGGAACAAGAACACGGCTTTGTGCGCTCTTTCTCTCATGAAAAATTTCTAGACAACTTGTACGTGGCACATTTTGAGAAGAAAATTAAAGTTGATAGCTCTGTTCATCAATAATACGACATAGCACGCCAGACTCATGTGAAAAGAGGGGGAAAAAGACATGGCAACAAAATATAATGTTTGTCTCTCATCATGAGAGAAGGGCGGCCCTTCTCTCATGCTCTCATTTTCTTTGTCACTCATACTTCCTGGATTAAGATAATAACACCGCTGACAAAAGTAAATGAAGGACCGTGGAATCAAAACAGAAGCAATTTTAAATGGACCGACAAAATATCTGAAATCTCCGAGTAAGTCTGTGATTCGGATCAGCGTCGTGGATCTAGACCATTCAACTGACTTCGAACAGAACTGCCAACTTGAGTCTCGAAAAATCTGCCTTAAGACTTCAATAACTAAACTTCGAAGAAAAAAAAAAAGGTGCTTTATATTTTAAGCCGTTTTAGAAAACCTATCCCACAACAACAAAAATTTTTGCATCTCTTTCTAAAGAAAGGCCATATAAGCTAAGAGAATAGCGCATGGAAGTCATGATACATTGCCAAATCAAAACACTTTGTATAGAAAAATACAAAATCGGCCACCATCATTGTTGTTAAAAATACGCGTATAGTGATTGATACTTCGGATTTTTTTGAATTAATTCGGGGAACACCTGGCGCTGAAAAGCGGTGGTTAAAAATTACCAAACGACTCTGTATGATTATTAACAGATTTTGCTTTACAGCAAGTAAAAGACGTTGTCCTGGATAAACTTGAAACATAAAATTTGATAATTGGAGCATAAGTATGAAATCTAAGTATGTATACACTCCATAAAATAGATTTTATGGACGCGGCATTCTATCATGTTGTTTTTCTCACAGGATTTTTGTTGGTAAAACTGACGCGTTTACACTAACACCTCCACGTTTCATCGATGTTGCCAACACAAATCTTCAAGATTTTTTTTAAAGAAAATGCAACGCCATCTATACTTTTACATGAATGACCTCACTGAAAATTACCAATCCGATTTCCACACTAGTGACTACTTTTCCCAAGTTCTTTTCCAAGTTATTTCCCCAATTCGAGAATACTAATGACATCAATAAGTAGGCAACAAATGCAAATACAGAAGAAATCCAACATTAGGTGATTAAATTTTAAACCGCAGTTCAGTCTTATAATAGCACATAATTCTAGTCTTGTATAAAAGTTGCGCAAGGTAGGAAAACTACAAATATACAATATTTTCTACTATAAGATTCTCACACTCATGCAAAACAGAAAACAGAATAATGGCAAAAACTATAAAAGTTTCTGTACAAAACTATCACAGAATAGACGCACTTCAATATGAAGTGCGCCGAGAATTCGGTATGAGAGCAAACTCAAAAAAAAGAAAGAAAAACGAAAGGAAAAAGAAAAAGCAAACTGAAAGAGTACGAAAATAAAAGGCGAATAAAATCTACATCTACTCCAGGTCACGAAGATTGATAGTTGATGGTTCGAACGGAGAGTCCATCGAGAGCATTCCTTCTTCTGAATCGTAGAGCGTGGCGCTTCCCAAATCCTCCTGAAAAGAGACGAAAACTTCACTAAACGTCTTTCCTATGTTGCCAGATTTCGCGATTCCGTCGATTTTAACCGAGATTAACTCGAAAACCAATCATGAAGATCTTAATTCTCTGTTATCGATAACAGAGCCGTGTTCCTTTCATACATTCAGTAGCTCATATTACACGCGTCGTACAGAAATATACATTTCAACTTACAGAAAGCAAGAAGTGAGCAATGTTATCGGGCCCTGGGCCCAGCAATGCTCCGCCAAGAACAACGTCACTGGGAACTCGCAACTCCGGTAGACCTGCAAATCCAATTCCGACGTTAAGTACCGGTTCAGCGCAGTACAAGGACAAACTTCCGGTTCAGTGCAGTTCAAGGACCAACTTCACTATGAATACATCCTTGACGTCCAAATCACTCTCACAGCTGCCACACTTCACATTCCGAACCAGACTTTCCCAGAATCAGATTTTTTTCATTTTTTTCCTAAAATTCATCTTTGAATAAGGATATTTTTTTGTCAGCGGAATCAGGTATTTTTTACAGAGCACCAGTTTTCCCTGACTCCTTTAGTGTCCTTTAAAATGTCCTTTATTTTTCCTACTTTATTTTTCCGTGACTCCCTGACGTTGTGGCAACCATGGTTCTGTAGGATGAAACTTACCAGGCACGTCCGTGACGCAAGATGCGGGATCAATAGATGAAACAACTTCGTGAGGATGATTAATTCCAGAATTGCGAGGATGACTCATCCGCCAGGTTTGATACGAGATGATCCTCGCACAGCATCCGCTTGACTCCTACAACAAACAGTGGTCCATGAATAAAAGGTGAAGATCACCATTTTTCAGGGTGGTCGCAAACGTACTTCTTTGGCTGGTTTTGGTTGAGATGCGGAGATGAGCGGTGGTTTCATATTGGGGGTCCCCAAGAGAAGTGCTCCGCACTGAAACAAAAGCATTCACTCTCAAAACGGCTTGTTTCCAGTGTTGCCAGATTTCGCCAATTTTTAAAAAAGTTTAACCGTGATTAACTCGAGAAGCATAAGAGATAATGTATCAAGTCGGGTAAGTTTTGGATCGCCCTCGAGCTGAGCGATTCAAAGATAGTATTGATCATTAGGTTATCTGCACTGGTTAAAAAGTTAACCGAGTTTAAAAACGGTGTCGGGAAATGTGGGTTATTTCCAGCTTATTGTCTTCAAAGCGAGACTTTGAGTGAAGCCAGATAAAAGGCAAGGTTATCAAACTCACCTCGGTCGTCGCTGCCCCGGTAGCTTGGCCGACTAATACCATCGGATCCACTGTATGCTGCTGCGCCAAATCTTCAAACAAACAAAAATGCGGTTTAGCAAAAAATATACGTTATTAATTCTGATATCTATTCAATCTTTAGTACATGAATATATTAACCAATTTAAGATCGGGGGATGCTTGAAAAATTTCAGTTGAAAAGAATCAGCTGAAATTTTTTCTTAAAGTTTTTCAAAGTGGTATTTTGAAATTTATTGAATTTATTATTTGTGGTATTTTGACGTTACTGTTACAGAAAGGAAACTACTCGCAGAACTGCTCACTTTGAAGTCTTTAGCTTTCATTTAATTAACCTTCGAATATAATTTACTTGTTTCACAATCAAGCCGAAACATCGCTCTAGAACGGTGCAAAAATGTCACTTACGTGGGCTGGCTAGAAACTCCGTCAGAACGGACGAATCATTGACATCGGGACCAGTCAGCTCCACAGCTGTCACGATTCCTGGAAAGAAACCCATCAAACTTAGACTTTTTCAAATGATAACTGGAAGAGTCAAACTACACCGGTTCCGTCGGTGATTTCTTTGAGTTCTCTTTCCACTCCTTTCTTACTCCGGTTGCGAGGAAAACCGTCTTCATCTACTCTAAATCGAAAAATGTCATCACCGTTAATAATTGTTTCGGGTGTTGCTGTTGATTCGACAGGCATAAATATAGGGAGACTTGAACGTGCGGAAACAAACATAAAACAGTTTTAATGGGGCAGACGAGTAAGACACTCTAAATTATTCATTATAGCGGTTTTAAAGGGTTTCGTCGACAACCGATTATCGAAGCCAAGCTGAGATTTCTCACAATTTGGGGTTCCCCTACATGGTTTTCAAGGCGTCAGTCGCCTAAACGAGGTTACACTCAAGGAGACGGTGTAATCACTCCTGTCGAAAATGTGAGACGTTTTCTGACGCCACGGGTTTGTGCAAGTTGCCTACTTCCAGGGTGAAAGGCAGCCTTTGCTCGGGCCGAACGATGCCGAACTCCTCCGGACTTACCCGAGCAAGCGGTCTTTCATCCTGTAAGTCGGCGACCCGCACAAACAAGTGGCTTCAGAAAACGTCTCCCGTTCCTCTGTGTACAAGGCCTGAAGTGATTCCACCGTTATATAGCCACCTCGGTTCCACTGAAATTTCCACTTTCGAGATATATCGATATGGATACCTACCGTCGTTTCCGGCGGTTTGAACACTTGTTTCATGCGGATCGTTGGCAGCGTCGAAGGCAATCGGCTGAAGGCCACTGACAAGCTGCATCATATCCCCTTGAGTTAGTAGGGGTGAGTGCACTTCCAGAATATGGGACCGGATATCAGCCATAGAGCTGACAGAAATATTGCACTCCTCTACGGGGCAGTAATACAGGATCCTCGTCTCGGTGGCTTGAGCTGGATGGCTCGGCACGGCCTCAACAGAGGCTGAAGGGGCTGCCGCGGCGATGCCAGCGACAGCATGCGTGCCCGGGTTCGCCCCCTGAGCAGCAGCGCCCGTCTTCGCCGGGGGGTTTGCACGACTCAAGGGGTCTCCCGGTGCATCGGATTGGGCCCGGTGTTTCTTCATGTGGACGTATAGGCTACTTTTCGCCGTGAATCGGAACCCACAATCTGAAACGCGACAACACATTTAACATCAAAGCTGCTACAAGATTTTTTTCTATAGTCAAGAAAAGTTTCATCTCAAGATAGGGAATCTATGAATCAAAGTTCTTCTTGATGAAGGAAAACGTTGCTTCCGTTGCTAAGGGGATCGTTAGGAGATTAATGAAAGTGTGATTTTCCAAAACTGATTTATGCTTACAGAAAGATTAACCCATAACAGCCCAAAGTATTTGGAGTGAAATTTAGCTTAAGGGAAATTATACGGATTTTTTCCATTCAAATACGCAATTTTATGTTTTGGAAAATGCCTACATAATTAAATTTCAGGTTTCCAGGGGGTGATACTTTTTGAATTGTGACAATACTTGACTGAAAAGATCCTCTAAAATATTTTTTTCTGATTCCGAACGGCATCGCTGGGCGGTAGTAGGTTTAGAGTTACTATTTCAAATACCTAAGCTACTATATGGCGTACCGTGATGAAAAATTGCAATCCTCAAGTGATTTAATTCTTGATTACAGCAAAATCAGTCACATTTGACTTCAAAATATGAAACCAGAAAGAGACATATTCCACCTTACAAACTGACAGTGTACTTACTGTTATACGTGCAGCGGAACGGCCGATCAGGTGAATGAGTTAAAACGTGCTCTCGTAAATGCTCCGGTCTCATGAATAGTTTTCCACAGCCTTCCACATTGCAAGCGAAGTTTCTCGTGTTTGTATGTTTCTGCTGGTGCCGTTTCAGTTTGCTGGAGCTTGAAAACGCCCACGTGCAGCCCTGGAACACAATACAGCAGTTGATACCAAGTTTGGCACAATGCAAGCGGTTACCCAAGTTATTCCTTACGGTGAAATTGCAGCGGTACGGCTTGTCTCCCGTATGCGTGCGCATATGCGCCTGAAGTCGGCAAGGCTTGTCGAAGATTTTCTGGCAACCTGCCCACTGGCATCGAAGATCATCTTCCTTGTGCTGATGACTGCGTATGTGAGAATTCACAGAGTTCAATGAGTAGTAGCGTTTGTCGCAGGATTCTATGGGACACCTGTAAATAGACGTTTCTTTAATGAACAAGGTGTTTCAAGGAAAACATATTTTTTCACTGGCAGTCCAAAAGGTATTGTCCGGTTGTGGTCGCGCTGGAAGTCTCCGCCTTGTTGCACGACCAGAACTGGACAATACCTTTTAGACTGATAGTACCTATTTCCCTTACTTTGCCGATACAAAGTTGTGGCCTTCTGTCGGTTTCCTTATGTTTCCTTATTGTACCCATTCATTTTATCTTTTGTTTATAATACGGTATTTCATCAAAACACAGCTTTGTGTAATATTAATGCATCGATTCGACAAAGGCCAAGAGTGATTCAAAACATGTGCGCTATGCTAGGTTATCTCGAATGGTTTCCGAATTCATCGCGGTTAACCCTTAACAGTCCATGGTATTTGTAGTGAAATTCAGCTTAAGAGAAATTGGAACGATTATTTCCCGTTAAAATACACAATTTTAAGCTTTAAAAAACGAATAAATTATCAAATTTCAGGTTTTCAGAGGGATGATACTTTTTAAAATTGTGACAAGACTGAACTAAAAAGATCCCCTAAACTATTTTTTTCTGTTTCCGAACGGCATCGCTGGGCGGTAGTGGGTGAAAGTTTACAAAGTGGGATATCTGACATGTTGCTGAGAGCGAACTTACGCGAACGGGGCGTGGTCACTTCCATGTTCCCGCATATGAACTTCCAGGTGCCTTTTGGTTTGAAATCGATTGGAACACTCAGGCACAGGGCATTCGATAACTGCTGGCCGTTGATGAAGTTTTTGGTGCGTCTTAAGGTTGTATATGGTGGTAAACGAACGATCACAGTTTGGGTTGGGACACTGAAAAAAAATTAAAAATAGGCAAGGAAACTCAGCTAAATCATTCACTCGCTTTCGTGCCTCTTCAGATCCCCAACTGGGCTTTTCAATCGAGCTTACCGTGAAGTCTTTTTTCTTCAGGTGGGTTTCTCTATGACGCTTCAGCCGGAAATGAGTAAAAAATGCCCACTTGCATCGAGGGTAATCACACTGAAAATACGAACCATATTCATAGACTAAAAAGAGACACAGCATTGTACAGCTTATCAAGTTCTTATTGAGTCAAGTCTTGATATAACGATCTCGATAGTACATGATATCGATTTTCCTCCAATCTCGGAGATGTTCCGTAATAAACATTCAATATAGATTCTCGTTACTACGTAATTATCGATAGTGCTTCATTTTTCGTCGGTCCCTTGGATCATGTGCTTTCGAGACTTGACTGTATATCTCTGGATGTAGAGTAATTTTTTCACATTTAAATATAATGTCAAGAATAAAAAATTTGCGCTGTAAGATAATTTTATTGCATAAAAAGGCCAAGAGAAAATACTTTTAAAACAAGTTTGAAATTAGGTTAAATAATGAAAATAATTGTTGTTGGGTTTCAGGATTTGTACCTTGTACGGCCGCACTCCGTAGTGATTCAGGATGTGCACTTTGAGAACATGCAATCGACGAAAAACTTTATTACAATCTTGTTCTGGACATCTCCATGAGTGATCTTCAACATTCAATAAGCTATCTAGAGAAGTCCCAAGTTGGTTGAGTGCATCTTGTACAGGTTTGTCATCTGTCAACAATTAGAAAGTCATTACCTTACAATGAACAATAAATAATTAAAAATCTTAAGTAGTGGCTTACCACAATCTTCCTCTTCCTCTTCTTCAGCTTCTGATGACTCACTTTTCTGATCTGGAAGGAAACAAACATACAATAAATGCAATGTTACAAATAATTCATACATTATCGCCTCTTGGTACACTGTTTCAATCTAGACAGTTTGTCTCTAGAACAGGATCATAAAAGTGTCTCATATCAAAAGAAGCTTAAACATCAAGCTACTACAAGATACTTGTAGAAACTTTAAAAAATATACATACTGAATAAATAAATAAAAAAAGCATTATCTTTAAATGAATAATATATTAACAGTAGGCCCAATAAGTAGTCATGAAGATAAGAATACATTTAGGTAAAATAAACCTAACTTGGATGATAACTTGACTAACCTGTCTTGTTTGCTTGGTTTTCTGGAGCAGCTGATTCTTGATTATTAGCACACCACAATGCTGACATAGCATTGATCAAATCACTAGTCTTCCCTTTGAAAACTTGTTTTCCTTTGGATGTGTTGACAACTATTTCAGTCAGATCTTTTGCTTTATCTGAGGAAATTGCAACAACTGCTAGGGACTGCTGCTGTTTTCCTTGTGGCTCAGTATTCTCAGCATTTGCAACCATTTGGATTTTAGGATGAAATACCTTGTGAGATGAATGTACGTCTTTGTGTAAAATATGCGGTGAACCTAATGACTTATTTCCCTTCTTAACTTTACTTAAACATAAATTTGTTCGAATAGGTGTTGTCCTTGCTTGCCTCACAGCAACAGAACCTTTCAACAAACTTCTTCCATTCCTCGCTTTATTGGTAACCACAGCTTTTGCCAGGGTCTCAGGTTTTAATTTCACCACTGGCTTAATTTGTGGAATTACAGAAATTGGAGTTTCTGCAGCCTGGGTCAGCAATTCACCGGGAATGACAGGCGCTTGCTGCAGGTCTGACACAGGTAACACACCATTCAGCCGATCAGGGTTATCAACAACAAATGACAAAACAGAGTTAGCTTTATCCAGGGGAATGTCTTCATCAGTGTTGCTTTGCATGTCAGGTAAGACACAATGTGTAACAACAGGTTCTTTGTTGTCAATTGCTTGGGTGGTGTTGATGTAGAAGAGGTTATCTCCGACCATGACCGGCACTAGGCCAACCTCTGCGAAATTTGTTTCTGTATCTTTGATTTCGTTCGGTGCCCAGACGGGTGCAGTTCTTGCTTCATCGATAGTCTTCGGTGCTTGAGACGCCACCTGAGCGTCGACAACTGACCTTGATCCCGTATCGCGGGACAACAGGTGAGAGAGGGTCTCTGCGTCCACAGGCGCCACAACAGCTTCTTGACTTTCAACTTGTGGCAACTGCGTAATGCGCACCTGCAGTAAATCCGTGCCACTTGCCAGCTGTGGCTGTGCTTCCAGAACCGCCGCTCCATTGTTAATTGTGACCAGTTCACAGCTGTCACCCAGAGTGGTCGAGAAGGGCTGTAGCACGTATACTTCTCCGCTGTCATTTATCGCAACTCTGCCCGTGTTTAAGGGATTAGCAAAGGTTATAGCTCCCACGGGACCATATTCATATTTTTCGTGTTCCCGTTGGAACACTTTAATTAACGTATTAGACATGGGTTCACCCCATTAAATTACTCCGGTCCAGCACAATATAACCCTATCACAACACAAAACAAACAACAACAACAACATACAGAGATGCCTTGTTGTAAATTAGGCAAAAAACGTTTGTTGTACAGTCGAAAACTTTTGACAAGGCGTGCCTCCATTTTTAAATTTTACCAAAAAGGAAAAGAAAAAAAATACCAGTTGTTGCAATCAAGTTGCAATTCTAGCCACATATTTTGACGCATATATTTTCTTCATCCTTCAAACTGCTTTTATATCACTTCATTCGTGCTCATAGTCTAGAAGACTATTCTCACCAAGCTTACTTATTCGCACTCAATCTGCTAACATCTCTTTTCGGCTTTCCGCCGTGCAAGTAACCGTCTATCTTTTTCCGGTGCGAAAGTTTCTTCGTGCACCGTCGTGTGCGCTTATTAGATTATTCATCTTTAATTTCTTCGCCCATCTGTATTATAATCAAAGTACGAATCCCTTAGTTTACTACTTTTTTCTGTGATCTATTTTTTATCAGTAACCGTGTAGTTTCGAAAGTAATATCCCGATGGAATGAACGATGTGTTGACGTGTATGTTGTGGTTAGGTTAACCTCTCCAAGTACTCGTGTGTAATTCTGTGTGTGTCTCATTTTCCAGTTTCAAAATGGGTAAGGGTAATAATATGATCCCGAATGGGCACTTCCACAAGGACTGGCAAAGCTACGTCAAAACTTGGTTCAATCAGCCAGCCCGCAAATTTAGGCGCCGCCGTAACCGCATCAAGAAGGCCAAAGCTATTGCCCCAAGACCGGCAGCTGGTCCTCTTCGCCCAATTGTTAGGTGTCCCACCGTCAGATATCACACCAAGGTCCGTGCCGGCCGTGGATTCACTTTGGATGAGCTCAAGGTGAGTGTTTTCAGCTTCAGACTTTGTTTTTGTTTGCAGGGTCTCGTAGACATGTGTACCCGGTCTCCAGCTCATTAAGACAAGTTAGGCTTGCAATGTCAACTTCTATTTATCAATGTAATTTTGTGTTGTTAGGGTGCAGGACTAAACGCGCACTTTGCCCGTACCATCGGTATTGCTGTCGACCAGCGCAGACACAACAAGTCTGTTGAATCACTTCAGCTGAATGTCCAGCGCCTGAAAGAGTACAAGTCTAAACTCATCTTATTCCCCTCAAAACCCACCAAGAAGGTTAAGAAGGGAGAAGCTACAGTAAGTTCAATTATTATTGTTGGTAGTGCGTTGACACTACATAGGTATGTTTACCCCATTTTTCAAATTTGCTTATGTTTACTTATCTTGTTACAGCCTGAGCAAATCAAGGTTGCCACACAGCTTAAGACCACTGTTATGCCCATCAAGCAGCTTAGGCCAAAATACAAGGCAAGAGTTATTACCCCAGCTGAGAAGAAATTCCAGGCTTTCACCACCCTACGACAGGTATGTCAATGACTAGCTTTTTGTGTTGTGATCCTTGTCTGTGTACTCATAAACCTGTTTTTGTATTCTTAGGGTCGTGCTGATGCCAAGCTTGTGGGAATTCGTGCTAAGCGGGCTAAGGATGCTGCAGAAAATGCTGATGATTTGACCAAGATTGCCAAGGCGAAGAAGTGAATGTAAATTTCTTTTAGGAATTTGCAAATAAAATTTTTAAAGCCCAATCAAAGTTTTTCTGCTGGGAAGTCTTTTCCATGACTTGTAATTTTAGGTTGGCCACAGGGAAGTTGTCAAAATTCTAGAAGATAAGTTAAATTGTAAGGCTGGGACTGCGCCATTTGCAAGGGATTGCTGTTAGTGTGTAAGGGGAAATTTTTGTTATCAAACTGGAAGTTGTATATCAACTACCTTAATATCCATGTGGAGTTGGTGATCAGGTTGCTCAATGAGGAAATTTCTAGTTCTGAGGGAAAGAACGAGATTGTGTTGTGACCTTTTCAGTACCATATTGGTAGGAAAAATCCTTAGCTGATGAAATGTCAGCACATCAGCTCTTGATAAGAGGGGGTGGTGATAGTTAAAACGACAAATTATTTTACTGCTCTTTATTTATCCAATACAGATAAACCACAGCATGACTAGACTATCTCTTTCAGCTGTATCAGAAAATACAATAAGTACTTATGCCTTGAGAAACAAAGATCTTATTCATCAGTGCCTAGACTATCACAGACTCATTGCTAACCAGGCTATAAAAATTGTTTTACTATCCATTCATAAAGATTTTGATTTGAGAAACAATTTGGGCACTTGTAATGACCTATCTTAGATTAAAATTGTTCTAATTATGAGGATCCCGAGCAAAAAGATCGACGTTCCAAAATTACTTGATGAGATGGCTAATTCACAAGATGATTACCAGTTGAGCTGATTGCTGTGAAATAACCCAAGTAAAATACTCGGTTATCGGGCGCGACTGCCTCGAAAGCGGTGTCAAATGAGTACGTGTTAAATAATAATCTACTTTTCAAATGGTTTAGCGGTTGAAAACTCAATATTGCGAGAAAAGTTCAAACTACATGGCACTTAGTAATCGGGATAACAGTCTTCAAAAGGAGATTCAAAAAGACGTGTACGAAAGTACCCGAAAGGAAAATAAGAGCTCCGGCGGAGAACCTTCAGATCTGAGTTGCTTGTGGAGACAAACCGCAGTGAACTTTCAAAGTGCCTTTTGAAACACTCGGAAACATCACGAGAAAAATCAAAGTTCCGGAGAATATTTTTATTCAGTACCCAGCAACCGTGTCGACATGAATGGATGACATAACTGCATCGACATAAGTGGTTGCTCACAAGAAACGAATGTTCTCTCAGGTATAAGACAACTATCTTACAAAACGTGGTTGAAATGGTCCCTCATGCGACTTATAGGAGATGATCTTATTTAAGAAAAGTTTCACAAGCAACCTTAAATAGGTGAATGTACAATACGACTCGTAATCTTAAGCGCTCAACAACCGAATTTCAAGACTAGCTTAGGAATACTTATTTACATCGTCAAAAACTTTGCACCATGTTTACACGAAACTTCTAACAATGTAAGCCATCTGCACTGTACAATGATACCTAACTGATGGATTCTTTGGCTGCCATGACACACATTCTACTATGATCGGAGGGTACCGGTAGCGGCTTTTGGTCATAGGAGCAGTTTGCGGTTGAAAGAATTTTGGTTAAAACCAAAATTTTCCTTCAACTGAACGACAACCAATCAGAAACCTGCCTTTCGTTGATGTTTCTTAATTGAAGGCAGCGTCGCTTACGACTGGCTATGACTTGAGACCCACACAAATAAAATCTTTAAAATGTTGTTTGTTCCCCAATGCTAGGTTAATGATCAAATTTACTCGTTTCGGAGTTTCCCAACGGCCGGCATAAAGCACATTACTTCGCCGTGAGAACTTAGCATCAAGTATCACAAATATCGCAAAACACCAAAATATTTTGAAACCCACGCCACAGGTTCGGAGTCTTAGAGAAAAAGCGCTAATTATACAAGATCAAAACAAGAGAAAAGAATTAAATACATTAACACTTGAAGAAGTCATGAGATAATTTTACGGGAAGCCAGTCTAGTTTGCTGCTTTCACAACTGTAGGTCGGTAGCTTCTGCCCTCTTTGCTATCTGCTTCATGATTGTTTAATTTTGGCGCGTGGAGGTACGGATGGGCCACGGTCCGCTTGCCAGCAATATCCACCTCGTACACCGCCGTTGGATCTAAAATGTAGTCTTCACTGACGACTTGAAAGTCATTATGCGAAGTGCCAGGGTTCCTGACGAATCCTAGTCCAATAATCTTGTTGCTCATGAAACCGTACCTGCAACACACGACGCATGTGTCAAAAGCTACCTCCTGATGCGCACTTCGTCCAGTGGCGAACAGGCCCGGACGGGCACTCGGGGATCCCCGAGAGGGCCTTCGGTGGGTTGGGCAGGCCCTTATTGGGTCCTTGGGCCCCCGGCCTACCAAAAATTTGAATCGAGCCGCCGCACTACCTTTAGGGATTTCGTGTGGGCGGTAACGATAGCCGCAACTTAAAGAGCTTGGGCCACTGGTTGAAGCTAAAAAATACACCACCTCCCTATTGAAATAAAATGATTCGATCGAGTTCTTCAATCTAATAAGTGTCGTTTAAATTCATTTTAGTCCTTTCATTTTTGAAACAACTTTGTGGCTTGCCAGGACCCCCATTTCAGCTAAGGGCCCCTTTAGAATGTAAACTTCAGCTGTATCAAAGAGTATTAATATTGCTACCCATTATAATCAAATTAGACATAAATTGTCGATTTTAACATCAATGGCTACTAATGCATATTTATTGGGCAGAAAATTAGTCTTACGAGATGGGGTACGGGGAGGGGAGAGGGGAAGGGCCTTCTCTCAGAACTCCCGAGTGGGCCCTCGAGAGCCTGTCCGCCCCGCCACTGACTTTGTCCAAGTGAGGCTGGGTAGATGACCGGTATCTAAAACAGCACTAACAGACTTGAAAAAAATAATGCATAAAACTACCCGTGGTTAAGCCCCCCCCTTAACTTCCCAGATCTTACGGGATGGGGTGTTTGAGGGGCTACCTCCTGACGCGCAATTCGTCAGATTTGAGATCAGGTAGAGTATCTTCTCAGCGGCTCCGTGGCTGGCGAGGTGTTACCCATCCGGCCAGATTCTAAGGATCTCCATGATTTTGCGAGGCTGCCCACGGCATCTAATCGCGGATTTGAACCACGAACCTCTAACCGAGTCTAGACACCATCACTGGTAACGTAGCAACGCTAACCACTCGGCCACTGAGAAGACATTCGTAAACGGTGTTCAAACGTCTATTTATCTTACAAAGACCCAGAAAAAGAGTCAAG
>Ga0058701_10001897_pt1 | contig 15333 bp, 6 predicted proteins | sample AgamicOrMae_FD_97039 | JGI IMG/M metagenome (GOLD analysis project Ga0058701, IMG submission 97039) | Agave microbial communities from Guanajuato, Mexico - Or.Ma.e | ecosystem: Host-associated > Plants > Phyllosphere > Phylloplane/Leaf | place: Guanajuato, Mexico | collected 2012-06-04
ATTCTACGTAGTCGATTACCAGATAGATCCTTTTGAAGAACGAATTTAGGTCCAACCGTTCTCGAGAAAAAAGGGGTGGACGGGTGCTCTGGGACGCCCTGTATATGTATCCACAGATGATTTGACACGACGTGTTCAGATTCGTAATTGCTCACCTTATGTATGTCTTTTAACGCATTGACATCCATAGGCCAATGGATTCTGGTACTCAGGATATAGGTGCTTTGGTGCTGTGTGGGAGAATACTTTCCCGCTAAAATTTACAAGTACAATCACAATTAAAATTTTTAATAATGAATGAAAAGTAGCATCTTGCCTGACGGATTTGCTTCAAAGAGATCATAACCATATCCAACAGAGCGGCGCGGTGGATTCGAGTAGGGCCTGAGTTGACCGCTCAGCGGTCGGACCGACCTCTCGCGGAATTCCGCAATTCTCCACGGGGTCCCCCGGAAGGAACAGCGAGACAAAATCTGTGCATTGTCCGAGAGGGGGAGAATTACCCTTGGAACACATATGCGACATGCGGGGAAGGGGTACGTTTGCTCGTCTCTCCACTACCACATCAGTAGCATTTTCAGAAGCGGACTCCTCGTCGGAATAGGGACAACATCCAGGAGGATGCTGGACGAGTGCACCGAAAAGAAAAGACTTTGTTTTTTCGCGAGCTCTGACTCCGTTCTCGAGGAGCGGTAGGCTAGAAGCGGTGATTGGTCAGCTCAAGTTGAGATACCACGACGAGACCTCCCTTCCGCGGACCATTGTGACGCCTTCACAACTACATTCCGAGCAGACAACCGAAATTCGCCTACCATACTAATAAGAATGCCTCATCTTGGCACACGACAGGGCCGTGAGAAGGGGAATACGATGATATTGGACGAGTGCTCAATGGCCAATGTTTGAGTTTCATCGAACGAGATAAGCCACCGGTCGGCTTTAAAATCCATCCTTGAGAAAGTTATTCACATTGTTGCTGGATTTCCGACTTCTTCCGCAAACAAAGTAGGGTGTGGGAAAGACAATAACAGTATGAATCCAATAGAGTGATATATGCGGTCGGAATGCTGCCGAAAAACTTATTTGACTGCTCTTAACCTTCAGGTCAGTGAATATGCGTCATTCTTCAAGTTTTCCAGAATGCATCGCGATCCCTGTTTTTTTTATTTATTTTTATTTTATTTTTTTGTTTTTGCGTAGACAAAGCAGAGGCGCACTTTCTTTCACAATTATTTCCTCGCGCTAAAAATGGTCGAGTGAAAGTCTTCACTATAAACTTAATCTTCCTACAGATGATCCTCCTTCTTGGTAATACGTTACTTAGGGCATTCAAGAAAATTGGCTCCGCATGAAGTTCTACATAATCACTTTAGGATCCATATTTTTCTGTAATAGTGGCACGGCGTCTTCAAAGAGCAATTACTTTAGCCATAAAAAAAACTGCAAATCAAGAACCACGTGGTGAAAGTTCTTTAGTTTTTTCAATACTTGCGTCGAGACCAATAAATACGCTAAAAACAACAAATGTAAAGTCTAAAACATTGAATACTTATTGAGACCAGAGATACTCTATAAAGAGTTTTCTCAGCTGCAAAAGTAAATATTTTAAAGTGGACATAAACAAGCCAGCAAAGTAGGATTGATGCAAGGGCGATCAAGTGCGTTTACTTGTAGGGTTGGTGAACCTGCTCTTGTCGAGAAGATACCAAAGTGCTCCTCTTTAAACACCTCGAAAGTCACTTTGATCAGTTTGCTAAAATGTGTTTACTTGAGCCTGGCTTTATTTTCTTTGCATCTACGAGGGCTTTTAAGAGGTTTATAGCGTGAGAATGAGGCTAGAATGGCGCAATCACGGCGATGTTTGCTCATCTCTTGGCAGAGGGATAAAAGATAAAAGTGCTTTTGGCGGGAATGAATGTTCAATCAAGCGCCCTCTCCGATATGACTTAACCTATCGGTTCCGACCAATCTTTCTGATTGTTGATACCTCACACGCTCAGGACGTTGCGGGAACACTATGCGCCCTGGAAATGAAGACATGATACCATCTCTTGTCATGGCGCCTGCTGAGAAGGACCGTGCAAAAGAATGCAGAAACAGACGAAACGGACTATAGGAGGCGCTCATATGATTACACGTGACTTGTGTATTTTCTTCTCCTAGCCGCGCATTCTATATTAATAGCTGTACCATCTCCATTACAGTGCTCTCATGTAAGTGCTTGAAAACAATGATAATATTTTGGCTCGAGTTTCGGTCGACTTTCATGCTTTCGTCGAGATCGAATATTCTTTGTGAAACCACTGAGCCAGGGAGTTTTCCGTTGTTCGTGAAGTATCGAAAGTGAGTCAGCCCGCAGGTATATGATATGAGTTAACCAGATCAAATAAAGGGCCTTTGGCTCGGCTTGTATAGATGGGCTATCTTTGGCACTTTTTTCATTTTATTTTATTGAAAAAGCATCCTACGTTGCATACTCTTTGGTATCTAAATTAGTTTGTATTTGGTATCAAAAGGTAGCTCTTTGTACTTTCGTCCCAACATTTTTTTTCGAAGCCGAGTAGGACGATCGCAAAGCAATGATCACAGCCCGTCACCCAGCCTTACCTTATCCAACGTGATCTAACTTTACTGAAGCTAGCCTATCATTGTCGCATAATGTGCTGAGCGGATGGAGTGGACTCTGTCCAAGCGTGACCTTACCTTCCGCTATACAGCTCGTCATCAAACTTTTGTGGTAAATGAAAAATAACTTGAGGTAAAAAAAAAACAACTTTAAAATTCGCAGTGTAGGTACGAGATGTTACATTAATATATGCAGTGAAGGTACTAGATATCTCGATTGTCTTATCGTAATATTGTATGAGCCGACGACGAGCAAACTTCATTTTTTGTCTGATGTGCATGGCATTTACAGAGTACAGAATATCGTACCGCTCTTTTGATGAACCCGTATATTTACTTTTCGTGAAACTCGTCAAACATTACCAAGAATTTCCCTTGGAAAAAGTTGATTACTATTCGCCTTGCAGGGCCTCGAAGCGGCACCCAGCGGCCAAATCTGGAAGCTCATGAATGGTGTGGGAAAGGTGCGACGGTTTTTAAACATCAATAATCAAAGTATCAGTTGCAAACTTGCGACGAGTTTGTGAATCGTTGAATTCCAACATGGTATTATTGAAGAACAAATACCGTGCCTGTAGAAGAAATACTTGCGAATTTCAAGATCAGCAGACCAAATATAAAATACGCATCCTTCCGTGCAAGAATTTTAGGTTGTACAACCGAACAGTTTGTACCAGGTAGAACAACGTCTTTGGCACACAATTAATTTCACGTTTCTGTACAACTATTCACACTTGAATCGTGTAAGTTATACGGAATTGCAGTTAACTTTCTTTGAACTAAATGACGGTTTACAATTTTTGCAAACTATCGGACCTTCCCCACTCATTTCACGAGCTTCAGGTTCGGCCGCTAGGTGGCGCAAGGAGGTTTCATGAGGCGATTAGACTGGAAGTCAAAATCTCTGATTCATTTCGTTACCATAAAGACTGATCTTGTCTCTAATATAAATGAATTTAGTTTTCCAATGAAAGGAGTTTATTGGTGTTCATCGGCTGTTCATTTATAACGTAAGGCTCTTGGGGGAGGGGTTAAGCCCTTAACAGGTAGAACGGCGCGAATGGTGACCCCTGCTTTAGGAGCCGCCATGATAAGCCCACTGTATTCCTTACGGGAAAACGAGGTTCATCATGGTGGCCGTGCGGGTTGCATTTGCGCCTCTCTACCTTTTGAGGGCTCTAGTCAACAGGCGTAACCATCCATATATTTGGTATTGGAAAAGCGTAACTAAAGAGGGTGGGGGGAGTTCAAAAGTGGCCAGTTTTGGGTAACGAAGGTATTTAACCACCGCGCCCAGCGATGCCGTTCGGAAACAGAAACATTTATTTTAGAGGATCTTCTCAGTTCAGTATTGTCACAGTTAAAAGAATATCACCTCTCTGGAAAACTGAAATTTTATAATTTAGGCATTTCCCCAAGCTTAAAATTGCGTATTTTTAAAGAATAAATACCTCCTATTTCTCTTAAGCTAAATTTCACTCCAAATACTTTGGGCTGTTATGGGTTGATGGACGGCCTCCTTCCCACCCATAAAGGTCTATTTCAACAAAATCGTTTTCATTCGGTCTTATGTTTTGTTATGAATATGTTACACCGGAAATACTGCATGAAATAGCTGCAAAACATATGGAAACAATCGCTGAATATATATGGTTTGTTGTTTCTGTTGTTTTGTATAATAAAGTCTTCGCGTAAAGACATGAGTCCAATATGTCTTCAATCAATTTCGGGCAGGGTTTAATGGTCGATCAGACGCAAATGTCTATCTCGAGTAAACAGGACTTACTTTGCAACAGCTGTTTACTACTCCTTTGGTTATTTACATCGCTAGGCCCTCGTGAACAGAATCTTACTTTAATTTATTGCCTCTTTTTACTCGCCTTAATTAGGGTCTTATCCATTAATTACTTAAGGGCTGAGGGATTTCGCGATGAGCTCTATTTCCCAGCTGAGACGGAAATTGGCGAAAGCCTTATGTTATTCATTATTATCCCTTCAACATTATAGAAAAAGAAACTATTGCTTCAGCGTTGCAGACAGTACCACTTATTGAAGCACATCAACCATAGCCTAGGAAACAATTAAACTCACAAGTTGGACGTCTTCATAACTTAATTCAGAAAACGGAAGCTTTTAGGCAAAGAAGAAGTAGCAATCTCAAAGCTTGTTCCGGAAGACATGGCGCCTAAAGATGTTTTGTTTTTACATGCAGCTTTTGATTAAGTGTAACTGAGGTAAAGCTTTGTAAGCTTCCTGCAGATCCTTGTATACGATATCTATAGATATCGTATATACAAGCTATCGTATGCACCCATATCGTTTGTACGCATACAAGATATCGTATGCATCCATTTATGGGTGCATCCACGGTGGTGAAGGTTCCTACACAAACTCCCGATCAGCATAGACGAATTTCTAGCTGGTTTTGAGATAAGATGCGTATAGTAAAAAAATAGGTGTCTACTTATGGTTCGTGGGTAAAAATTCGTGATACAATTGAATCTACTAAACTACTAATTCTCGACGTGAATGATCATTCAACGAAATTCTTTCTGATGGAGCAGAGCGTAGTACAGTACCTACAATGTACTTTTTAATGGTAGGGTTTTTTGGGATTTTTTTTGTTGTTTCTTTACTGACAGTAAGTACGGAGTGAGGAACATGACATCGAACACAGCTTTACCTTGCCTCTCGTCCTAATCCTTGGGCAAGCTCCTTCCCGCTGGCAGTTGCTACAGTTAAAACGTCAGCAGCATCATACTTGGCAACAGTAGAGCAGTGTCAGCTGTCATATGGCACCGAATTCTAACCACTTTTGACCAATTCAAGCATAATTGTATGTCGTTGGTCCTTATGTTAGTACTGTTGTACCAGAATAGAGAACAAGAAGAAGAAAATGCGCAACTTTCAAAATGTAAAGTGTTGAAGTAGTAAATCACCGCCGATTTAACTGAACGTGTGGTAGTGCTATATCTAAAAGAACATTGCCCCTCTTCTTTAACTTGCGGTTGACTTCACAAAGGCAGACTTGGTGTGGTGCACTCTCTTGTGTGCAAAAATGGAAACCACGGGCGTCATCTTCTTGAGCGAGGTGATCTTCCGAACTGTTCCCGAGAGAGATGATGGAATATTTTGCATCAAAGAAGCCGTTGGTCCCAGTGCCTTCTGAGACTTTCTGCGTCGAAGAGAAGAAATATTCCGCCGCAGTGCATTCCAATGTATTCAAAGGCATTCGCATGTTCGCGGAAAGTCCTTTTGGCGAAAACCAATCCACGTCTCCACAAGCTTAAACTCAGATCTTGCACCCCCGTACCTTACTGTACTGCGGTTCCGACTTTAAAACGTAGTTTTTTTCTTCGAGGAAGTTTATAAAATTGCTCTTCCGGTTGTCAGACCCTTTTTAAGTAACACGTAGGGCCTGCTACAGCTGTTTGAAGACATTACACTAAAGAAGATAACCGAAAAAAGGGAATCGACATGGTTTTGTAGCCAAGAATGGAAGAGAAAGTGGAAAGTTTATAGATTCATTCGGGGTCTGCCAGGAGGCAAACCGATAACTTCATCGTCTTCGTCACTTTACGCAAGCCCTTCCCTTTGCTAGGGTTGTTTTAAGACCTATAGGTCTCTCACCCGCTATTCTTTACGACCAGTTAATCCTTGGGTCTTTACTCGTGTTCGACAAGTCACCAAGCAAGGCGCCTGCGGTAACTAATAAGCTATGAGAATGAGTTAGGGAGATTGCCGAGCGTTCTCATCCGCAGCTTGATTGGCCGCCGCTGTTGCTCAATTTTTTGGCTTTTCGAACGACGAGTAAAGACCTTAATGTGAAACAATCAGATTACTAACTCGCTCACACTTGCTCAGGACCTCACAGCTGCTCAGGTGCAGCGATGGAAGCCGAGTGCTAACGAAGCTACTCATGACCTTACCTAAGGCTACGCTGTACCAGCAGTCAATAAAGCATTGCGCGCTTCAATTTTTTTGCACCTCCATAACTTTGAAACGGAGAGATATACGTAAGAAAAGCACGAAATAAAATCGTTCGATCTTCAAGAGATCAATGAATTTGATTTTAGCTTTTTGTCGTATTTCGCTTCGTTCCAAAGTAACGGAAGTTTAAAAAAATTGGAGCGCGCAATACATTTTTGACTGATGGTACAATGTGATTTGCGAGCCCCTGAGGATGGTTTACAAAGATCTAGTCTTTACCTGACTGCGCCCGTTTTTCGAAAAGAGCCGAGCGATCCATCGTAAAGTGACGTCCTAGTTTTGGCCCCGACACTCTTCACCGGCGTCTGAGATCTACCAAGAAGTGATTCCTCTAAAAAAGACGAAAAGACAGTCACCCCATTACCGTTTCTGTCTCCTCAATATCACTTCGGTGTAACTCTTAAGTGCTTCAAAAATGTACCTCTCCGGCTTCCAAACATTGTCGGAAAAAAAAGTCGCAAGTATTGTTAGAGACAAAAGTATTTCACTGTCTGGTAGCCACATTAAACATGTTTTATCGCCTTAACTTATCCTTAATGAGGTGCTTAGTCTCTTGGTGATGCAGCTATCGTTGTTTGCCGAGGCATTCTCTCGATGGCAACCGTGAGTTGTCGCTGTCAATCTGTCAGATGCAACGCTCGCATTCCACGATGTATTTGTGGCCCTTCACATCAATGTCATCAGAAATGCGCAACCGAAGGCTCTACTCATGTTCATAGATTTGCAAATGACTAATCTTAAAAAAAGAAATTACTGTGACATCTCGAGGCGAGTCCTCGCATGTACGCATTTGGGAAGACTTCAGGGAGCATTAGTCTAGCACATATTGGCCTTACTAATCGTAACTCATTTGAGACATGATGTTTAATAGAACAGACGTGCCTTGCGAAGGGGGAGTGGAGCTGCATTACCATTCTATCGCAAACTGTCACATATTGATCTGGGCTAATACTATTTTGAGAATACGCCATTAACTGGCAGACCGCGAGGCCAACGATAACTTATGCAGTGGCGCATCATTCGAACTTGTCAGTGTGCTGGTGACACGAATATGCCCTGCACAGCACAGGCCTTGCTTGTTGGGCGGGAAATTTGGATTCTGATGGAAACTTCAGAAACAACAAACTCTCCCATCGGTTTCTACCAAATGCCTAAATGTCTTTATTCTGATGTATCAGGGTGTGATGAAAATCGGAAGTTGATTGTGCGGAATACGACTTTTCGATTGGACGGCCTGCGTTAGTCGATAAGCCTGGGAGCCCAGCGGAGATCCATTGCAGAGGACGTGAGAAGCGACCGCTTTAGTCCCAAAACTTGGAGATCCATGACAATGAACTGCTGATTCGGACTAAACTTGGGTGACATACAGGCTTATTCGTTGGGTTCGTCGTTCGGACGCAAACAAAAAGTTGACTGTTGCTGTCGTATGCCACTTTTTGCTGAGTCGTAAAAGTGCTTTCAGACGTATTTTAAAAACGCGTTCAGTTGATACTTCCATTCCGCATACCATTTAATCTTTTTTTTTAGTCGGTAAATGCGGTTTTGTCCCTGAAACCTGATGATTATTTGTTCTCCCTAACCGAATTCGAAACAGGTTCTTTGCCGTCCAAGATTTAGCCGTAAGTTATAAGCCCACGACGATTTTTTTTGAGATTTTTTTCAAAATATCTCGGAAAACCGCTAGAGATATCGAAAAACGTTACAAAACCAAATTTGTGGGTCTGTACATTTTACATCGACTAGGTTGTAATTGTTATATGATATCTATATTTTTTTGGAGATATTACGGTTCAAAGAACTGTAAAAATCAGCCCCCCTACCAATTTGGGGAATTATTGGTCCGACTGTACCCGCCAGGGAATGTCCTTCATCCGAGACTAATTGCAACCTACACCAAAGTTTTCGTTTATCAACTTGTTCGTAAGATATCCACTGACAAACTTTTTCGCACACAGAAAGACAGACACACACACAGAGATAAACAGACACACAGTCACACACACACATGTCAAGCTAAAAACGAGTTTTCTTGGAGTTTATCCAGTGTTAGTAGAACCAGGAAATGTGCTTACATTGTTAGCTCAACTTCGGATTTTCATCGTTTAGTATTCCAATACTTCCATTCGTTCTACGAACATGGAAACAATAGAATGAAAATAATAATTATAATAAAACTTTTTATTACTTGTTTTTTGTTGTGGTACTCCCATTTGTGGTACTTGCTGTGGTACTCCAATTGGTAGCGACACGCGTTGAAACAAGGTGGTAAATGGAATCTCTCACATTTGATTTGCAGTATGCATTGCACGGCGGAAATTCGCCGTATCACGTAAGTTCGTTACCACCTTTATTTTGAGGATAAAAACATAAAGAAAAGAAATGTGACAAACAATTCGCTAAAGAGAAGTTAAAAAGAAATAAAAAAGTGGAGCGGAGAGGAAAAGTGTTTTTGACAGTGGTCCGTATGTAGATTCTTTTCCTGAAGGCATGCTTGTGGCCGAAAGAGCTGGCAGCTCTGCCTTGCCGTTTAGGCGTGGGATATTATTCTCTGGCAGATGCTTTTTGCCACATTTCTATTCATGGTGGTGCGACTTCCGCTTTAGCCGGAAACCGGGTTTTCTGCGAATATCTTTTAAGGTTCCAGTCAAGACGTGATTGAAAAGTATTGGCACCAATCGATAAAGAGTCTTCGAAAAAAAAAGCCTTCTCCAAAAAAGCCGTATCAGTTTGGGGCGCGTGAGGAGTTTTAGTCCTTTGAGCGTTCCATCTCGAAGTAAAATAAGTCCTTTAACGGATAAAGGCGGGGTGTATGAAACACTATAATCGTTGGACGCCGCGCCGGTTTGTGAGTTCGTAAGTTGCGTTACTCCGCTTGGAAGCCCGGATTTCACCGAGCGTTTTGGGGGGAAGCTTTTCATACCCTATATTTACAGGGTGATTCAAGTTTATGGTCAAATCGAATCGAAAACCACTGGCGCTAGGAAAATTGCGACATTTGCTGTTTTTCGTGAGTGGTTTTCTTTTGGATAGCCCCAATGACCTCTCTCTGAGATCACTCTATGAATCGCGTACTTTCAAACCGACTAACAGAAGTGGTGGGGTTTCAAACCGGTGCCTTGCGGTAGCAGGCTTTCAGACTGGGCTCTCCCACTCGCAGGCTTTTTATGAAGGGGCGAATGATATGTTTCCATTACGCCCTCTTTTCAGTTCTTGAAAAGATTGCACGCCAAAGATGTCAATACAGAGAAGTGAATTGAGAAACAGTGAATAAAGGATATAATATAAAGATAGGAAAATAAAGGAAGAATATAAAGATGAGATGGACAAAAGTGAAAAGAAAACGTGTTACAATAAAACAAGAACTGTCCGTTGCCCACTTGTTACTTCCCAGAAAACTTACAACACTTATTCAAAAGCCGCTAAAGAATGTGCCAAACGTAAAAAAATCATCTCACCCGCGCAGTTATGCGCTACCCCTACTTACTCCGGCTTTTTGGAACATCCTGTAGCGCTACTAAAACCACGCTTTGTGCGGTGATACGAAAATGCGTCGATAGCCACACGGTACTCTGGTAGTTGGATTCCTGCTGATGGAGTTAGAATATTAAAATAGGAAGTGGCAAGGAGAAAAGATTTTCCTGTCGGCCGCCGGATTAAAGCCCCGACCTCAAAATTCAGAGTCCGCTGCGGAAATCATCCCAGCGATTAGAAATCTTTCATATCGTGCTCTGAAAATGTGATGTGCTCAGAGGGATCTTCTACAACGATAGAAGGTGCACCAAAGAGGGTCTCATGTCTGAAAATTACAGCATTTTCTCTAAAGTTGGTTTCTAAAATAAATTCACCCCCAAAAAGTACTCTCAAATTCAGATGAACATTCCTCTGGCATGACGTATTTGCTCTTGTTTGGATGCTAACACTCAGCGCATGTGGATTTACTTTCCTTTCTTATTGTTTACTTCACCTCTCTTGTTTCACTCAACTATGAAGGCAACTATAAACTTAACGAAATCAACAAGCCTTTTAACTGTAAAGGGAGCATTACCCCATATCCTATCACCTAGAGACGCATTTCTCTTTTTTAGTATAAATTTATGTATACAGAGCGTTTCAGGTTTAATGCGAAATACTTAAATGACGGGAAGAACTCATTGAGCCACTGAAAAAAATGTGTAAGTACGAATGTACGGAAACGCCGAACCCTGAGGTGTAAAAACACAAATAGGGCAATATTTTTACTCCTGTTTTCGGCCTCAAGCGACTCGTGGGTGCTCACTGTGGCATATAAGTTGCTCGCAGTCAGGTGCCAACCGATATTACAACGAGGTACACCCTTGAACAACTGGTACTTTTGATGTCAAATCCTTATTAAATCCTCTGAACTCGTGTAGACGGATACTGTTGCGTTTCCGGAAAGTTATATCTTTGATTTTCTTTTACCAGCTCGATGAGTTCTTCCCATTTCAGTATTTTACATCAAGCTTGAAACCCTTCGTATATCTTTAAAAATGTTAGAAACATCAAAGAAGGCTTTAAAATCAAAGTTGGGGAGACGAAACTTTGATATCGATTTGGTGCATTCTATTCTTTTATGGCTCTATCCGTCTTATTGCCTAATTAGCAATGCAGAAAACTTCCTCTACCCCGATTTTGGGGGAAAACTGTTTCGATCGTTCTCACTCTCACGCCCTGTATATCTGAGGGTATCCGTAACAATTACCAAAAATATCGTTTAAATCGGTCGACTTTTTCGAAAGGTTGGTCTATCCCTCGACAAACTTCACGCAGGCACACTGACAGACAGACTTATCTCAAATACAAATCATAAGCGTTTTAGGCCCACTGTTAAACAGCAAATGTCCTTCTCTCAACCTCGATATTTTTGTAGCATCCCAATTCTCTCAGTCACTCTACGAACATGGCAGTAATCAAACTTGAAGTTGGGAACGCATGCTCACTGTTAGTACAGTAAAACTTCACACCTCTTTCAATTAACGAAAGTTAGATCGCAGGTCTTATTGGACCGAATGTGGTCGAAAAATTCAAGCTTTCGGCGGTTGTCTTGAATCCAGTCTGTTGGTCACGTCCCGGCGGCACAAGAATCTTGTTGAAGTTTTTTTCTTGAAACTTTTATAGGGGTCGAAGTTGGATGGAAAGTTTTTGGTCGTGTGAAACTGGACCATCCTCCGTTAATTGAAGATGGTCGGTCAATCACTGTCCGCCTGCCCCCACTTCAACAAACAACCCATTGCTCATCATGAAATCGCTGCAGTAGCCACAGATTCCCCGTCTGTGATCTCAATTCGATAAAGCTCTTGTGTAAACATTTATAATTCGTTCGCTCTATAGTGAAATCGGTGACACTATAGTTTCTTGACAAAAATAGGCATGATAGCTTTTGCCGCACTAAAAGAATTTCCAACAAAGTCTGACATAGGGCAGTTGTAGCATAGATCTTTCTTAACAGTCATTTTTTTCTTTTTTACTCAGAACTTTGTATTCTGCTTCAAAGCAATACCTCCCCACAGTAATGGATGAACAAAAGTGCTGTACTAAGAAAGGGGACTCGCATAGCTCGTGACGACTCTGGACTGAGGTGGACTGAGGTAAGCCATGGTTGCCACTAAGGTCTTCTCTTATGTTACTGCCAAAAAAAGGAAGAGTATAAAAATCGACTTATTTTCACCTTGATGGGTGGCAATCGTAAGTAAAAGTCAGGTTAATAGCTAGAATCCATTAAAATTCACATCAATCGAAAAATCACTCGCTTCGTAGCGAGAGAGGTGAAAACAGCCATCAGGGACCACAGTGCATCTCTGTGCTTCCGTGAGTCACCACTCAATAGTACCGGTACCTAGAAATCTGAGGGTCTTAAAGAGTTTCCTTTTCGGAGCACTTTCGTGTTGTAGAACTTCTGTCAGACAGAGAACATAACCGCAAGAACTTAACTCCAAAAGATGGAAACATTTTTTTTTTTCGTAAGAGGATAGCTCTTCTCAAATATAGGGTTCTTTTTTATTTCTTTTATTCTTTTTTTCTTTATTTCTTTTTTTCTTTTTTTATTTCTTTTTTTTAAACGCAAGATAAATTTGTTGCAATTTTCAAAACTATGCCTCAAAACTTGCTGCCTTTAGTTGGGGTTCCTCTACGACGAACACATGTGTGCATCGACTTGAATCTTTTAGGAAAGTCTTTCTCCAATAATTTATCCCGCAGGCAACAGACGACAGTTTTTCATGCATAGGCGCAGAAAAAAAGTGAAGGGGTGAGAGGGTAAGTTTTATTGGGAATAAGGGAAGTATGTGATAGACCCATTCCTCTCAAAAGTGGCTGCTTCCAATTTCCATGCTACGATTTACAATAAATCTGTATGGAATACTGATTTGTTCGGATGAAGAATGAGATTGCCCAGGAATTGAAATTCGTTCTGTTTTTTGAACTAGTCGAAACAGGAGACGGTTCTCTGAGTGGTGCTTTGCATGAAAACGCAGTTGATGTTTAAAGTAAAATAAAATCAATCCCTGGGGCTCCAAAGCGTCCAGTTGCATATGTGGTTTGATATGGGGTCCTTATTTCTCGCAAGAAAGTAAGTCGCTTGAAAATACCAGTGGTACAAAATGCATGTGTCCTTGCATGATGATGTTTTTATAGGTTTGAGTTCATTTCATTTCGGTAAGGATTAATTTTCTAGGCCCAATTTCTTCGAACAGAATGCAAATGTTCCCAAAACTGAATTCCTCGTTATCCCATTGGTAATGATAATTACCCATGCGAAATGATAACTATTGAGACAATGATGATAACGCACGACATATGATACTTAAAATGGGGAAACGTATAAGCTACTCAGTTACTGGTACCGCCTCATTATTTATATGAGTTGACAGGAACCTGAGTCGGGATGTTTTTCTCACAAAAGTCACAATAACGTCCACATTGGCAGTTTTTTATTTTTTTTCTTCTCTTGAACGGGATATGTAACAGTCCATTTTGATAAATGGTCCGTTTTCAAAACGTTACCGTATTCGCCTTCGGCAGCCATTTCTTTAGGCGTTGATTCCCGGTCTTTATTTTAAAGCGTACATTTTTGTTAAACAAACATAATCGTAAACAATACAAAGCAATATCATGTTAGATTGGTCCACTGAATGAATTACGCTGATTTGGTAAGCTTACACGTTATTTGGAACTGAAACTTTTTTGTTATTTAACATGCCTTTAAAAATATTTCTTGTTTAGGGTAAGTAAAGCTTTCCTTGTTGATATGTAAAAATGTTTTGCTGTTTCGGCTTCTTATACTTCTGATCAATTTCGAATCTCGGTAATGTACAGTATACAATAGCATCGCAGAGTTCTTCTATCTGTGTAAGTGGAGGTAAACATAAGTGGCGCCCTTGTGCTGTGCTTCGAGTCGCCGAATCGGTCGTCGTTGCAGAACATACCGCCTCGCCTCGGCGGCGGCACCGCTGCGGCACGGTGCGGCACGGCTGCGTCGCCTCGCTCCCGTCTCTATTAGCGTCAAGAACAACGTTCCCAAAGTGTTAACATAACCGTCAAGTCGCTTACAACGCCCTAACTTTGATTGTTACGTATACCAGCTGATGAAAACTATCTTGAGATACTTCCGCCAAACTTTGCTCCAGAGCCAATCAAAAATTACGTCGCTCCTTCCCCTAGATGACTGCTTGGGAATGCTAGGGCAAATGATGACCAGTTTGCCAACATTTTGCCCGATATCCCAAACATATGTTTAGGAGATCCCTTATTTCCTGGGATTCTGCGACAAATCTTGGGATTTCCTGTGAGTTCCTCCGATTTCCTGGAATTCCTTTTAACTTTCTCGCATTTTGAGGGAATTTCAGCCGTACCTCGCACATTGAAGACTTAACTCTCTTTGAGGTAGTCCCATAACTGTTTTGGGTATGAAGCGAAAATAGGGGTAGGAGTAATGACTTTTAAAGCCTATCAACAATTATTAGTACTCTTGAAAATCTTTTTTTTAACGCTTTGGAAAAAACGAATAAAAAGCCAATTTCCGGATTTTCTTCCATTTTAATATTGGACGCATGCAAGTTTATATTTTTTTTGCAGTTCTAGTTGTTCTTAGTGGTTTTCTAGACTTAAACCTTCCAGGCATTGTGTTTCGACTGTTTTGCGAACATATAAAACAACAAGAACCAAACATAACAAATAACAGGAATATAGAGCTCCTATTGCCAAACTTAAAACTTTGACCTTCTATGGTTTGAGAGCTCTTTGTCTTTGAAGCATTTTAAAATATATCTCTTTAGCTAAAGAGCGACTAACTTAACAATGTTATGCTGATTTTATGAAAACTACTTTTATGAGGACTCATTTCAATAAAATGACTGAATTGAAAAATATCGATTATAAAACTACTGATCTTGGATCTATACATATTTGAACTACAATTTTATGTAATCGATTCTTATTCCTACTGTATGAGCTAGATTTATCAATACTGTGAGCGAAAATTGGTCTTAGTGGAAACATTACAGCGCTGCCAACCTTACAAGGGGATTACTACAACTGTACGTCCCCGATTTTCTTGAAAACCTCAGGACTTGAAGGTATCGGTATGGAAAGGTACCCAAACACTAAACTTGCTGCCGAATTCAATTTTTACTATGTTTGAAATAGCGTTAAAAATTGAACAGTAAAAGCTTTTTTTAGATAGACCCCAAATAATAGGCAGTC
>Ga0058701_10001898_pt1 | contig 15332 bp, 12 predicted proteins | sample AgamicOrMae_FD_97039 | JGI IMG/M metagenome (GOLD analysis project Ga0058701, IMG submission 97039) | Agave microbial communities from Guanajuato, Mexico - Or.Ma.e | ecosystem: Host-associated > Plants > Phyllosphere > Phylloplane/Leaf | place: Guanajuato, Mexico | collected 2012-06-04
GAACCCTCTTTGGTGATAGACAACTTAAAGTGTTTCCTTCCGGCATAAATTACATTCTGAACTCTTAATTCATATCTTTCAAAAATATCATTCCGTATGAAAATAATATTTCTTTGCGACGCAAAATCTAGTCTAAACAATTAAAAAAGTCGTTACAATGCCCTACAATGTATAGCGCAGGATATTAGTACCGTCAAAGTCATCCATGACTTCAGGCTGGTTCTGATTGTGAGGTTGACCCGCTTTGGAGCGCGGTTGCCCATTCTTGTTATTCTGTTCCTTTTTGCGGTGACATCTACGCTTTCTTACTAAAGATACCCTTATTAGAAGAACCCTCACAGCAAAAATATATTTTGGACAACAAACTATTCAAAATGACCGTGTGAGGTACTGATAAAATACATGATAAATATTTTATCTGTTTTAGTTTATTGTTAGTATATTTTTAACAACTTTTCGCCTACACATTTACAGGGTTCCTCTAATATAAAATTACTTTAATCGGGTTCAAAGACAGAACCATATGAAACAAATGCAATAGACAAAAAAACAAAGCACTGTTTTTTTCGGGAGAACTGAACTTGTTTTCTTGGAAAATATAGACTGAAGAGTGCACGATAATTGTCGAAAAAGTCATTCAGTTTTAAGTGGGTGGGATATTGACTGGTTCGATATATCCCCCCCCCCCGCCCGACATCTCTTTCATCGCAGCTATTGAACCGTTGTAAACAGCTCCACACAATATGGCTGCGACTCATAAGCGCACTTCCGGAAGCGAGGTTTGGAAAACTGACTCGCATTATCCGTGGATCCGGGACCAAACTTGAAATTGGCGCACAAAAAAGAGACGAAATTAAGGGATGAAGGGAGGGCCAAAGAGGGGAGGAAGAGACATTTGCAGGCACCTGCCCTATAGGGTCTCATTCTTGGTGAAATTCAGGTTTCTCGTAAAGGGGCTTGGATTGGTCACATCCGAAAAATTCAACTAGATTCATCACCTATTGTATGCCTACACATTAGTACAACTATCTACCCATTACACAACCTGTACATTTATTTTTACTACGCATTCTACCATATCTGCGTGCACTCATCCTTCCACCCTTACAACCCATCCTACAACCTATACTCAAACCCATCATACCACCCTCAAACCCCATCTTCTAATACCCACTAAACATATCCTTCCACCAACAACCCATGCCATTACACAACTCATTACGACGTATTTTATCGACGTTCCCTGCCTGGGAAATTTCTCCTCAATGCTAAAAAGAGGTCGAATAAAACACTAGGATCCCAATCAAGAAAAGGCGTTTCCAGCCGGTAAAGCGCGCCGCAGCTCCAGCTCGCTCCCTCATCAAGGAGGCCGCATCTGGAGGTGCACTGTTACGCCTTGCCACTCCCCAACAGGTCCGAACGTAAAACAAAATGGTATTTGAAAAATATTTAAATCGGGTCGCGAGCGAAAAGCGTTGCGCAGCGCACCGCTGATTGAAATGAGATTAAACCCCGACAAATAAGTGTCCCGGGAGAGACGTTTCGCGAAACGGCGCGGCCGATCCCGCAGTCTGGCTCTGGTGATGCGTTCCAGCGACGCTATTTATTGCTAAACCGCAGGTACACAGAAAACGCTTCAATTATCTCGATGAAGGGCACCCTGGAAATGGACAATAAATAAAATGGTTTTCAAGTGACATTGTCTCCAAGCATCCACACTTTAAATCTCAAACATTTCCGACTCTTGTGAACTGGCTTTTATGCGTAAGTCGAGCGGAGTAGAGAGACACTACTACTCTCCTACTCTAAGAGGTTCCGTAGAATGTAATCCAGAGGGTCCATTCAAGTGACCAGGAACGGTCAAATGACGGACGGACAAGGACCTTCCTTGAACAGTAAAGAAGGCCGTACTATCAGTCCGAAAGGTATTGTCCTGTTCTGGTCGTGCAACAACGCGGTGGCCCTATATGTATTTCCTTATAAGGTGGAGCTTTCCAGCGCGACCGGGTACCAAGAGCGGCGAGCGTTGTCAGCAGGTGAAATCTCTGTAGGGAATCAGAAAATGCCGAACGTCTCGGACTAAAATTCTTTTCCTGTTCGTGAGCCTACGAATCTTCCCAGTCATTCCAAGCGTAAGAGATTCCTACCACTCTTGCACTAAGTTAATTTCCCGATCACCAAGCGTTTCTGCCTACTCCGAGACAGGCTTTTCCACCACTGAGAAGTAAGGGACCATCCATAAACCACATAGCCTTTTTAGTCCAGTTTTGGATCCTCCACCATGTAACTATTTTCCCTTCCCGATCACCCGCTGTAAACACATGTGTATGTGACCGTAACGAATTCCTTCACCATACCTTCTCGTCTCAAAGGTTACTTAGTCTACTGTACGTAAGACTAGAAAAGTGGCTTTGGGTATGGCGAAATCCGAGCGGAGCGACAGTGCAGCGACGCACATGACACCTAATAAAAGCAGTAGATCAATTTATGCAACAAATTCGATCGTAACCAAACCGCGATTGAGTTGGTGTGCGACTTGGACATACCGAAAACCGAACTCTTAGGCCCGACATCCGATCTCCCTGAGGCCCATCTCATTTGATATTTCATCATGAAACCAATCTAAAAACGCATCTTCATAGTCTCTTCCACCATCTCCAAGTAGATAAAGGAACGAATCAAAGCCCAAACACGATACAGTATATGAGGCTTGAAAAAAATTTGAATCGCACGACTTAACAGCATATGCGCGCGAAGGGATGAGAAATTGCTGTGAGGCGTCTGGGGAATTCCCGCGCGCGGGAAACTTGAAAATATAATACAATCAAGTGGTTCGAGATAACCGAAGAGGAGTTCCTTTCCTTGACGATATGTACGAGAATTCATTAAGATCGAACATAGATCGGTTTGAGGTAATGTTCATCCACAACTCGTAAGATAAGAGATCATCTTTTTCCGATCTAATTTACAGTTTCAGGTCTCAGAAGTGTACTAACGTGTATCATTGAGATATCAACAGTCTAGTCTCAATTACAGGAATATCGTGTTGTAAAGTGCCTTTTTACGCATCCCCCCCCCCAAAATGGGGCAAACCAAGACAGGTTAACTTCACAACGGCATCGTCCTTGTTAATCGTGAGTTGTTCATCCTCAAATTTCGAGTTTGAAGTTTTCACACTATAATCCACTCTGGTTCAACCGTTACATTTAGATATGATGACCTACTCAACCACGCGGGTTTGATTATAACCCAAGCTCGGTTGAACTTGGTTTGGTAAACCAAAGTTCGGTTGACCTAAGTACGGTTAACCTAGGTATGGTTAACCTAGATTTGGTTACGCGCATAGTGCTTCGCATGGTTGTCATCAAGCCTAACGAAGCTTACTTCGTTAATAAAAAAAAGATTACCTAGGGATGGCCACCGTTATTACAGATTAGGTGCTGTTGAGACTTTGTGCCTCACGCCGCTCAGCTTGGCGATAAACAGCAGATAAGAAGTAAAAAATTCAACTTTTTTGCAGTGTATAAGAGTGTGCATTGCTTTTTGTCATCCAGGTAAGTTGTTCATATCGGGCGTAATTGCCTTGTTTGCAACGAGCCACTTCAAGAGATGTAGAGAGGGCCGTAAGACGTCAGTCAACAGCGCACTGAGGTGGGGGCAGTTGATGAGGCCCTCCGCTGCATTGTTGCAAACAAAAGTGCATCGCTGCATTCGACCGCAATGCACGCTGTATTGTCCTCACAATCTCAATAGCACCACGAAGAGGACCGTGGGCGGCCTAGCTTACCTCTCAGAGGACGCGTTTCACCGTGACCAATAAAACCTTCTTAGGCCCCCCCTTTTTTTGCGACGCACAAAAAAAAGAAGCCCGCATCGATGCAAAAAAAAATACAGATATACAGTTCTGTATTATGAAGCTAAATTTATTTCTGTTGCCCGAAAACGCCCCTGGGAGATAATCGAAATTCAGCGAGGACTTTTTGCTGTAAAACTGTGCACTTAAATTTTGTGAACTTCGCAGAAAGTCTTTCCAAGTCTGAAATCGTTTTCTTTCATTCAGATGTTACTACAGAGATTAAGAAGTGGCGTTGCAATTGCAAAGATTCGTTTCTGCAAAAACTCCGCAAACTGACATTGGAACTTTGTTTCTTATAACTTTATTCTGAACATGATGACACTGTCAAGCTGAAAAGATAAAATTTTACAAAGTCCAAAAACATTCTTGAATTAAAAAAGTAATTCTTAAGAATTCACGAAAGGCAATTTGGGATGAAGGGAAGTGCGGCGCTAAGGAGTTAAAACCATTCGCTTTTTTCCCCTGAAATGAATAAAAATTTTGATCAGTTGTGGTGACAGCCCTAAGAGTAGCGATGCCAAACGAGAAAACTCAGAATAAGAGCTCTTCATTGATAAAGCTATTATAAAATCCAATCAAATAGGTTCCAAACCTATTTTATGTTCGTAATAAAAGCAGGTGTATATGATCACTATCAACCAAAATCAGATTGCTAATATAAAACACAGAAGGAGTAAACAGAATCAGTCAAAAGTTTGATTGATCCTGCACCTGTTAGGTACAAGACAGGTATCATTTTCATTTAGACACGTGTAATTTTACGGTAAGTGCTGTGTCCATATTGTCTTCGGATTCATGTGAGTTTGAGAAGAGGACGTCACAAAAGGTTGCGTCTTGTCTTCGGTACAAAGATATTTTTGCTGTTTCTATGACAAATCGTTTTCCGGGGACACGAGTCCTCGAAAGGATTGGATTGCATTGCGAAATGTCGCGGCCCTCATTTCGGGAATCGGTGTCCTATTGCAGCGGTCGCAATCCATCAGGCGCTCACATGCAAATGCGCCGCGTCCCGCTCATGGCGTGGTCCCGGGGGACCGTCGACTTTGCACCACGCCGACGACAATCCATTTCGAGTCAACGATCGCGTTGATGTGTTTTGCCAAGATGTCACCGAGAAAGGATTCGGACGGGGCTGTCAAACAGATTAAAACGGCGAGCGAAATCTCAAAATCCATCCAGTCGCCATAATAACGGTGTGCTTGCTTGAGGTTTTGAAAGAGTTTTTAATTAAAGTGTTGGGTTTTGAATCATTCTGGGGGGAAAAATAGTTTTGAAATCGATTATGATTCTGCCATTTATGATAATATGTACCGCCAAATTTCGTGACCTTACAAATAATATTATATTTATAACTTCTTTAAAAAAATTAACAAACTCAATGTTGTCTAAAACTGATTGGGGTTGAGTCCAAAGTTGCCTCCAAAAGACCACCAGCGAGGGTTGTGATGACTACGTCCCTTTCTATCCAAACAAAAAGTTTAACAGGAATAAAATTGTAAGATATTTGAAAAAAGTAAAATACTCTCTGTTTAGAGCGGTAATAAGAAAAGCGGCGTCTCACTGGGAGACGCTTAAAACGTCTCCCTTAAATAAGAAAAGAAAGCCTTTCCCTATGAGACACAAAAAAAGCCTCACTTGTCCTTATGGGAGACAAATTTGGAATATTGCACAGAATACAAAAACTTCTCCTGCGGTCTTTTAATTTCCGTTTTAACATGAAGCCGACGAAGAATGCGGAAGTTCTGCATTAGGCTAATTACGCTTTTGGCGTTTTGAGGGTAAATGATAGGCATACACCAAATCTGGTTTGATCAATTTTTGCAAAGAGACTGAAACAAAGCAAAAACAAAAAACGCTTAAAAAGTGGGTCACAAAAGAGACGCTAACAGCATCTCACAGGACTGCGTTTTTCCTAGCAGGTTACCTTTTTTGCTAATTTCATTAAAATAACAGACTCATACCGTATAATCATGGGACCCTGAATCATACCAATGGGTCGATTGAGAATTGCCGATCGCAAGAGAAGGGCCCACCAATGCCCTCTAATCCTAATACAGCAATCAATAATATCTGGAAAATTAACCAAAACAAGATATTGCTTTAATACTGAAAGCAGGCTGGTTCGTCATCATTGATCCGTTCGAATATCACTTGGTGTGTTGGCCCCCAGCAGCGCTCCCGAATACGCTCCGTATACGTCCAAATAAACATTTCGATGTCCCTGAGTGACCGTAAGAAAGTCAAAAGATCAGTCTCACCTCATTGGGTTGAGGGACAGTGATGGGGCAATGGCGGGCGCACGGGTGCGAGGGGGTGCGAGGGGACGCTAACAACCCTTTTAGTGCGATTGTGCGGGCAACAGACGGACTCATTTGAATACTGCCGCCATATGCTTTGTCAGCGGTACTTATACTGCGTCTCGGTTCATTTGGCGACCTACAAAAATACTTATCGTAAGAGAATTGGATCTTAAAGTTACCCTTATGTTTGCGGATGAACGGTAGTTACGGCCACAATAACCCGAGACAGACCTGCTGATCCAGAATACGGATCTTTAAACGTGCGTTAACCTGATATTGTTGCGTACCGGTAAATGTAATTTGCGAGCGTTGAAGATCATAAATTGCAATTTTAAGCCTTGGAGTGAGTTAATTAACCGAAATACTGGAGTAGGTATTCAATGGCTGAGCGCCACCTATGAAAAAAGCTTATAAAAAACTTAGTATTTGTCTTTTACTGCGAGGCCACGTACTTGGGCTCGCCTGGTTGCCCCTCTGAGCGGAAATTTAGTGCATATATCCAGGTTGTCAATTTATACGAAAGCAAAATCTGGAGTATACATGATATTCGAAACAAACTAGCAAAAGAAAATTGAAAACGTGGGCTATTTCGGCACAATGAGTATTTTCGCGGAAAGCCTAAGCAGAATTCCTGGGGCTATGTAAGTCGAATGACATGGATCACTGCGCCCGAAGAAGATGGAGTAGGCAACCTGACTGACACTGGTGTCTACCAGGTTGCCTGTCATCACTCCACAGTTTGCGTCAAACAGCAGAAAAACTGACTGTGAGAGGCGAAAAAACTATTTCCCTTGGAGTTCATTAAAACCCATCGACATATTCAACGTGTGTACGCTCAATGCAAACGCACGTTTACCGTATCATATGGCGACTTTTCAAACTCATGCTAATTTGTTACTGCAGAATCATAAAGCATATTCCATCCCGGAAAAGTACCAAGTTTCCCGACAACTGATGAGAGCTTTTAGCACTTTAGAAAAATACCAGATGTCTCTAAACAACAAACACAAGTTTAATGAACAGCGTTTCTTTTCAAAATTGGTCTTTTTAGAGGCCTGCCCCTTTAAGGGACCTATTATAATATACCTAATACTATGTCCCTTTTCAAGGCGTATGACTATTAAATGGCTGTCCGTTTTAAAGTACTGCTCCTTCCAAAGTCCTGCCCCTTTTGCAGTCCTGTCCCTTTCAGATCCCCATTTCTTTAGTCTTACAGGGTCTGAAAAGCCCAGTCTTTCAAATACTGCGATCTTCAAAGTATACTGTAGTTGTACTACATTTCTTCCAGGCTCTGTTTCCTTTAAGGCCTGCCAAATTCACAGGCCCGTCACACTAACAGCCCTGTCACATTTACAGGCTTGTCATATTTAAAGACCTTTCACGTTGACACGTTTCAAACTTAGCTCTGGTAAAAAAATTGTCACTTGTGGAGCCGATCTCTTTTTTAAAAAAAATAATAAACAGTCCCTTGATAAAGCTTGCATTGTCAAAAATATTTTCTTTTTAAACCCCGCTATCTGTGCAACATAAAGACCTTTCCCTTTTAACCTCCTGTTCGGATAAGGCACATCCCTTTCTAAGGATCGTCCCTTTGATTCTGTCAGCCCAACAAGCAACTCCCGCGAACGCACCGAACCCTTTTAAACCGATGCCCATTGCCGATATAGCCGCCTTATTAAACTCGCTCACAAACGAAAAATGACGTCACATATGTCGGCCGTCAGCCATCAATAGGATGTCATCATAGAATAACCATCGATATAAACTGCAGTCCCGCGCGATTTCCCGCCCGTTTTTCGAAAAGCGGCGCCTTGCACGCGACGCTTTCATTGCGGACCGGGAATCTCGTGCCATTTTTCAGCAAGGCGCCGACTCAATCGGCCGGGCGGGCGAAGAGTCGCGGCTGTTTTTGTCTCGAACAAAATGACGCGGAACGCGAGCGACCCGACCCGTCCCGACCCACCAGGGCTCAAAGAAAGGGACGGATAATTCAGTTAAACCGGATAACTTGCCTTTTTTCTCGCCAAGAATAGTTGATAGACGCAAATGGAGTGCGGAGGTTTGGAGATAAGGGTAGCAACTGTGGGAACTAGACTTTGTGCCTTACCTCGTGAAACATCGAGCGTAAAACCAGGACGGCCCCTACTACACAGTAAGGTCAGGTTCGGTCTTAACTCAAAAAAAGGGTCTTGCTATTGGCCCGACATGCAATTAATTTAGGGAGACTTGAACGCACGTAACTAACCAAATGCATTTTAAATGGGAGGTGACTTCACCGCACGGAACCCAACCTAGTGGTATACAGTATAATATGCGACAGTCGGGTCTATAGACACTTCCTAAAAAAACTTCGTCTTGAGTCGGTTTGTTTTTGTCTCGAATAAGCCGGTGGATGGACAGCTGAGCGTGGCGCTTATGTTAACCACCGTGAGGCCTATAATGCCTCGTATACTTCTCGGCGGTAGCAGCAAGTCAAAAAGAAAGCGACATAAGGCTTGTTGACAGCAAACGGCAGCACAAGGCATCTAATCGGAGTAAAAGTGAATAACATTCGATGACCGCAAATCGCTTCACCATCGCTCGGCTTGACGATGAAAACAAGAGCACAAAGGGTAGAAAACGTAACCTCAAAAATGTGCTTTGAAGTTTATCTTAGCTACGGGGAGCCTGCACAAAGTCCTACCGAGATATTCAAATAATCACATATACTCCTTGGGAAGGTTGTGCGAGGTGTTAGAAATGGCAGCAATATTTCACTAGTACAATGACCTGAGTTTCGATTGAATTTTAAAATGCTGGAAGTCTTGGACACGGAAAAGCAGCGTCGGAAATTCATGCCACTTAGCCGACGATTTAATCAAATTCGCCTTTTTGACCTAGTAGCGACAGTCTTTTAACCTAGCGTACCCTCATAGTTGACTTATGAGTAATAAAACTCAACCGTGCGCTGCCTAAATTTACCTAACCTTCCCAAAAAATGCACACTAAACTGTCCTCGCCCAAACAAGTCTAAGTTCCTTTGTCCCTCCATAACCTTATTGCACGATTCCTACAATAAGAAATCTTCATATCTTAATACTACTGAATCAGGGAACATATGTCGGTTGTCACCACGTTCGCGCACAGTCATCCTTTTTACCCAAGGTGCGGCTATTTCCCTGTGTGGCTGCCGACGCACGGCGAGGAGCGCTGACCACGATGACGTCATAAAGAGCAGATGCCGCCCAAAGAAGCTGTTTGCTTGACCTGCAAAAGCGAGGGCGTGACGCTAATAACGGTCACCGAACAGAACCCAATTTGGAGAGCCTGCGTCAGCGACACTGCTCAATATCCATTTACCTCGCCGATGGACGGACACGAGTCGAGTCGTCTGCTCAAGACAGTGTCTCCAACCGTAACGCCGATTCACGCCGACATTTCGGTCGGGGAGAGGAGAGCGACTACGTCAGATTATTGCTAAAACGAGAATAAGATCTAGGGCCCCAAGAAATAACGATTGGTGTTAAACCGCTAAACCAACCGAGAAGTAAGCGTTATCAGGCTTGGTGACCAGATACTGCATGCTCCGCTCGGCTTAGAATCCAAAAGAACCACACAAATGGTGGGAAATGTTAAATGTTACCATTCACGGAAAAAAAATAACTTTGTTGCTTCGACAGAGCGTGCAATTTGGTTACTTACAGTATAGTCTCAGCGAACCAGATTTTGTTGTGGCAACAATTCCAATGGTTACACCGATATGAACTGTGACAAAAACTCCGATTGTCGCCGTAACAAGAGAAATTGTTACACAACAATTACAGAGTCGCTGTAACAAGTGAAACAGTCAAAAGAACAATTCTTCTTTGCTGAAGCTCTATTAACAAAGCGTTTTGTTGACGGAACAAAGTCGTTTTCTCCGTGTTGAAATTGATAGTAAAGACCACTTGAATTTTTAGGGTTGATATCGAAAAGCAGGTCTGCGGGAAGGTCTAGGTTCGTCACTCCAACCCAAGGTTCGCTACGGACACTTTCACTTGTTTCCCCCAAACCTAATAAAACTCTCACTGACAGCAAAAACTAATTGCGCATCTGTCAGACATCTTTTTCATCACGTCACCTATGGCCGATCAAATGAGCAAAGTATGCAATTAGACGGACGTCGCAAAAGAAAGCTGCCACATATTATTTCTGGTAGAAGTGAGATGGTCAGTCCCGTCAGTGCGTTCACTATTAATATTCCGGCACGAGCCAAGGGGACGGTCAAGTAGTACAGGGAATAAGTTGTAAGTGTGAGGTGAAGGAAGACGACCCAAACCGAGACCAAAGCAATCTCGTCGTAACACTTGAAATTTATTCTTTAACAGAGTACCAATCACCAATCTATACTGCATTTCCCGCTCTCCCGGAATGGAATGTTAAATTTTATTTCATGATGAACCATAAACTACTTTTTAAAAATGTCCAAATAAAATATTTTATTTTTTTGATAAATGTAGACCTTACTTTAAGAAAAAATGGTTTTCAAAAGTTTCTTTAATTCAAAAGCTGCTAAAAATTAAGAAACAGCATTTGAAAGCATTTTCAAAGACATGAATGCTGGGAAAAATCATATCCAAAAGTTGCCCTCATTTTTTTTCAGAGCATGTTCATGTTTATAATGTTTACTAATAAATTTAAGAAGAACACCTTTTGAATTTTTACCTTCTGATATTTTTCGATCGTTATCCAGGCTTTGTTATTTCAAGTCTGCATACGATTCCGCGTATTTCTCTCCCCATCTCTTTTTTTTAAGACTAGCGAAACTTTTTTTTCTAATTTTCTCCAATTTGTTTTCTCTGATTTTTCCGGCTTGCAATGTTCTGAGCTACTTCCCGGTTTTCCATGCCTCACAAAAAAGTCTCCTTTAGCCTATTTCTCGATTCATCCCGATTGATCAACGGAGCCGATCATTACCCGGCAAATACACTGCTCTAACAATTAGAGTAAAATTTAAGAAGGCAACAAGTGTGCGAATTCGTGCATTTTTTTTGTTTTTTTATTTTTTTTCGAAGGGGTGTTTTGGCAAACTCATGCGCCATGTTTGAATCGGATTTCAGAAATAATTGGGAATCGCTGGCCGTCCGTTTCTCATACTTACTTATCCACTTTTCCCTTCGATAGTTGATTGTTGGAGCGTATAATCTTTCTTAAGCCGGGAAAAAAGCGTCCACCCCAACAATCCCTTCCGTCTCGTTTTACTAGTTTTCTGTATTTGCCGAGTCCCGTAAGTATCAATCATAATGGTGACACCGCAGTCGCCCGCGCCCGGATTATCTGACCAAGACTTTCGCAAAGCGGCTTACCTTACGCTGTTCGCGCGTGCCGCACTCTTTGAATTTATTTCATGATTGAGACTTTTCCCGATTCTGTGGTGGACAGGTTTAATCTGAAGCCTGAAGCACTTACCAAATTCTTGTTGTAGGCAGTCGGCTTGACGAACAAAAAAGGGGTAAAGCGCAATTTATGTCATCGACAACTTTCAGTTTTGTTAATTCGTGGGACCTCTATTTTCGTTCAGTTTTTATTACGGGGACATGATTTGGAAACAACTACCTGAACCACGACGCTACTTCCCTCCTAGAAGCTATTTTTCTCAGTTTAGAATAAGTGGTGCCGTGGCCAGGATTGAAGAACGTTTTCCATGGCCTTAAAATGGTAGTGTTGTTTCTTCACCGACTTTATCTCTTTTGAGGAGGCACATAAGCAATGAAAACTAGGGGGATTTCTAGCTTATGGAAGCACTTTGTTTCCAATTGCTGATTTTTACCGTTTTACGACAACACTGTTACCAATATATAAAGGTGAAATCCGTTCTAAACATTCTCAGAATCAATAAAAGGGTTCTTTCCGGATCAAAGTCACTTAACGAAAGACAGTAAGAAATGAAAGCATGGGAGGTCCAAACGCCAAATAAGGTATTTGTTCCATTTTTTTCATGATGGTGCGGTGACTAGGATTACGAAAATCTCAGAGGCTTCCGTCGCACGGCGCATTTGGCGCCGACAAAGACGTATAGAAGCTACAGAATTAATATTGACCAAACACATAACGGCTACAACTGATATGACGCAATTTTATACAACGTACCTCAACCTAAAGATTTAATATTCAAATTTGCTCAGGAGATGCAGGTTGACTTAAGCTCCGGTCACTAATGGATTGAAGATATCGCCCGAGGCAAGGACTTTCTTTGAGCTATGTTACACGAGACGCAACGCGAAGCATTAGCGTGTAACCTTAACCCCCGATGCGCCCAGCGCTCCTAGCGCGCGTCATGGTAACAAGGAGGAATCATCTCTCCCCTCTTCATATGTGCGATATAATTGGAACCGCAAAAGATGATTGGGGATAATACGCTCAACAAAAGATTCTTTCCTTCGGGGGAGAAGGTCGCCTCGGAAAATATTTTAGGGTCGTACTCAAAACGCTTCCTACGACGAATCAAAACCGTCACACCGTGATTGCCTCAAGAAGTTGACTGGTAGTTAAACCTAAATTCACGATTATCGCTTTCTTGGTTTGTACTCACGCAAGAAATAGACAAGTATCAAGGCCTGCCTTCAGACGATTGATGTCCAGTAATAGGAGAAAGGGATCCCTTACCTGAAACAAAAGGATGTCATTTTCTGCTTTTGTTTAATCAACCCAGTTGGAGACAACTAGTCACAACTTAACTCATTTTACTGGTGGGTCGTTCTCGCCCCTCAGCTAATATCAATAAGAGAATGAATTCATATTAACCATCCGAGGTACAAGGAGTAGATAGATATTTATAGCTTTGACCCTAACATTTGAAAGAAATTACTCCTACGAGTATCAAACAAAACACGAGGAATCAGGTGGTAATGATAAAACTAGCCTCTCCTGAGTATATGAGCAAACGTCCTTAAGGAATGCCATCACAAATGAGAAGCTATCCATTCGGACAAACCATCCGAAGAATCAGCTGGTTCTCACCGGACAGTCCCGGGGGACGCGAGGGACAGCCGATTTAAATTGTGCTGATTCTTCAAGAAGTGGGACGTCCCGGGAGATGTTGTCCATCAGGCAGCTGACCAGCAGTGGACAGTCCAGGGGCTGTTTTAGCTGACACCACCGATTTGTCTCAGGCAGTGTGTTTATTTGCGCGAGACGCATGTTTTGCGGAATGGCCGGGCATTTGTTGGGACGGAGACGGCTTTTTCTGTTATCAGGGGGTTCTGGCGCGCGCCACGAGCGATTTGCTCTGGATGCCCAGAGGGCGCTGAATTCAATTGTCACAGTGAGAAGTCGATCTGCTTCGTCACTGTCAGCGGCTGCGGGTAGACGACTCTTATGTGGGTGGCGCGGGTGGTGCACATGTGGCATATATAACACGCTAAGATATGCTGATGAGTCGGAGGTGTGAGTGGTACTAATGTAATCGTGATTGCTGGACTTTAAAGGGGTCACCGAAAAATATATAACTCCACCATTAACGTCATTACGAGAACACTTTCACAAAATCAATTTAATTCTGCATGATGGCAAGGATATTTCCTCGACACACAAACTCCTCTGAAAAAAAAGCTCCACTTTTCTCCACAAAGCATTCTTCGGATTGGATTTTGAGTCGAATAACTTCCAGAAGGTATCAAATAGAAAAGAAGACCTCTTAAAAACACAGCATTCTTTCAACGAAGTCCAGTTTTCATTTCATAATATAACTGGTCCCAAAAAAATATAAAATGGGCATTCAATTAACGTTTACCTGGCTAGGATCAAGTCACGTATTGTATTAGCTGATCCGAGATGACAAATACACTGGGAGTGACGGATTGACTGGGGCGCCGTCTTGGTCAATGGAAACTCGATGGACTTCAGAAACCCCTTGGGGCCTTCGACAAAGGACGCACCACCCTCTGTTCTCCACTTGCCTGAGATTAGATAGTCGCCTTTGGTGATCTAAGGTGTCCCATTCGATCAGATTGAACCCGGAAATTCAACAGTTCCTCAAATCTCATGGCAAAAGGAAACCTGACCAAAATGTCCATTCATAGGAGCCGTTGCACGAAATAGCTCTCTAATCCAATCGGTTCCCTCCATAAAAGACTAAATACTTTTCACATTCAAGATTGAGCTTAGTCACGGTCATCTTTCATTGGGTCTAGTAGCTTCTCTATCATAAAAATAACTATTTAAAATATCCTGTTAAATATTAACAAATACATTGGCTTGGCAGTATTGTTTTGAGTATTTAAAACAGTCCTTTTTCAGAGCTTAACATGCTTCTTTAGAACGAGCAATAACTATATAATGTCACTCTTAACCAATCTAACATGGGAGTTTAAGCTAGTTTTCGGAGGGAGATTAAGCGGTCAGCGGAAGTAGGAACACAAAATACAAAAGATAAACACAAAATTGGGTACATTCTAATACGCGGGATGGTTGACTTACCAGTGAATAAACCTTAGTATTTAAACTAATAGGTGACTATTAGTTATGAGGAGTAACTCACTTGACAATCACGCGAGCTAACCCTTCCGAAGCCAATCCACCAGCCGTCCACAAAAATCCCCAATTCACACCCTCGCTTCACCCTAACCCCCAAGACGCCCCAATCACCCCCACTAAGTGCGCATTCCTCGTTTTGGTCGTTATTTGCATACAAGTGGCCTCGCGTCCAGCTCATCTCTGCGAACAATTGAAAAACGCGCCAAAATGGCGGCTATTCTTAGTGGCGCCCCCACTTAGTGGTCATTCATTCCCTCGCTGCCCATTCTTTCGTTGCACACGTGACAAAAAAAGCAATAAAAGGGGTAGTCCAAGAATTTCGCGCTTTATTAGTTATAATTTTGCGCTGGTGGATCAGCGCTATCGCAGGTGGGCAGCGACACTGAATAATTCACCGATTAATACCACATGAGAGCTTGAAACAAATCTACTCAATAATTAACAAAGTTTAGTGAAGTTTTGTAGAGAAGTCTACGATGGAAAGTGAATTACTTTTGCAATACTACGTTGAGAGCTTTCCCCTCCAAAAAGTAATGCCCATAGGGAGGTTTTCCGTGTTTGGCGTGAATATGAGAGGTGTACTAAAACAGCCTGTAAGGGGTATGAAAAGAAATCAGCCTTAATATTTCAAAAACTGGTCTTAATTCCAATATTTCAAACACAGCATTCTAAACCTACTGTAA
>Ga0058701_10001899_pt1 | contig 15330 bp, 6 predicted proteins | sample AgamicOrMae_FD_97039 | JGI IMG/M metagenome (GOLD analysis project Ga0058701, IMG submission 97039) | Agave microbial communities from Guanajuato, Mexico - Or.Ma.e | ecosystem: Host-associated > Plants > Phyllosphere > Phylloplane/Leaf | place: Guanajuato, Mexico | collected 2012-06-04
AATAAAAAAATTGTATATATATATATATATATATATATATATATATATATATATAAAACGAAGTGTCAATTCACACTGCTCTATTCAAGCTGCTTCATTTAAAGTGTATTATTAGGCTGGTTTCCGAGCGTTAAAGTCACCTCTCATTCAAAATGCATTAGGTTGGTTTCCGTGCGTTCAAGTCTCCCTTGAATTAACACAGGCGTGCGAATAGAACTTACAAAAAAAAGGTGGCGGCAGAATGGAAGCAAGCAGAACAGCGGACATTTTCTGCGCGTAATGAAATGTGGAAACGAACGAATGAAGAGGTAATTGTTGTTATGTGAGGCAGGCAATCACAGGCGAGTAATTAGGTTGAAATGCACCGAGCTTGATAGGGTTGCCTCAGACGCGATTCCGGCACAAAATTGGTTTGACAACAGCAAAATTATCCTTCGCAAATTACTTGTTGCTTTTTAATCAAACCGAGCTGTATCTACAAAAAAGATTGTCACCGACAACGCCATTATACTGCATTGCAGAGTCATACGAAAGAAGTGCTTCGTGGATCGGTCATTTCCGTATTCGTCTGGCCCTGAAATGGTAATGCCTTCTTCTCTGTGTTCTTTCGGACCCTACATTTGGAAGCACAGCAAAAAAGACGCTAACAATTCTGTTCTTCTACGCTTCGATCTTGCTTCTATAAGTGGCGTTGAGCCTTGAAGCTACGGGTGGATAAGATCTCCGAAGCGCACAACACTATTTTCATAGTGTACAGGGCTTCGTGTCCAAGACGAACGAAGTTGATATCAGCTAAGCATGAAAACCATCTTATTTACCGATAGCGAACAAGCGGTATTAAGACTGATGAAAAAAAATATCAACAATAATCCATGCATTTGATCTCGAAGCCACTGACAGCAAAAGGCAAGCCCCTGCGAAATAACCTCGTGTGACAAAGAGCAACAGAAAAGTGATAAACGAAAATTAAAGTGTCCCGATTTTTTGCGTTACCTCATTTTATTTTAATTGCGATAACTCATGTTTTAATTCATTTTTTTAATGTTTAACTTTTTGATAAGTATATATTTTTATCACAAAAAAATCCTGTATTGTTACTTATTGTTAACACCCTGCCATCCAGAGCAAGGCAGGTAACTTAAAAGTTATACATATTTTCTTCAAACAACCAACGACAATATCCACCAACACTGTAAACAAATTTTACAGGTTGTATATTTGGTTAGTTCTATTCGCACGCCTATGTTAAAACAAGGGAGACTTGAACGCATGGAAACTAACCTAATGCATTCTAATAAGTCGGACGTGACTTGAACGCACGGAAATCAACCTACTGTATTGTAAATGGGGAAGTGTGTGAATAGTCACTTCGTTAATATTTTAGTGTTTTGCTATTGACCCGACATGCATTGACATTAAGAGATTTCAGCTCTCGTCAAATGACAAACGCAATAATATGGTTGAGACTTCAAAGCACGTAAAAAGGCTTGAATGTATTTTAAATGGACCGACGGGTGAATAGACGGTCCGCCTCTCATGTTGTGCCTGGTCAAAGCCTTCCATTGTGACAATGAACGATACACAGGGACAGGAACAATATGCGTGATGTATTTTTTACACGATTATTACTCGAAAACGGTTAGAGATAACCTAGCACATCGACCTATTTTTTGAAGCCCGAGCAGCTGGCGGTTCCAAAACTAGGTCGATGTGCTAGGTTATCTTTAACCGTTTTCGAGTTATAAGAAATGTGTAAAAATTACGTCACGCATATTGTTCCTGTCCCTAAATACACAACCGCAGGTAAGGTTAGAAGAACTTCGGTCAAGGTAGACCAAGAGTGAAGAATCCGTGCTTTAATTGGCAGAGATTCATTGAAACTTTCTAAGCTAACTAGCCACCTCGATCTCAACGTAAATAAATTACAAGTCGTCCCAATGGGGGCTAATGCATTGCGCCAACGGGATCTTCAATGGCGCCAATATCCCAATTGTTTAAATGGATTACCCTACGAGCAATTTCTTATATTCTCCCATTCATTAACAAATGAGGAGAACTCTGATTTTAAGTTATCTTTTTTTTGCACTCTCATTACGTACTGATATAATTCAATCAGACTTATTCTAAGCATCATGAAGCTCACGAGGGAGGGAATACGCTTTTCTTTTACGATAGAATTTTCAATGATGAACAATTAAGATGGGTTTCAAAAAACTACACAGGGATTAAATATCTTGGACCAGAAGCACCTGTAAAACCGCTTGAGGCAAGTGGCACAGGTTAGGTTAAGCTAGGTTAGTGCCTGTCGCTCCAGTCGGTGACGGGATACGGAAGTAAAATGCGAACTTTCAAGACAGAAGGGTATCGACGAATCTTAATCCCAAGCTGGCGAGTTCCAAATTAACAGAGGCCGTTTGGTCGCAGAGAGATTTTAAGGGAGACTGCCCGAACACAATATCGGTTCCCAAGTTAGCGATCCTGAAAGACCATTTCGGGCGACTGATCCCAAACTAAACTCCTAACAGGACTAGTCGCAAATGAGCTCAAATTCTGGACGCGAGCCGGAGGATAGCTCAGACAAACCCACTCAGCGGGATCAGATGGGACTTGATTAATAATTTTTTGAGGGAGTGATTGAAGGCCCACTTGACTTCGACGAGCGAGCCTGCTCATTAGCATAGCCTCCACATCCACCCTGCACCCGCGCGGGGATGGGTGGCGGATGGGTGGCGGATGGCCGACGGCTCGCAGGTTAATTAGGGCAGGGATGGGCCCGATGTAGCGGACGCGGGGAGGTGGCGAGCTGGGTGATCGCGCCACGGCTGGCGCGCGAACAGACGCAAACAAAATAATTGGATGGCGAAGGGCCGGCCCATGGCTCATGGCCCATGGCTCATGGCCCATGGCTCATGGCCCATGGCTCATGGCCCATGGCGCGGGGTGGGAGCGGGGCCACACCGGACCCCCCTATCGATTTCAATCTCTTTTATTTTACCTTCACTTTCTCATTATACTTTTCCGAACCTCGGGAGAGCCTGACGAGGTGCTCAAGTGACCCAAGCGATCGTCTTCTTCGCTTTCTTTAAATGATTCAGTATTTCTTGCTCAGGAAGACTAAGCCGCCTGGGAAACGACCCTCCCGCTGAACAAACACAAAACGCAAATATTCAAGTGATTTTTAATATAGTAGGCCTAATCCTCTTAAGAAAAAAACAACAAAAAAACGCCAAAAAAATCAAGTCACTTTTAGATAGAGTAGGCCTAATTTCCCGATTCTCTTAAAAAATATTTAACAAATATTTTTTTAAAAAAACGCTAGGTTTTTGTTATTTCTATAGGAGGTTTGAAGACGAGTGCACTTCGTGATGTGAAGTTTTATTAATTTAGTTTGGATGAAATTAATTAAATGAGGGTAACTTAATATAAGGCAAGTTAAAGCTATTAGTTGGATCAGGTAATTTTGGTAGATAAACTTGCAGTTAGGTAAGTTGTATTCAGGTGAGATCATAAGTTCGATTACATAAGTTTACTTAACATCAACCTGGCTGAAATAAAACACGACCAGGTCCAGTTAGATAAAAGAATCAACATTCGGTTAAGTTAGATTAGGCAAAGCTTGTAAATATTTAAAGCTAAAATTAGCTCAGATAGGGTTAGGTTGTATTCCGGTCATGAACATTCCTGCCTATTCAGAGGTATTAGCTTTGAAAAATATGATGTTCCTAAACGGTTTATGCCGTGTCGGAGAACGTGCCACACCTTGCAATACGTTCAGTAAAAGTTGAGCAAACAACCATCTGTCAAAAAAACTCGCACTTTTAGTGTAATTAGACTTAATTATTCAAGAGACGGCCGGCGCTGAGACTGTCCGGTGGATTCATAGTATCTCGGCTATTGTTTAGCTTGAGCTCATGGATGTTGGTTTTGTAAACTGCAATCCGTGTTTTGAAAACAGTGTAATGTGGGATTAGAGAGCGGTCATTAAAAGAGCCATGTCAGAGCTTTCCCGCCCACGATTCTCCTTAACCTGATATAAAGCTTTGTTTCCCATCTTCACTTCCAACATCTGGTGACAGACATTTCAAAGAAAGAACATAAACTACAATCTATCGGCGTTTCTGCGGTTTGGCTAAGGATATTCCAAGGATTAAAATATATTTTATCGTCAAAATAAATAATTATGGCTTCCTCTGACAAAGTTTCAAACTATTTCAACTTATAAAAGTTAAAAGAGGATTGAAAGACTTCCTTAACCCATAACAGCCCAAAGTATTTGGAGTAAAATTCAGCTTAAAAGAAATTGAAAGGATTTTCCCATTAAAATACGCAATATTAAGCTTTGAAAATGCCTAAATTATTAAATTTCAGGCATCCAGAGGGGTGATATGTTTTAAATTGTGACAATACTGAACTGAAAAAATCCTCTAAAATATTTTTTTTTCAGTTGCCGAACGGCATCGCTGTGCGTAAGTGGGTTAACCTACATATACAAATTATGTGCCTTGATCCACGTTTGCGTAGTAACTTACGTTTGCATATGTTTGTAAAATACCAGGCTTAAGTTAGACAAAGTTTTAAAAAAACACGTGGCTTGGGTTAGTTTAGAATAATTACTATGTTTCCTTGACTTTATCAATTCAAGGCATTTTGGAACTAAGGTATATACATTAGTTCCAAAATGCCCAGGCCAAGTAAAAAAAACAAAAATAAACTATGATACCCTAGAGTAAAATATGTTTTCTGACTTCCCTTCTAAATATTCCGTTATTTAATTATTGTAATGCAACGACAATCGTTTTGCGAGTCCAATGATAAAAACGACTCTCTTTTTCATTCAAACTTCCAACGTTTGGTAACAGAGACCTGCAAAGCAAAGCGTCACAAAAGAAATAAATCCGGGATTTCTGACGTTTGAGCATGAGATAAGGAGAGGAAACCGAGTTGCCATGCCGCGGCCCACCAAACATTAATTGCGGTAAACTTTTAAACCCGTAAAGAATACCAAACAGTCGATCTCATCTTAGGCTTCCTCAGCATAAGAGCGTTCCAAAACATATGCTTTGTGGTCCGCGAGTCGACAGCGGTAGGATTGGAAAACGTCGCAAAATCTGGCAACGCTGCGCGTGAGTTGTACAGAGGTATACAGGCAACCCGCACGACACGCCCATGAGGCGGTTGCCTATCCTCTTGTTCGCAGGGGCCTTGTTCACTTTTCACATCAAACAAGATGACGAGGGGAAAAACACGAAAGATGTGACGCGTCTGTGAGCGACTCAATCTTCATGACAAATCATTGAATCAAGTCTTACAGGGCCTAAAAAAGCCTACCACGTCGAAAATCTATAAACCTCTTTAAGGTGTGGTAAGGCGTCTTAATCCTCAGCTATGTTCATCTAGAGGCCTAGATATACTAGAGAGGAGGCATAGGGCAGCCATTTGGTTTCTTATGGGATCATCAAATGCATTGGCTTACCGAGAAAGTTCAGAAACAAGATGGCGGCACCCATGGTTTTGCACCCTCATTGCCTCCTCTCTAGTATATCCAGGCCTCTATGTTCATCTAGATTTATCTGGCCTTTCGAAGTGCTGGTTCATTTTTAATTAACCTGGCTTTTCGAGTTATATTTTGAGACAGCATATGATTTTTCTACGTCGTTTTTACGTGGCTTTAATTAACTTAGTATGTAGGTAGTGCTGGCATGTAAATGGCCATGCTGATTTCGCAATCCCCACACGCAATACGTTCAAAAATTTAGGTTTAGGCAGGGAAGGGTTACAGCATATGAACTTGGACGGCCCCCCTCGGATAGAAATGTATTCTGCGGCAATTCAACTTTGCTTTTATTTTTAAGAATGCGTCAGTTGATCTTCTTGTTATTCTAAATTTCTAAATAATAAACGAGACAAGAGGCATCTAACCTAAACTACCCTTAAGTCTCTAAGACTGATGCACCCTATAAGAAGCCGACAAGCCAAATCAAGCTTAGCGGCGTTTGGGTTAGGTTTCATATGCCTCCTCTATGCTGTCTCCATTCAGCCCATGCATGGAGAGAACAATACGAGAGATACAGTAGTATAAGAACCTTCGAAACCCATTACCGCCTCATGATGCGTTTCTGAAATAGCCTAACTTTACCAGAGATATCCTACGCAATATTACATTTTTTCATCACTTTCTCAGAGCCCTCTGTAATATTTAATCATTTCCAAAACACTTTGTTGCCCCCCCCCCCCAAGAAAGGTAGACCCGACGGACCCACTTAAAATGTATTTAGGTTGGTTACGTGCGTGTAAGTCTTCCTATGTTCATATATGTCGGGTCAATAGCAACCAGCCCCCCCAAAAAGTTGATAGAGCTAAATTTGACGATACTTGGAGCACAAGTTGAAGTTTACAGTGCGAACCTCGACCCTTCGACCAGGTGACCCACACTGACCCACATGGGGGAACATGCGCTCCAGGGGCATGCCATTGACACGTGACGATCCCTTTGCTAATGCGCGCCGGTGCATTGCAGCCTGTGCAATTTCGGTTGCACTGCGTTGCACTATTTCATTAACTGGCTGGCCTCTATTGAAATTTCGCCGCTCGGCGTCGGGCGGACAATTCGATTAGTCGCTTTTTCGATGGCTGTGTGCTGCAGGCCGGAGCGTGCTTATTCCCTCTCTTTTCGCTCAAAACTAGCACACCATTATCTCATTAAATGTTTCATTTTTCAGCCGAGACATTTTCGAGACCATTTCCGGTCGCTACGACGTATTTAACGTCTGCAATTGTATGCGAGAATATCGTAAAAATGATAACACACCTACGGTGTTTTATCATTCGATGCCGAGCGGGTGAGCGACACATACGAAATACGTTCATAGGCACCCACGCTTCCGCATATCCCAATGTCATTCCTGACAGACGAAAGCGTTAGTTAAGACTTTCTTTAAGCATTGAAAGCACTTTATCTTTCTTATCATGAGCACGAACAGGCCTTGTGATATTTTCTTGCTTAATCTAAAGCTTTTGCGGAAGCATTTGTTTCAAAGTTTACGTGCGCAAGAACTGCTAAAAAAGCGCGTGGTAACGGGTGGCAACTTTTCCGATAACTACGTTGAGGCCTAAAATTCGGCTTAAATATCTCAATTCACAAAGTACTTTCAGAAACACAGTAAAACCGAAACTGTTTTAGGGAGTTCTATACCTGTTTTGGGTGTGAAACTAAAACGGGGATAGTACGTAATTTGGTTATGTTTCAAGATAGGCCTATGTTCAGCCATATCCTTCAATAGGTCTCGGCGCAAGCTTTCCATTGATGTGGCTGAACATAGGTCTATGTTGAAAAATCACAGGATTCTGCACCCCCTCGCCCGTTCTCCCGCCGCTCGCGCGGTCGGGGATCGGCGGACGGTGCATATACTAACCCCGTTTAATTTCACACCCACAACAGGTATATAGTTTACCCTAAAACGGGTGTTTCGTTTTTACTAAGTATTTTGCGATTAAAAAAGCGCATAAGTTTCAAAAGCTAGAAAAATACCAGCACCAATTCATGTTTTTGTTCCCTAAGCAGAACTTCTTAACATTAAAAACGCAGAAATACGCATAATAAAAACGCTAAAATAATGCGTAAAGTAAGAGATTTTCAGCGAAATTCAAGCTGAAAAGCGGACGCACTATGAAACGTCAAAAAATGAACACCACGAGAACGTAAACTTAGCCAAACAATTTAGCTCATGGAGTAGACGTGAAATCGGATACCTTTTCTGGCATGATGAATAATGATTTTGCGGACGACGTTAGCCACGCGTGCTCTGAACATTCCAGCCGAATGGGAATGAAAAAATTGCGAGTAAATTTGATGGGGTTTTCCCTCTCCATCGATTAGAAAACCTGGGTGTGGCGATCACATGACCCCACCTGTAGAACTCGGCAGCAGGGCTCGACCCGGCTCGGCCCAGCTCGGATGCACTCCACCCCGATGGAGAGACTTAATGGAGAGGGAAACAGCCAGTTCAACAGGTAGTTCACATCTTGAGGAGGGAATCCCATCAAGACTATAATTGCTTCTTACAAATTTAATTGAAGGAATAGCCGGTCCTAAGAACGAGATCCTCTGGCAAACGCGGTTAAGATTTATCAAAGTCATTAATCATAAAATCAATATTTTACAACGGGTCACAGTCACAATTATAGATGAGTATTATTAATATCCATGGGAAAATATTAATTCTATCATAACCCGATCAAATTAATCAAATCGGTGGTTCAGAGGGGTTGCTTCGTGTTCAGATGTTGAGTGACGAAAAGCTTCTTCAAAAAAGAGACATCGGGCACAAACTAAAGTTATTTTAAACGAAAAGACTATTCACACGCTGCCCAATTTAAAATATGATAGGGTGGTTTCCATGCGTTCAAGTCATCTCCCATTTAAAGTGCAATAGGTTGGTTTCCGTGCGTTAAGTCTCCCTTGTATTATCATAGACGTGCGAATAGAAGTGACATAGTTTAATGACTCCAAAACTGATGATCATTTCGCGACGGCAATATCTCTCCGTGAAGTAAGATCATTCTCCGAGCGAAATCAGTAGCCAGGTGAAACACAAAGAATGGAACCTAACTTAGGTTAACCTATAACCTATTATAATTAATAAAGTAAAAAATTATGAAAGTATATGAAATGAATATGATTCATCGTTATAATGGTTGGACCAGCGCAAGAGGTAAATAAATGGAACTTTTAGAAGTGAGAATACGAGGAAATTTTCCTCATTGCAGTTCTCAAACTATGTGCTTTGCACTTCACATCGATAAACCGATCAAAAGATCGATGACGTATGAGTTCGTTCCCAGTTTAGAAACATATACGCGAGATTCAACCATCTGTAGTAAAAGGAAGCCATGAAGGGCGATGGGGGGGAGTGGGGAGGGGTTATTTCGGGAGCCTCTCTCCTGCGGGAATCGGATCAAACGCGCCGAAGGAACAGAAAAACAAAGATGGCAATGTCACGGGAATATCAAGAAACCTAAGGGATTCAGGTGAGAAGCCAAGCTCAAGTCGAATCTAATCTAGATGGGAGTCTTCGGCTCTCTGAGAGCCTTCCCGGAGCTTGCCGCTCCCAGCCGCTAAAGTTGTAACGGCTATTTCGCATGGCCGCTAAAGTGGCATCGACAGCTGGGGGGGGGGCACGATCCGTACCTCGCCACTTTTGCAAGTCATTCTCAAGTTTCCTCGGAGGGAAGAACGCTCACCACAAAGCTAATGACTTTCCTAATCGTAACTTTATTGTCTAATTTTGCCGAATTCAATCCGTAGTCGCAAACGTTTTGTCTGTGATAAAACAAAAGTTGGGATTTAGTCGTGGTTGAAAATGGGCAACCCTGAGAGCGTCGCTTGACAGGCGAGCGTCTTTCGCATCCAACGCGATTTGAGGTAATAACCTAGCTTGAAATAATTGGGTAGCTGTTTTAAGCGCCAAAAACCACAAGCGCCAATCCGTAACCGCCAAACGAGAAAAGTCGCAAACGCCAAAGGTCTTAACCGCAATACTAACCTTACCTAAACTAACCAAGCTTAACTAACTTACCAAAACTAACCTAACTTAACCTAACTTGACCTAACCTAACCTATACGAACTTTGGCGTTTGAGACTTTTCTGGTTTGGCGGTTACGGACTGGCGCTTGCGGCGTTGGCGCTTGTGGTTTTTGGCGCTATCGAATGCCCCCCAAATAATCTTGCCTCGCAACGGACGTTACGCATTTTTCAGGCACATGAGCCGTTCACCTTTCAAATCAGATGTTCTTTTTCCCCGGGGGCAACGAATCAAAAATTAGCATACTGTTGCTAGGTCTTTCTGCGTTGCGTCGAAGGCACAGGAGGTGTCTTTACCGTCGTTAGGCCATAAATACAGTTGGAATACGGAATGTTCGCTGACACACACACACATATACACACACGAATATGTAGGTGATTCATTATTCATGCACGCTAGTTTTTGTCACGTAAGGCTAACTGTTAGACGGAACAATAGCAATTGGTATACTTGTGAATTTTCACAGAAAGCTCCTGTAAAATTCCACGATTTCCGTACTAACGACTCCTGTTAAATTTCCCAGGGTTTCTCTTATATTTCACACGAAGAAAAGTAGTCGTTTATTGGAACGTTAACTTTGAGTCATAATTGAAAATCAGCACTTTCACTTAGTTGATATTAATTTGGAGGGATCGACATGGAGTCAGTAAGGATACCTTTGAATCAGGAAGGGTATAAGATTGGATCAGGCTTCGTTAAGTTAAAATTGCTCAGATTGGGTTAGAACAGGTTAGGCTTGGTTTAGTTAGTTTAGCTTGGAAGAAGATTGGGTAACGTGGTGTTTCGTACGGTTAAGTTGAATTAGACTGGCTTTAAGATAAGTTAACCTAGATGAAGAATATCCTTAGGTCAAGTTAACCTATCGGTAACGTTATGAGCCTCGGGCCTCAACTCCCTCGGTCGCCGAGTAAAACCGATAACGCTAAAGTTAAGTAAGGTTCAGAGTTTTCACTTCTGTCAGCAAAAAAGGTGGAAAAATTAACCTTTCTAAAACATCGCTACATCTTCCGTATTTTCGACGTCGTGTGGTCTCTTACGTTGCAAAAACAATTCAGAAAACTTGATTAAGCGTATTCTCGGAATGGAAAGAAAGGCAACTTTTGCAAATCTCTTTCGAGTAGCAAACTTGAATACGAATTCTGTCAGAATGGCTTCCTTCGTTAGGCAATTTCCGTTTCCGTCGGCTTTGAGCCCTTCTCTTGTTAACCTCTTTCGTTCGGATAGGCGGGCATCATGAAGCCCTTGCCGACCGCAGTTGCCTTTAATCTCCGACCCAAAGTTTCTTTTTTTCCCCATTGATAAGCTCACTTTTGACGGAGCCCTTGCGAACACAGTGCCTTTCTACGGGAAGTCGACCGCAAAACTACAAGAGAAAATGGCCAGAAATATCTTTTGATTTCGGTTCTTAGGATAATCAAGTCCCTAGAATATCTCTCAGACCCGATGCCGCCTCTAACAAGATAACCCTTTCCCAAGGTACGACATAAATATTCTTTTCCGCAATCGTTTAATCGTAGAAAAATAAAATAAATAATATCGACCCGACTGCCCAATTTAAAATGTATTAGGTTGGGTTCCGTGAGTTCTAATCACCTCCCATTTAGGATGCATTAGGTTGGTTAAGTGCGTCCAAGTCTCCTTAAATTAATCCATGTCGGGTCAATAGCAACACCCAAAATAATATAAATATATAATTTAAAAAATGACAATGCGAGAGGATTCATTTTCCACTGATTGTATAATACCTTCGATCGCAGACAATGAGCTGAGCGACAAGGAAGCGACGCACCAGGCCCATAACCTGACCAAACTTTTCTGATGCCCGCCCCCAATACTTTTGGGTGGCTGTAACTGCCACACAGCGGAGGCAGCGAAACGAGGCGCAAGACACCTAATTTGGAATGGCCTGATAACCTAGGTTTACTTGGCCAATTTTAACCTAACCTAAGCGGTGGTTCTAATCCTCAAGAAAATACGGGCAAAACACAAGGGTGAGAAGTGCAACCTTCTAACTAGTTCGAAAACTGATTGATATTTTTAGTTTACAGCGGTTCTCATTTTTTTAAATTTTATAATATTAAATATAACATTTAATTTTTTAAAAGATATATTTCAAACAAACAAGAATTTTGGATGGTAGAGAAACCGCGGGTAACGGCTTTATGGAAAAATATATATTTTTGTTTAATGTTTGGTAAAAAAAATAAAAAAAATTATAAGAATTTCCGCAAACATTCGCGCAAAAATTACTTCTTCTAATTAACAGGTAACAAACCACTCAAAAAGTAGCATCTAGCTCTCCACTCCTCCAAGATCGCAAGTTAACACGTCAACTAAATTTATTTTAAAATAAATTATAACAAGGCATATCACTAGAAGAATATGCTGATATACGCCACAGACGTTTCTGCGATATACAGTATTTCCATAACGCTTTTCTGCTCTTTTGACGATTTAAGTTCAAATAAAACATATTTAAAGTTATTCTCAACAGGTGAAGTTGTAGAAGAAAGGCTTTTAATTCATTTTTAAACCACGAAAAAGAAAAAAAAAAGAAAAACACTGATTGATTTCCCAATCTGAATCCCGCCGGCCTGCAAATCTCCCGAGCCCGCCTGTAGCCCGAATCCCAAAGGTAAGCTGTACCTTAAAACAAACGAACGAAGAAAGACTGGGGAGAGGCACTTCTAAATATAGAATTCTCGAGTGGCGAATATTGCAAATATTATTTCCGAAATCGTGCGATAATAAAAAAACGTGATTGATGCTACATCCCTCACGTTTTTTGTTCTTCTTTATTTTATCTATATTTACACATTTGATCTCTCTCTCCCCACAAAACGTGCCAAACGTGTTGCGTTATTTAATTTATAATGAATCTATATTTGAACAAAAAGGAAGAAATCCGGTTTGGCTCATTGATCTGGCGTGCACAAACGGAATTTCGTAGAGTGGGATTCGGCCGAATTAACCCCTTGTTGTTTTGGCGGGGGCAACGAGAAGGCGCAGCACCTTCGTGAGTGGCATTTAAAAGAACAAAAAAGAATCGTTGATTTGATCTACTTTCAGATTGTCATCTTGTACATTTTTAAGGTAGAAGTTTCTACCTTTCGAGTTCCATCTTTGAACGAAAGCGAGACACGGCCAAAAACAAGCTAAAAGTTATCTGGGTAAACCTAAACTTAATAATTTTAGCAGACATTGCTAACTTTTTAGCAGTCATTGCTTACGTTAGGTGTAGCTGCTAAAATGTTAGCAATGGCTGCTAATAGACCAATTTGCTCAATTTGTAGCCCTTCCTCTTGTAGCTACAGCTAACGTTAGCAATGGTTGCTAAAAGAATGGCGACGGCTGCTAAAATAAACAGCACCTATCAATGAACGCGATAGTTGCCGCTGCTATTTTTTCCGTGTAGGTTACCTTAAATTTATCGTGGAACATCCGCATTGAAGACCTAAATGACGATAGGAGCTTCTCGGCGAGCTTATACTTCCCCTCAATTTTGAGGCTTCCACAAGAAAGTATTTCCGAGGTTAAAACAAATAGTTTTCGAGGTAGGCTACTTTATTGTATTGAAACGCAAAGACGCTTTATTTTTCGTGACGCTAAAATGTTTTAAAGCTCGCTCGGAGAATCGCAAAAAGATTCGCTCAAGTTCGTCAAATTGGCCTTTGGCAACAAAGCGACCAATCCCGCTTCAAAACTTTAAGATGTCAAGACTTGAGAAGTCTTTATGTTTCGCAGGAAGTAGTTTGTGGACTTTGTTGTTCCAAATAAAAACAAATATTCGCCGCCGGAAGAAATCGAGAAAGTATAAAGCATCCATTGGGTATTGGCAACAGGTAAAAATAAAAACGTTTTCCCCATACTCTATGAGCGAACAAATCTCTGGTTTTTCATTCGCGAGAAGATAACTTCCACACCAAAAAATGTCTGTTTATGCAAAAATTAATGATGATTTCTTTTCCCCGTATCAACCGAGGGCAGTGATTCCGCAAATTTGAGAAACTCCATTGAAAAATCTAACAACTCTCACAAAAGTTTGCGTGGAAAATGCATCGGTAGACATCACAATGCCAGCGTGTACAGCATGATTGAGCAAAAAAGTATTCAATCATTTGTCTTTTAAGTGGGACAAACTTTTAGGATTTTCATTCCGATGGGGTTGTTAAGAACAACTCTCAGTTTTAAAGGATGTATTTTACTTTTTTATTTGGTTAAAATACTAATTACATTACAAGGATTGCGACGAACGCACGGGTTACGTAAGTCGAGGGTTAACAAAACTAGAATAACATGGATTGCGGCATGTTTTTTGGTAGGCTGCTGCTGCCGCGACGTAAGCGGCATCAGGCTTGGCCTCGCCCCTATCTAGACGACGAAAGTTCGTCTACTCTCATCTATGTAAATCACGAAATCGGCGGCGAAGTTAACGAACCTCATTCACCGTGATGAATCAACACATATTCAACCAAAACCAATAAAATTATGCTTTGTACAGGACTGACTAAGGGAATTTCAAAGTCAAGGTTTCAATCGTTCGTTTTCGTTCCTGAGTTTCTTATCGGATCCGCGAGTTACCAATATCTTATCTGCTCTGAGTTACCCACTTTGCTTTAGCAGCCATTAAGAGCATCTTTCAAAAAAGCATTCAATTCACTCTTTACAAACATCGTATTTCAAAAATAGGTCCAAATTTAAGGTTTCAAAAAATCTGAACAAAACAGTCTGTCAGGTTTCAAATTACTAGAATTAGAAGTGAACGTCGGTGCGGCATTTTATGTTGGTTTTTGGGTGACAACAGAGAGAGCAACGCATAGACCAGCCGTAGCAGACTTTCGGTCCGAGGTAAATTAATTCAAATGTCACCTCAGCAACCAAACGTCATTCGCACAAGTCGCAACGTCGCCTGAATTCAGCGATCGGTTCGTCTGGACGAACAAACCGTCACAGGAGTCAGCAGAGCGATACTTGAACGCATAAATACAAACGACCCTATTTCGACGGGAAAAATACATAAGAGCGGAGTGTGAGAGAAGCGAGACAAAAGGCACTTCCGAGCGGATTGACAGCAGAGCTACGAACAACAACGTTTGTTGCAGGAACAAAGGTGCAAACTAACAAGCCACGCGGTTCCATAATCGTCAAAATAGAAAGAAAGATCAAACCAGGGATGAGAGTTGGAGAATCCAATATTTAAAATTGGAGTTGTATCAAACAGTCACACGTCATCTACCGGCAGCCGACGAAACTAATATGATATAAGCTATTTCATTTAATAATGAACGGTTTTACAAGAACTAAACAACAACTTTGATCGGTTTAGGAGGTAGTTAGTTCTGTCTTGAGTACAAAGAAGGTTAACAAGTGTTTTTAATCGATTTTCAAGATGGATTAATATTAATATCATGAGATAATATGGACATAAATCATTTCGTGCGCCTTTGCATCCCGCAAGGTTGTGATCAATCCCTGTAAAAACAAAACTCCCCGTTTCAGGGACACGGAAAAAAATGGTTTTGTTGCGGCAACAAAAATTAGGGACAACAAATCAATTTTTGTTGCTGCAACAAAAAATTTTCCTGCAGCAACTAAACGTTTTGTTGATAGAACTAAACATTTTGTTGGTGTAACAAAATATTTTTGCTATCCCTATTTTAAGAAATGATTTTGTTGGTATAACAGAACCTTTTCTACCGTGGAATGCAATGTCTGTTTTGGGTGTAAAACCAAAACGGGGGTACCTAT
>Ga0058701_10001900_pt1 | contig 15329 bp, 7 predicted proteins | sample AgamicOrMae_FD_97039 | JGI IMG/M metagenome (GOLD analysis project Ga0058701, IMG submission 97039) | Agave microbial communities from Guanajuato, Mexico - Or.Ma.e | ecosystem: Host-associated > Plants > Phyllosphere > Phylloplane/Leaf | place: Guanajuato, Mexico | collected 2012-06-04
AATGTGTATTGGCAACACTAAAAACAAACAAAAGGAAACAATTGTAAACGGGAAAACAAATTTAAAAAAAGTTGCGCAAACAGGAAAGCCTCTTATTTTTGAGACAATAAAAGGTGGTCAGCGCCGGGGAAATAGGCAACCAGCGGGGCACTTTGCCCCCACCTACGCGGAACCCTGGCTACGCCCATGGTGTTGCCTCAACAAAACGCGTTGATAATATAGCCCCAGCAAACCAAAATTTTTGTGGTGTCTATTTCAATTGTCGCAACAACAATAATAATTGTTACCACAACAAACACAGTTGTCGCCGTAACAAGTGACATCACAATAATTTGGTTTACGCTATTTTAAGAAAACGTTTTGCTGCGGCAACAAAGTCATTTTCTCCATGTAGGGATGCGCTTCTTCTAGGACGTTCTTAAGTTGCAGGAAGAACAGGTGAACGAGCTGCTGTTTCTAAGTTCCTATTTCAAACCTAACCTCAGCAAACCAGAACTTGTTACAACTGTATTGGTGGTAACTATTAATATTGTTGTTATAATTGAATTAAATCGTAATCACTACAATTATGGTTTTCTGAGGCTTGACCAATCGTCTTTTTGAGGCAACTAAGTCATAGTCTTTGTGATGCAAGAACTTTCGAGTAAGACAAAACCACAGATGAACCATCATTCTGGAGTGTCTGAAGAGTGAGCTTTGGGCGGAATGTGATCGGTACAAAGGATGGACCAGGAAGAGGGGAGAAGAGGCAGGTGTGATACCGTGTGGAGGGTGCGTGCTGTTTTTCGTCAAGTCAGGATGAGCGCATCACGCGAGACGGCCGGCGGACGCTTTCCTAATCACCAACTAACATTGTAAGTAAAAGCGACGACCGAATTGAGTTGTACACGAAAGGATGACCGTTATTAGCTTGTCCAGGCTCTAGGATGTGGAATACAATAGATGATGTCGCACTCTAACTTTCTTACTGACCGGACTCAAGCCCAATGAGCTCCAAAGTTATCTTTGTTTTAAATAAACTTTTTTTTAGACTGCCCTTTTGAACTGGCCTATTTTAATTCAGCCCCCATTTTTTGCACTTCCATATTTGAAGGACAAGGAAGTATTGGGATACTGTTTTTATCGTATTATTATCGATAACATTACTTAAAATACGGAAGTATGTGAACTTTGTAGATATTTGTTGTATAAATAATCATTGTAGAAGGATGTGAATAACCAATCCCTGCATTTTTTAAAGGCCCTAGGGTGAATTTATATGTGGAACCGGAATGAAATATGCATTACCTTGAGACAGCTTTTCTGCTTCTACGGTTTTTGAGTTTGATAAGGAGGGTTTTGTCTATTGTATTTTGTTTTATGGAAGTTATTCGACGGTTTGGCATTGATATGAACGAGTTCATAATGTGGTTATGCGGCAAGAACAACACTCTACATTTGAATCAACGAGGGTCTCTGAGATTCAGTGAAAATTCACTGAATTTTAGTCAATATAGAACCACTGAAAAAAATCATTGGTGCTATATTCACTGAAATTCAGTGAATTTTCACTAAATTTGAATCAGTGAGTAACTCTAAAATTCATTGGTGCTTATTGACTAAAATTCAGTGAATTTTCACTAAATTTGAATCCGTGAGTAACTCACGGATTCAAATTCAGAGTGAACCTATCCTGACTCCTTCCGACTAAAACATCGTATCTCATCTTGCCCTGAACAGGCCAGAATGTTTTAGCCAACCTACTATATACTCAAAATACACATATCGCTCCACACATATTTCAATCCGCACGTACAAAACCTATAAGATACGTCAAAGATACGATCAGAATAAAACGAGAGCGATAGTTGCGTGGTACCCGTTGGGGAAAACACAATCAGAGCGGCCGCCATCTTTATTTCCACTATCTCGGTTGGTGTGATTTAAAGAGTACTCGGTGACAGGCTACATATTCCCGAAGTCGGTTCGGCGCCCGAGCGCCGAGGCGACATCACCCGAATGTAAATGATAACATTCTGCTCTTACCCCCGAAGTCAACTCCGTCCCTCCAGAAAGAAAAGGCTCCAAATGAAAACAGCGTTCGGTTAATCCACCAGCGAGGAATGGTCGCAACAATAAAAACATTCCGGCAGACCGGATGACAAATCAAAGCAACATTTAAACACGGCCGCCGATTCTGAGGAGGAGATGACACTAAAGCCTTTTCATGTTCTTTTCGGACTCCAAAACCGAACTTATTGCCTTTCAAGACACCCGCTACTTCGGAAGACTCTGTGTCTCTGTTTAGTCCGTCTATAGTGAAGACACTGTCGCTGTTTGGTCCTTATTAATCAAAACTACACTTTTTTCAGGAAGTCTTCCTAGTTTTTTTTTTGAGTAGATGAACTTCGGGATTTAGGTGTGAAATTAAACGTCTAACATGGTTAGCATATACAAACTAATAGTTTGTGTTTAAAAATTACGTTTTGTGGTCTAATTATTGAGTGATGTTGGGTTAAGATCCATAAATGGGATTGAAAAAATGTTTGTGCCAGAATATAAAATATCTACACGTGAAGAAAACACCAGTTTTCATAATGGTAATGTCTGCTTTCTCACACTTATACAAAACACCTCTTTCAGGGAGTTCTATTGAGTATCTCATGAGTTTTTCTGGTGTGAAATTAAAACGAGAGTAGTACTTATTGCGGTTTCTTTTAAACATAGACAGATATTCAGCCTCATCATTGAAGTGATCTCGGCGAGAATTTCTATTGATGTGGTTGAACAAAAGTTTATATCGAAATACTAAGTTACCAAAACACGTTCTTTCCCGTATTTTTAGTTTACCCTAAGAAGGGGAAGCACTGCCTACGGCTCCTTTTGTTGGACTGTGTAGAAATGTATCTTAGCTCAATATTTCCTCACACTTTTCGCGTAGAAGACGTCATGGGTTTAATTTGCGTTTGGTAGTGTGCCTTTGCCTCCTCGGTGTCACCGGGCTTAGCGACGAGTCTTTAGATCGTCTGAAGCTGGAAAAACAGTCCTTAAACCTGATTGTGAGATGAAGTTCTTTGTTGAAACCGTAATGTTTGTTTCAGGAGGCAAGAGTTCCCACGTAAGCAATGGGGTTCGTCGCACTTGGAAAGGTAAGGTCTTGATACCCGATCTCCGGTGTCGTTTCGGTTACTGAGTATCCATAAAAACATGAGCCAGACAATAGTGAGCTGGTCGAGCCACCCTCGTTGTATCAACTGATCACCTGGTCTGCCGGGGGAGGAAAGTCCATGCAGCTCACCTGCCCATTGCCCATAAACACGTGCCCACTTCCGGGCAACTATCCCCTCGATCGGGGCGAGGCGATGAGGCGAGCCTGCCCATGGGATTGTCGTCAAGGGCGTGACCCCAAGACTGACGGCTTTTGAATAAGCTCCTCAAAGCCTGTTTCAGGATGGAAGCTTTTCGTTTCATACCTTCAACCAAAATACTCTGACGAAATCTACCTCATGTTGGTAGTTTTTTTAACAGTTTGTATCGTATTCCCACTTCGAAGAGCTCTTTACAGGTTTGGAGGATTTGGACACATGTTTTTGAGGAGTTGGGCATGTTTTTAGGAGTACGATATATACCCCTATTACAACTCATGATTTTCAAGTTAACTTGTTTTGGCTACTGCTGATTTAAGGCGAGACACACGTTCTGGAAAGTACCTCACACTTTTTCCAGAGAACCAGACCGATATTCGTGGGTGTTACATATGTCTGCGTAAATACCCTGAGCGATATTATGCAACCAAACAATCCACAACAGAATTTTTTTAAAGCACATATTTTCGTCGTGAAAACGTAGCAATTATATTTTTGTTCATGATTTTTTATATTTTTTTGTAAGGGTGAATCATTTTTCTTTCCGTTTAGGAGAGAATAGGTTGAAATCTTTGAAAAGAACAATTAACATTAAGTTCTTTTGAAGAAACATTTAGTTATTTCAGCAGAGTGTTCTCGGGAAGTAGGAGTTCCTGTCTTGGGAAAGAATTCAGAAGTTGCTCTGAACAACAAACAGTGGCAACGAGCGTTGCGCTAATTACAGTTTCCTCCACTAAAACTAGCAGTATATCAAAGAGTTTTGTCGAGAACTCTTAAAAAGATTACAAACTAGCAATTTCGCGAGTGGGAAGAGGAAATACCCCCTGTGCATCAGAAGGGGGGCGAATGTATTTACACAGAGTGTCTAGTTGACAGCCATAGACGTCTGGGTCTGAGACTGCGACTGAAGTGAGTTTTAGGGTGGAGATTACAGCGGGCCACGTGCGCGACCCATGCTGGGGTCAGCAGTGTCCACCCCTCAATTTCGACGGAAAAAAGGATCGGTAATCGAACCGTAAAAATTGTTCTTTTGTCCGAAACTCCGACGAAAATAAATGACAAATCTGAAACCTTAGTTTGGTGTTTGCTCAGTGCCATAAAATTGACGTAGCATCTGCATATTTGCAAACAATACGCTGTGTGCTCTCAACTTGAAACGCGCATGCAAAAAAAAATGTGATAAAAAAGAACCCTTTTCAGAGCGAGGAAGAGAGAAACAAGTCATGGAGGAAATTTTTTCTGAGTTTTTGAAGTACACCTGTCAAATAGCCTTATGGAATGACTGGGTTCGGCGAGACCTTTCCGACAATATGGCAACTGAAAACTTGTTTCAAGACTAAACCGAAATACTTACTGGTCGAGACTTTCTTAAACAGCCCTAACACTAGGTCATAAGGAGGTCCATTTTACGGGTGCTTTAATAGGATGGTTTTCAAGGAATACCCACTATTGTCCACATCAACAGAACGGACTCGGGGAAGAGCTTTAAAAACCAAATTCATGGACTATCTCCAAATTAAACTGAAGCAGAGATAGTGTTGTGATCGTCTTACCTCTAATATCAACACGAAAAATAAATGTTTTTTTTTCGAGACCAATTGTTTAATGTCCAGATTCACCAGCAGAGGTCACAGAAATCTTTCAATTGCTATGGATATTAATAGGCATTCTTTAAAAGCTTCCGAAAAATTCTTAATAGGTTATAACTTTTTTTTTTGCTTTTCAAGAATTTTAGGTAGGAGATATCACAAAGTCTCTTAACTGTTTCAAATAAAATAATGTGTGGGAAGTGTTATAAGGAATATCCCCAGGGCTGTTGGTTTATAAAATAATTTTAAATCTAGCATCGTTCTTCTGGAGGTAATCAAAAGAAGGTGGAATAAACTGCAGTTCCCGGTAGTAAAACCGCTGCAATTATTTGTTCTCCGGGAGGGCGAAGGTTTTATCCCAAAGCTTTCCAGGGCAAATCCAGGCTGGGCTTACCAAAAATCCTCACCTTCAATTAACTTGTATAATTCTGCGTCGGTTAAAATTATATTCTGATCCGAATATTTCCAGGTTGCGCACCGCCCGCTATTAATTACATTCTTGGGTGAATAATTCAAAGGCCTTGCGAAAAATTCCGCGAAATCGTAAAGCGGGAGTTTAGGGGCGGAATAAATATGAGACGTGGCGTGGTACGGTGCAACTTTTCTTAGGCAAGTTTCGGAGATGACCAGGCGGCAAGTTTGAAAACTTTGGGGGGGAGAATGTCATCTGCCTAGCCCGGTTTGGCCCGGCCATCTTCGTCATGGGGCTGCCGTCAAGAGGTGTCGTGGGGGCCGACATGGTATGCTAATTATTTCCCCTGGGGTAGGACGTGTCTTAGCAGCATTGCCGAGGTAATTGTGTTGTGTTCCCTGCATTGCATACTCACCGTCGTTTTCTGTTTATTAGATACAAGAGGATTCTTGCGATAATGTCGTGAGCTTTCACACGTGTAACATGACGATTTGATGATCTCAACACTTATTTCCCAGTCAAGTCAATCTTCAAATGGAGTTCTGTTCCTGGTGTTCGGCTATGATTACATATCATAACCCCTACTACGTTTGGCTAGAGCCAACCATACCCAATATCTCACAGCCTATCCCAACCTATGGACCAATCTAACCTAACAGTTTCTAAGCTGACGCAACAACCCGACTTAACCTTATATTTCCTCACATAAGACAAACCTTATGTAACCTTTTTTACTTTACTAACCTACGCCCACCTAATCGAACGAAATCTATTCTGAACTAATAGCTAAACACAGCCTAGAAACAAACACAGTAGACCTTACTCAACCTTAACCTGAAACAAAGATAACCTGCTTACACGCATCTAAAACGATTCTAACCTGCGCTTAACTAACTGTACTACTGCACGAGATGAAAATATTTCGTATCTGCCAAGATATTCTGAGATAAATGGCAGAAACTTATTTAGAGTTCAACGAGTTAATAAACGTTGAACACAGATCGATCTGGTACTGGAAAATGTTATCACCATCAGATTGTATGACACTCTTCTTTCTTGGTCTTTTTTGCAGAACAGGTATTTTCCTCGGCCGGAACGCAAAAGGTCTTTGAATGCTCTCTTGATCAGAAGTCAATTTAGTGATAGGCGAGGTTCTCCAGCCTAATGGATCCTAATTGAGATCCGGACTTCCTTCCCGCGCAATGACTCAGCTGGAATCGTTTCTTCTTTAGTGCTAATCTCAGTTCTTCTACACGTTCCGAGGACATTCCTCTCAACCAAGCGTCTAGCAAAGTTTCTAATTCCGTTCGAACGGCTCTATTAGTGACACCCTTTAAGAACAAAAATAGGTGAAAGTTCGGTAGTGCTAGTTAAGGAGAAAACGTGTTCTGAATAACAGGAATTGTAACTGACTAAATTAAACAAAAAAGAGACCTGATATTTTATGATTGGAAGTGATTCATTCTTCCACTTTAAATTTGATGCATAGAATTTATCATCCCTTGAGTTCCAACGTTTTTTTTTTAAAGATGAACAGCAGTGTAAAGAGAGGAAGGCATGTAACTGAACCTAATATTTTGTTGCTTCCTACGATGTAATGTATAATAAATAAAACCAGGATAGAACATGGCAAATTTTTCACGCCACCGTTTATATTTACCCTGCTGTCAAGTATCGCATAAAGTCTACATTGGTTGTCCGTGGATTCACTTGAAAAATGAAAAAAAAAAGACCGAAAAGCTATAGTGCGAAATCATAAATTACAGGGTTTTGAGCCGACAAAAGCGCAACAGAAATTCGACGCGCTGACCATCACACTAGCACTACAGATCATAAAAGCTTAATGTATTCGTTCAAATCGTATCTTATTTAAGGCATTTACTCTTGTTTATACATCGATAATAGAAATCTGAAGACCTGGAAATACTAAAATAGTGATGCCGCTACGTAGGTTCAAGGGTTCGAACCAATGAAACCGTAACCGATGACCGCCGCGCAAACCACTTCTCCACCGCGGTGTAAATCATGCGGGACCAATTTTCCACAGCTTTGTCGGCTTTACAATGTTGTTGAGAAACGATTTCGCACGCTTATTCTTCAGTAGCAGCCATGTCCTAAAAGAAAGATGGCGGCACGTCTCACATTTTGGCCGGTCAACCGTGTCCTTTCGGAAGTCTATCTTCAGTTCCGGTCTGGGAACGACTTTATGTTGTCAACCGCACTTGACGCTTGAAGCGTCGACGCTTTTGCCGCCACGCCTCTTCGGCTTAGATCCTAATCGCGTATTTATTAGTCCCCCTCCCCCCGACAAAATTAGACATCGAGATTTCGCAAGTCGGGAAATAATGTAGTTGTTAGTCCGTTGCCAATAACCTCCAGATTATCTCAGATCACGAGTCACCTGAGAACGCGCGAAATGTATGTACTTATTCATTGAGAAACCAATTTCATCACGGCAAAGACAATTTTACATTGGCACAAGTATTGTACCCATTTCAACGCGGCTTCAGTTGCTTTCGGTTGCAGTGTTGACCAAGAAGATTGTAAATTTTAATGCGTGATTAATTCAGTAACCATTCGAGATGACATTGCATGTCGGATATTTTTTAAATCGATTCTGGGATGGACAATTTGAAGAGGGTATTAATCACTAACTCATCTCAACCGACCCGAAAGTTAGCGACGCTTTCAATGGAACAAGAGTTGCGAAATCCACGGCCACTCTGACCGACAGTTTGCGAGCACAATGTTGGAAGTTTGAAGGTTTTCTGTGGATTTTTGTCTGTTTTTAGGTAGTTCTAATGTGGAATCTGAGAAAATCTAATTGAAGGTAGCCAAATCTATCCGAACCTAAGATGAGGTTGTTACATTTCTTAGATAACCTCATAAGACTAAATCGATGATTTACCAAATTACATTTGACTATGGTAATACTTCTTGGATCCTCCCATGCTAACGTCGTGACAGTTTTGCCGCACTCCTCACACATCACAATTTACAGCCCCGTCTTGAAAAATGCATTCGCGCGGTGAAATGTCAGTTGATTTCCTTAAATAAACCTGCGCTGAGCGCTTGTGTTTCGGCTGATGATTTATATCAACTCACGAGGTCCGAATCATAACCTCATATTTACGACGAGCTGCACCTTTCGTTTCTTTTGTCGGGGTGAGGAAGGCTTTGCATGTCTCCTGCAAAAAAAAACGATTCCGCGATGATAAATAGAATAGAACTGTGAAGAAAGTAGCTAAGGGAAACCGAAGAAACAAGGAAAACTTGCTTTGCATTCAGCGATCTCATCTGCAAGCTAAGGTGCCTCGTAAAAACGGCTTAGCTCTCTGGTGGGCTCGCAACGGGAAACCCAATTCTAATCTATTTTCATCTCACCCAAATGTTCGATGATATTATTTCACGAAATCCCATTGCATGGTGGCGATTTCTCTGGTTCTGCTTGTTCTAAAAGAAATGAGTCGTTGTATGATTTTTTGTTGATTTGATGGTTTTTCATAATGAATTGTTTTTAGGTTTTGTGTGTTAGGGCTGAAACTATTCGATCCTTTTTTTTTCTTTTCGCTGTTTGTGCCCACTGACGGGTGAAAAAAGAAAAAAAGAAGAAAAAACTTTTCAAGAATAGACCGAAGCCAAAAATTTTTGCTGAATTTTTTGCATATTTTTTTCTTATGATCGGAATAAACTTTTAATTTAGAAAATGTAAGTTTTTAATTATTCATTATTATACATAACGACTGTAAGTTATTTTTTTGAACGGATGAAATTTTGGATTTGATAAAAATAAGGCTAAAAATGTAAAAATAATTTACATTACGACTTTAATCATTTGGCAAGTTTTTTTCCATAGTATTTAAAACAACCTTCTCTTACGAAATAGAATGAAAGGAGATTCTAAAAAAGATATCCAAAAACTGAAGGCCAAAATTTGCTAACGACTAAACGAAAAAAAAAACAAAAAAAACTTTTAAAGAAAAAGAGCCGCCTAGTCGGTATTTCTGGGAGTTGAGGGGTGTAGACAGCGTTTTGCTCCTGTCTCTCCTTTGCCCCTTAGCTAGTCTTCCCCTCCGATAACGCCAACTTGACGAGTATTCCCTTCCAAAATGTGTGCCATCATTTTCGTTCACAATAGAAGGCCTAACATTTCATTAAATATCAGCTGTCGTAAATCAGTGGCTTTCGATGCCATCTCCTTAAGCTTTTGCTAACTATCCTCGTCATTCTTAAATAGTTTCGTTCGAAATTAATGAGAATGTTTATATTCGTTTTTTTGACGGCAAATCTACGAGAGAGGCTAGACTGTAATAACTTTCAAGTCTGACTACAAAAAGCGCTTGGCATTCTTGGGCATCCATCCGCTCTTCTAAGCATCCCAATTTAGTTGGTCAGTGGCCATTTCAGTTCAGCTAATTGGATACTGAACACCTGTGCTATGTTCAACGGACAGATACTAAACAAATAAATTGGTGGATCGGAACTACCTTTAATTGCATGAACCGCTGGTTTTGTTTCCTGCATTTGGTACGCTGCAGCGCACTGCTCCGTTTTTGTTTTCTTTTTTTGACATAAATCTCTGTCACGTTTGGAACCCGTAACGAAGCTTCTAATGAACGTATCCATCCTAGGAAACTCTTCCCTTAGTATTCCGCTAACCTGTAAGATACTGCACTAACCAATACATTGTAATACACGACATTAAAAAAAAAGAAGATAGAACTGTTCCTGAATCTGGAGTATTGTGAAAAAAAAAATCCCCGTAGTAAATGACGTCTAATTTTCTTCCACAGAAAAAAAGAGGCACGTGAGCAATGATTCTTTTCGTCACGAAATTCTTTGTTTAAATTTTTAACGAATAAAATCTTGCAAATGATAAGAAAGTTAAGATTGATGTTTTTTCATGAAACAACTTATTTACAGATTACAGTTTCAAGGTTACCTGGGACGGACTGAATCTGTGATTAACTCTAGCCTACAATTTACAAGGCATTCGTGTTTGCCATCGGTGAATGTTTCTGGACATTATCAAGAATACAGATGGGAGTTGGACTCTGGAAGTTTTTGCTTGTGTAGAGACCTCTTCCTCTGAGGAGGCCTTGCCCATCGACGTATGGGATGAAGCAAAACTGCTAAATATTTTAGCAGTTGACAAATTTAGGCTTTCGTTCAGTGGAGGCAGTATCAACATGCCCGTGTCTCAAGGTGGAAAACCGTTCAAGATTCCATTTCACGAGTGTTGAATTCCAGATTCCCGATTACCAACCCATTTGACTTTGTCAGGGAGTCGAGGGGCTGCGGCCTGACTGTGGCGGCTTGACAGGGACACGTAAGCGGGTGTTGCTCGTCAGGAACGAGACAATATTGATGCTGCGTTTTGTCGACAACAAATTGGGTTCATATATGAGAAGAGAGGAGTTCGGTGGCTGGCCAGAACTCGTGCTGGTGCCACTGATTCCTATCTGCCTAATGTCATCACTTTGTCACCGAAAACCTCAACTCGGAATTTCACCTACTTCGATCCAACCGGTTAGCCTTGGAACCACTGCTGCCACACTTTACCCCTCCGTTGAATTTAAACGCATCGTTTAAATAGTTGGTGTAATTATTATCCCATTTTATTGTTTCAGACGCGCAGGATAACGTTTAAAGTGATTGTGTTAAAATAAAAATGTAAAGTTAAACTTATGTAATGCTATAAACATGAGTTAATAAGATTGGAATGTTTCCTTTCGGCTATGAGAATGCATAGGCCCCATGGCGTCCTTAAGCAAGCAGCTAATTGCAACTCTCCCGAACACGTTTATTAGGCCGAATAATGGAACAGCAGGGGCATTGGTCCATCCTTTGAAAGGTGCGGACAAAAGGCGTTCCGCCTGATTTTACCGGCGCGCCGGCCTGCACCTTAAATACATAAGATGTCATCCTAAGCATCCGTAAAGTGGACCTTCCATGATGACCTAGTGTTAGGGCTTTTTTCATAGAGGGACAGCTCATCGAAGGAAGGCGATTGCCATGAGCTGTCATGGGCTGCCATGGTCACCTCCCGTGGGAAACTGGAATCGTTACCGAGTTTTCAGTGCCGTGTCCGATACCCGTGCTCCGTGTTATAAGGATGGGAAACATCTCTTACAAAACCACAGCGGATAAGAGAGTCCCACAGATTTATGGCGGTTTCATTCTCTTCTTCCTCAAACTTGACGCTGAAAAATTTCTCGTTTCGGTACATCAGTTTAGCGAAATTTTGAATTGAATATTTTGCACACCCTGAGTACAAGTAGTGTTTCAGTGTGTCGTAGCATTGTTAGCGCTTTGGATCAAGTAGTAGGTACTTCTGTAGTGAAGGATGCTGACTAGTCAGAATCACAGTTATGTCATAGATTTGTATGATGTAACCATAAGTTTGTGAACAGGGGAATTCGCTGGCGTCTGCTTTGGACGGAGCACGCGATGTTTTCCGAATTGAAAGTAAATGTTGTAGAAGACAGCAACGGACCGCTAAGCCGCGCCCAGCTCAAAATAAAGCCCCTAATCCGACCGTGCCGAGCCGGGGTGCACTGTACACTAACGTCCGTGTGACTGCTCGTTCGCCTGTCATATGCAAACTTTCTAACCTCCAAACTTAGTTGAACTTCCCCAGAGGATAATCTCCTTCACTGCGTTTTCTCTGGATACTATCGCCTCTCTCTTTTTATTCCTCGTTTGCCTGCTGCGGAAGTGTCCGAAACAAAAATAGTTTCTAACAGATGACGTGCTAATTAAAAACCGGAGCATATCCTCCTCCCATTTGTCCATCCCAGCAGCCTCCGTAACGCATATTATAAATTGAGGTCCTATTTAATTCGTGAAGCGGATTTTGAGCCTAACGCAAAGCAGATTGAAAAGTCTATGCAGCAAGATCCCAATTTTTTAGCAGACCCCTTGAAAAATAAGAATAATGATAAAAAAAACTTTTCAGGAATACAGCCTAATCCTAAAACTTGCACATACAAGTCTACTCTAAATACCAGAACAATAACAATATAATTCAGATGATGAATGTTCGTCGTATTTATACGCGGAAACAACTCACGTTAATATCATAGTATAATTGGGAAGGTGCCCAAGTATTTCGTGTGATTTGTGTTGCATTTGTCGTGCTGACCCTTCAGCAGCCGTAATTTAAAATTTAAATATTTATTTGAATGCATACGTCGAAACAATTTCTGCAATGTTTTTAATTTTTTGTGAGACGTCTTAATACGTAGGCTTTGTTTTCCACATGGAGGGGATTATAGGCAGCCAGGATGTTCCTTCGACTTTGTTTCCAGTCTTTGTGCCGTGTGTGTCTCCTTTTACGACCATCTCCCCCGTCTGTTTTCTTCCCCTTTTTATTATTTTTTCAGGAGCTCTTTCCTTGATGCACTTACTGTTTGTTTGACCCAACGCTTAAGGATATTGCATAAAATTTCAAGTTTCACCAGCCTAAAAAAAATAAAAAATACGTGGGTAAAAATTTGTGAGCTATATCCCCTGTGAGGAGTTTGATGGCGATACGGTTAAAACTCCTATTCGGTTTTGAAGCTGAACAATTTTCCACCAACCGGATCTATAAGACAATCGTGCAAGAGGAACGACTTGCCCGGAGGGGCTCGCTTTGCCCGGAGCAGCGCGGCCGGATGCGGTCCAATTTGGGCCGGCGGACGAAGAGAGGCGGTTGCTGGGTACCTGCGTGCGTCTAGTTGATAAAGTCATTATCTGTCAGTAGCTCCAGCACATCTCACCGACATCCATCTGCTTGACTCGCCCCTCCTACCGCCTTCTTTACTATCAATTTACTTATTTATGGACGGAGTCGCCTATTTTATTTCTAGGTGTATACCTAAGATGAAGTAGTAAGTTATAAGAGTTAGTCTTAAAGCTAATCTATCACTGAATATCATGGTAAACCCTGGTTATAATGTTTTAGCATACTTAGAAATTTATATTGGTTAGGATGGGTTATGTTTGTGAGTAGACGTAAGAAGGGTTAGATGTTATCAACGCAAAAGATAAGAAATGCCATCTTAATAGGCCGATATGTTCGACAAGGCAGGTGTGTAACACTTGGTCGGGTTTTTAATCTGCAGCTCTGACCAGAGCCGCACAGTCTGCAGTATTTTAATTACTTTTCTGCAGCCACCGGATTCCTGTTGTTAGCGGCTCCTTTACTGCCACCTTTTCCTTTTTTTTACGTGAAATTGTTCACGCCACTTAAGACTCAGCTGAGCTTCGCCTATTATGCTAATCTTTTCTGTCTTCGCACAACTTCAGGGGATGTTTCTGGAAAAGGTTACATTGAAAATAGCAAAACGACTGCATTAGAATTAAAATCGTCAGCAGGTGCGAAGTTGATGTTTTCATGTCAGTATATACCTTGAGGTGGTGGGCCTTCAGGTGCGAGTTCTTACAGGATTTTTTTTAAATGACACTGTAGCATTGTCTGGACTCAGATGGATTGATAGAACTATAAGAAAGTAGGGATCATAGATTGAAATTTGACAGAACAAGAATCAGGGAAGCACCGACAAATACGCATGAACTCCTAGAGGACTTTAGCCTCAGTCGTCTGTCTTATTGGAGAATGCCTTTGTTTGATCTATTTATATGTTCCTTTTTTTTAAATGAAAGTATATTGGACAAACATTGTTTGGACTGACGACCACCTTGTCGAACGTCCAGAAGCTATTTCATCGTTGACCAAGAATCAACGTTCTTAACCGTGTGCCTAGCGGAGCCCGTCTTGCTTCCACTATACCCAATTACAATTCCTCGTCTTGAGGTATACATCCAGACAGTGTATATCTCGTAAGGCTCCAATTACCGTACTTCAAATCTGTTTTCGTTATTATTGCGAACTAAAAAGCTAATTTTACCTGGATAAGAAATTGCTTTTGTCCCGTCGAGTTGGCGGCGCTGCTAATGCCCGTGTGAAAGCGCTGTCTTTTCCTTATACGACAAATTGTTGCGTCTGAATCCATACCCCGGAGCAGAAACTTTAATAATCTTCAGAAACGAGTGAGGTACTATCACGAGTTGAGTGACTTCTCATGGACCTCTGTAAATGAGAGTATCTCGATTTTTGATCACCACTAGCTACCTACGTTCTCCATGACCCGTGTCATCTACGGCCTTTCTGCCGTATCCTAGCTAACATCCTTTACGACCCCAGCACTGCTCTACCTTATCTTTACGACCCTACTGCTGCTGCCATACGAACCTAGTGCTGCACTAACATGTCATCTGCGAAGCATAGGTCCATCTTGTTCAGCTACAACATCTACTAGCCTAGTCCTCTACTGCAATATCTCTTATGATATCCTAGTGCTACACAACCATGTTACGTAAGAGCCTAGTGCTTCCTGCCATCATCTTCGAACCCAGCACTGCACTGCTGTACGATTGTATTCCTGTACTTCCACTACATCCTCGAATCAAGTGTCTTTGCCATGCTCACCAACCACTCTACTGCTTGTCTCTTATATCCAGTTCTGCCATATCCTCTACGAACTCCAGTAATTCCTCTGCAAACCGAGAACTACTGTCACAGTTCCTTTGTCCGCTGATCTATATTTACATATTTTTTACGAGCCAAATACTGTCACATCCTCTTCGTTCTACTGCCATATCCTCTGAAAACGCACTACTACCTGTATTGGCCCAAATGTTTTTTTTAACGTACTCTTCGCAAATTCAAATCCTGTCAGAGGAAAGCGTTGCAACCAATACTTTTGCTTGGGAGTATCGACGTATGTCATTGTCAACGATTCCTCAACATGCTGCCCCATCGCTCACAACTCCAATACGGTACCGAACTTCTACTCGGCCTTGACACTAGAAGGCCCGGACTATCTTGCCTACCTTAAAGGTCCACGAGCGGTCAATTGACCGCTGCGCGTAATTACCGGGTTTTCCGGGTTTTCTCAAACGCAATGGGTTTAAATGTTGTCAGCGAATACTTTATAA
>Ga0058701_10001901_pt1 | contig 15328 bp, 6 predicted proteins | sample AgamicOrMae_FD_97039 | JGI IMG/M metagenome (GOLD analysis project Ga0058701, IMG submission 97039) | Agave microbial communities from Guanajuato, Mexico - Or.Ma.e | ecosystem: Host-associated > Plants > Phyllosphere > Phylloplane/Leaf | place: Guanajuato, Mexico | collected 2012-06-04
GATTCCTTTCGGCTCCGCTCGGCCTAGCTCGACCGGGCTCGGATTCCAACCGGAAATGGCGTCCGACCGTTTGAGTTCCGTATCCAGGAGCGTCAAAAAAACTCGCGCAAGTGGTCCATTATACCACCGCGACGGCGAATCCTAATGACAAACTTGGTATGCCGCGCTGCTGGTACAGCCCGTGCAGGACAAGTGGGGGGAAATACGAATTCATCGCTGGTGACGACAAATTCAACAGCTTATCACTTTTAAAGTTTGAAATCTTAGGCTATTTAATCGCTCTAATCGTGACAAACGACTATTAATTATTTAATGAACCGCTGGCTTTCTTAGAGATGCATGTCGATTTATCTCTAGTACATGGCCATGAACTTAACCTCCGACAAAACTTCCTTCTAGAGGCCAAACAATGAGAATCATACCAAACTGTTATAACAAGTCAGAAAATCCTCTAATGTTCCTATTTCCTGGTTTAAAGAGATACTCTGGGCTTGGGCTTACAATGGACCATTTAGACAACATATTCTCGATCTCTCGAAATGCACCCCAACAAATCCTACTTCCAGCCCTTCCCCGTCAGCTTAAAGGCGATTTTTAGTTACCTCAACAAGTCTTCATATATTGGCGTGAAAGTACGTAGAAAATAATTGAGCTCTGTTAGTTTGAACATACTTAACCCACTACCGTCCAGCGATGCCGTTCGGCAACTGAAAAATTTATTTTAGAGGATCTTTTTAGTTCAGTGTTGTCACAACTTAAACAATATCATCCCTCTGGAAACCAAAATTTTAATTATTTAGGCATTTTCCGAGGCTTAAAATTGCGGATTTTAATGGGAAAAATCCTTTTGATTTCTCTTAAGCTGAATTTCACTCGAAATACTTTGGGCTGTTACGGGTTAAAGACGACATGAGATACCATTTTTTGAAGACGAACTGCATTTAAATGTTTGAGGTTAGCAAAAACGTCGTTCCCTTGGGAAGTTTTTGGCTTGCATGTCTCACATTTTTAAATGCTTGTTGTAGTCTAGACATGCTATTTCGTTTAGAAACATGTGTGAAAAAAATATCATTAATTACCTTGCTTAACTTTTTTTTCCACACATATTTTAAGGGAATTATTCGCGAATTCGGTTGGGGGGATCTTCAATCGTCGAATAGCTATCCCATAAGAGCTTAGAAAATGCTGTTCGCGGAACCCCGAAAGATTAAAAAGGATTCGCTGAGCGGACCTTTTAAGACCATGAGATGCCACAAAAGCTTAGAAAGTACCTAAAAGATATCATAAAATTATCTGGCTAAGATCCGCGCAGAGGTAAAGGTTTGAGCCCATCGCCGTAAAAATTAATGCCTATTTTGGTTAGAACCTATGTTTTGAGTATGAAGCTTAAACGGGACTAGAGAGTAATTAGGCTATTTTTTAAAGTCATTATTATATCAATGAAAAGGTTTCGTTGAGAGCTCTCAATGAATGTGGTCATTGGAAGGTTTAATTTTAAAATTAACGAAATCTCGCTCTTTTACCAGTTTTACCTATTCATACCTAAAACAGGACTACCCAAAACAGGAATTATTCTTTCATTGTGAGGGAATATCCGCGTATTATTAGACTTGGAGGGGATGCAAAAAATGGACACTATTCTTGGAACAGCCTCAGGCGACAATGAATGAAGCAATTACGAAATGCACAGTTATTTTTTCGGCATATTCTTGGTGCAAACGTGAAGTTTAATTAGGAGAACAATCGGCTTTTGATCGCTCAAACTGCGTAGGTAGAATGACAGGTATTGGGTGGGAAGACCGACATGAAGTCTCACCATTTTCACATCCAATTTATCATACAACGCCTCCAAAATCCCGTTTTTCTTTCAGTTTTCCGCAAGTGTTTTCTTGTAGTGCAATTTTCCCCTGCGTCCAGTTTCAGAGCTGACATCTTATACCGTCTCTTCAGATGAAAACAGACCCCGTTTTTCATCTCAGATCAGCATTTTTGAGATCAGACCGCCATGATCTCTCGAATCCGCTCATTACCGCTTATTCTTCCATTTTGGATGTCACTGTCCTGGGGAATATCTCCGACGACTGAAATCCTTTTGTCAGGTTTGACGAGTCGAGCGCTACAGTCAGCATTTTAAATAAGATGGATTTTTCGTTCAATTGAAGCTCAGAAAACAACGTGACTTCAATGTAAAGTGGTCTAGATTTCAGTTCTGAGAGTCTTGCAAAGTAATTTTGAAGATTCTGGCATGAAATACAGGATGCAAAATATTATCGAGCTCAAAAAAAATAAATAATAAAGCATCTTTTTTTTTAGCGGAGCAGAATTTCGGTTGGCAGCTCTGAACACTCTCGTCGAGAGGAGACCGTTAGGGGGTATCTGAGCTTTAGCTGACCAATCATGCCTTTCCAGTTTCCTGCCTCTAGGAAACGAATGCAGAGATGCCAACCAAAATTGTGCTTCGCATAAAAAAAAAAAAGATTTGCTGACGCTTAGTCGTCATCAGAGGACGACTTCACGTCGATTTCATGATTGAGTTTAACGTTACTTTTTGACCAGTATCTTCGGAGCGACAAGTTACAAATATACACAGTCATACATACAAATGGACTCGCGCAAAACTATCCAGGTTTTGTCCGAAAGGAGGCGGGATTAAAAAAAAAGATATTTTATCAGGCGATTATACGATGCATTCAGTTTTAAAGGTCTACCTTTTGTTCTACCAAGCATTGTGAGAGTTGACGACATACAGCCGAGTTGGTGAGGTTAACTTAGGTTAGCCATGGTTAGGTACCTTGTGCCTCGCTTCGCCATGGCTCCGGGCGGCAGTCGTTGTCACCGAGAAGTCATAGCGTCAGGGCAGGGATCTTTCATATCCGTGACTGTTTTTTTGGCACATTTTAACCCAACGGCCCAAAGTATTGGAGTGAAATTTAGCTTTACAGAAATCGAAAGGTTTTTTTCCTCTCTAATACGCAATTTTAAGCTTCAAACATGAAATTTAATTTAGGCATTTTCTAAAGCTTAGTTTATTAATTTTTAAGCTTCAGAAAATGCCTAAATTAAATTTCATGTTTCCAGAGGAGTGACATGTTTTAAATTGTGACAATCGTGATTTGAAAAGATCCTCTAAAATGTTTTTCTCTGTTTCCGAACTACGAGCCCCTTCTGAAATCCACTAATAAGTCACATCTTAAATAACTTCCGTTTCTTTTAATGTAAGTTTTTTTATTATTATTTTTTTTAGAATGAATAAAAGTTATTTAAATAAATTGAAGTAACTACGTAGGGGGCGCAAAACCTATACAGATCGATATGATTTCATGATAGTCCTCAATATTAAGTCTGCGTTTTTCCTCCAAATAAGATCGTTTATTACGAATGAGTGAAAGCATTAAGCGTTTTCTTTGTAAGAAGAAATGCGTTCGTCGGTGAGTCAAAGTGTTACCCGCCGTGCGTCATTCCCGAGTGTAATCGATTTAACTCGATATCGATAGCCATCTCGAAGTTGGGACCCGATAAACACACTTTCACATTGTCGTGTTTACTCCACCCGCCTATGAAATAGTCAACCGGGTATCAAGTCAAAACTTTCCAACACAAAACCGTAGAGCTCATGCTGTTTAAATCAACCAACTAGGTCCACCGTATATTTCGGTGAATTTCTACCGATCATGATAGTTTGTGCTATCGATCAAGGAGCGTTTCTGTCACCGGAAACTATCCGGATTGCCAACTTATACCTATGGATCGGACGCGAGCATTGTTTGGACCAATCTGAATTAATCAAGTGAAACAAAGGGATCTTTGGTAGCTCTGGACAATGTCTTGGTATCTTATCAAGATTATCGTAGACGTCATCGTAATTACAGCCTCGTGCAGATAAGCCCTGCTGCTAGTTTTGACCATTCAGGCTGCTTTCTTTTCAAATTTTAGTGCCGTAAAGTGCTATAAAAGGAATAGACGACTTGCGCGGGCTTGGGCTGAACATGGTGGACTGTTACCTACCCTATCCCTCTTCCTCGCCCGCGAGGAGGAGTGGAGATCGCCGTTGTCCGTCATGTTACGCCCAAACCCCCACAAGAAGTCATTTTTCTTCCCTTTAGCGGGAGGAAATTGGAAACATCGTAGCTGTACTTGAGATACCCGTTTGCTCTGGCCGTCCAGTTTGCTTTAAAGCCCTAGATCCAGTTAAAGAGACGCGAATGAAACGCGCACAGCGGTAGTATGGCCGCTATACACAGGCGGTATGGGAACGGCCGCCATTTTTTTGTATGCAAGCGAGTAATTCTGTCTCTCTCGCACCTTCGGCAAGTCTCATCTTCTATCTCTTTCTATCGCCGACAAATCAGAGCGCTCAACACCATTCGCGTCTCTTTACTGGATTTAGTTTGGGCCTTAGTTTGCTTGAGTTTGTTTCCGCTTCTATCGTAAACCTGCAAACGCCAACTGCATATTAACTAAGTTCCTGAGCAGTAGCTGATTCAAAGCGTAGTGAGTCAAAAAAAAAAAACGAAGTGACTACTCACACGCTGCCCCGTTTAAAATGCATAACTTTGGTGTCCATGAGTTCAAGTCATTTTCCATTTAAATGCATTAGGTTGGTTTCTGTGCGTTTGTCTCCCTTGTATTAACATAGGCGTGTGAATAGCACTGAAAAAAAGACAGGGTATATTTGTTTACCCAAGCTTTCATTAAGTGTTGTTGACGGCGACTTTGTTCCAAACTAAGTTTATATTAGTTTAAAATTTAATGTGAATTAAATCAGATGTACTGTACAAGCATATTGTGTAAGCAGCATCAGGCTTGGTGGTAGCATAGGTTAAGTTAGTTGTGACGCTTCGCTCACTTATTAGCGACGAAAAGCAGAACCCAAGGTAAATATTACACCCGCAAAAATTGAGTGTCGTGTGGACATTGGTAGCTGAGAAAATTGGAAAATTCCATTCATTCTTCGAGGAAATTTCCTTCAACATTCATTGTGTTCTCGATGTGCCCTTTAATGTGGGACAGGCTGAATATGCGTGTGTAAATATATTTCCTTAAGAAGGAAGTTCTCTAATGAGGGCTGCGCAATGCAAGAGTTATGTCAAGAGGAAGACAACGCGGCGACGGGTCTCGAAAAGGAAATGGAATTCTTTTCAAGATCGCGTGAGAGTCAAGAGCTAGTCAAGACATCGTTGATCGCCAGCAGAGCTCTGCACTGCGCCACGCCACCCTTCCCCACGCCACTCAGGTTGAAAACCTTTGGTCATTTTCTCAAGTGCCCTCGCCTCGAGAGAAGACTCACGTTCGGCCGGCAATTCCATTTACAATGACTCAGGGACTACGGCTTTTTAGCCAGTCGTGCTCTGCTTCAAGGGAAATCCTCAAAACTTGCACGCCCTCGGGAAACCGTCGCACATCAGCTGCCGCCTAGCATTCCGGAAGCACCGGTGATGCTTCACCCCATGCCTATGTAGCCCAGTACACGACTATTCTACAACGTGGCCCTGTGGCGCAACGGATAACGCGTCTGACTACGGATCAGAAGATTCCAGGTTCGAATCCTGGCAGGGTCGATTATGCATTTTTTTTCTCTCGTGGAGCTTATTTGTTTTTCTTCCGTGGCTTAAGTTTGCATCTTTCCTTGGTTAGATTAGGTTTGTGGTGTGCTGATAGAAATCCCGCGTATAGTTGGACTATTTCCTCTCTTATTGAAAGCCTCTTCAGATATTTATCAAGACAAGTGGTTAGAAATAGACCCTCAAGTTAAGCACACTTCTTCAAATACTTATCTGATGCAGATATTTATAAAGAAAAAATGAAATACCCCCCCTCCCTCGTGGTGTAGGAGTCATGTGTCGGTTGGCAGCCTTGGGTAGCTACTGTATCATAAACGCCAAATTTCAAATCCGCCAACGCCGCTACCAACCTAACCTAACCTTACCTAACCTAACCTTTGACTTTGGCGGTTATGATCATTGGCGCTAATGGATACTGGCGGGTGCGGCGTTGGCGGTCTTGAAATTTAAATTTGGCGTTTGTGAGTGCCGCCCGCAGCTTTTGCAAAGATTATCATTCGATTTGTTCCCTGCAAAAAGCCCCTCCCCATAGTCCGCTTCTGCCACAGAGTGGTAGGCCTGGCCGCCTGGCCTAGCGGTCAGTAGGCCCATCAGTTAAATCAAAACTTCTCTATATTATTAACTAATCGTCTCGTCTTTAGCTTATTAGCATTGGCGGAGAATCCGATTTTAAGGTTTGACGGATGTTTACAGCCTGAGACACAGTATGTAACAATGAAAAGATCCTCCCCCCACCCTACCAATGGTTGAAGACCTTCCATGATGTCGCTATCCACCGCAATTGTGTTTGAAATGGATCTGTGTTGAAGGAGTCGAAATCGTGTTATCTGTATTTTTACAGTAAAAAAATGAGAGTAACTGCTCCCATAGGAGTCTTCATATGCACAAAACGTCTTAGCATCGATTAACATATTGAAAAACGCAGGGCTTTATAAATTGACATTGGCGCCAGGTCTCGCTTAAAAACTTACAGGTATTTGGATCGTTTTCAAGGTTGTTGACGTCTTGGGTCTCTGTAAAGTCCGTTAGACACTCTTATCCGCATGTAAACCGCATGATTATTTAACGCAGCCCCAATCGGAATGTAACCTAGGATAGGGGCAGTGGAGAGTGTGGTATGACGAGAATTTTTACCCCTTTTGGCTTTTTTTAAAAATGAAAAATAGCTCATTTTTCCTTGGGGGTTGACACAAGGAAATGCGCTTTTCTCGGGATCTCGTCCTACTTTGTTTCGTGCAACATGGACAGCAACCGAAGGCTGGTACGTTTTGAAATAAATGCAACCGGTGCGATGTTACAGCTGTTAATGAAAGTACTTGCATGTCAAAGGTAAGCCGAATTCGGTGAAATAATGAGTAACTTTTGAAAAGCCGGCAGAAAAGTCCGATTTTTCAGGGAAAAGTCATGAAAATTGGAAAGAATAACTCTCGCCAAATATGAAGAACCCCCGACCCTGGGTTACTCTTAAACCTTCTGGCCTCGCCCGAGGCGTCCAGACTCCATGTCGTGTAAATAATGTTGATTGCTGTGAGATCTGTAGCTTCCTCGAAAAAAAGTACTAGTCATTTGCCCGAGCGTTCAAGTCTCCATTGTGAATGCATGTCGGGTCTATAGCAGCACCCATTTTTAAGTAATAATTACTTCATTCGGCTTGCCATTTTCTTTGATGGGGTAGAAAAGGAAAAAGTAATGGAGCAAATGACCTTGTTATGCCTCAACAAACCGTTTCGTTAATATAGCCCAGCAAACCCGTATTGTTGTGGTGACAACTTTACTCGTTACGGCGACAGCTGTAGTTGTTGTAACAATTCATACTGTTGGTGTAACATTTGACTTTGTTGCCCCAACAATTCTTGTTTACTGAGGCTATATGAACAAAATGTTTTGTTGAGGCAACATCATTTTCTCCGTGACTGGTAAAAGTGTGCACCGAAACGACTTCTTACTGTAAATGTGCGCACGACTTTAACGTTTTTGTGACCATTTTTAATGAACAGATATCATTGTATTTGAAAGGAAGTGCTGCTTGACGGTCATTTAATCATTTTGATATGTTCATCAATATTATGTAAACGTAAAAGTTACGCCTGTGCTTGGTATCTCTCAGCTTGGCGACGAGGGATAGAACAGAGCAGATGTAAAATCCGACCTTCAAAGGTTACAATTTAAGGCACTTTCAAAATTATTCGATACTTGACGCCTTTCTTTCATGCAACAGTTATTAATGGGTCCTATATCTGCACATGAAAAGTAGCGAAAAAACTAGCACCAAAAAAAGAAACAATAGCAATTATTTGCTTACGGTATAACTAAAATACGAAATTCGACAGCGATTGATTTTCGCGAATTTGTAATTTGACTTGAAATAATTACCGTGCATGGGGGGGGATACTGAGTTCACTGTGCACATTCCGTATGTTTTCCCTGTACTGCATGCGCCTTACCGTCCTTACCCCTGTTTTCCTTAATGAACCGTTAATCACATTAGAAGAAATAACATGTAACAGAGTAGGTCAGATACAATGCCCTGTCTCGCTGCGGTAGCGTTTTCTCTCGCTTGTCACCGCAAGCCTGATATGCTTAGTTCTCAGTAGCAATAACTGCCGCCGAGAAAAGTCATAAGCATCAGGCTTAGCGACGATAGCCTACTTTAAGCTCGATGCTCCGTTCCTCCGGTGGGCTTGGCGACGAAAGATGCAATACGAGGTGGGAAATGCAACAGCTAAAATGTAGAGTGCAGACGAAAATGGAGCGTTCATTCAGCCTCTTTTGCGATTGGGCAGTATGGTCTCATATGTCCAGCAAGGGCATGGTGTGGTGCGGTGGTCAACGAATCTTCCAGATAAGAAAAGCGTGAGCGGCGCCTTCCTAGAAGCAGCGTCAGCGACTCACGACGTCGCACTCATCAGACGCCGGAGCGGGAGCCGGACCTGACGCCTGACGGCGGCCAACGCGTGCAACCCCGCGACACTGTAATACAAGTTCTCTCAAGTCTCAAAGGAGAGGCGGCCTGCGTTGAATGTTTCCCACAGGTTTGGTGTTCCTTTAGCAATGCTCTCCCGTTGGCCTACTGAACGCGGATTTCTTTCAGTGAAGCATTTACCTTGTTTCTGCGAATACCAGAAACGTATTTACACCCGAGGCAAATGCTTTGTTGTCACATTGCTATTTTTTTCTTTTTTATCTGTTTTGGCCTCAGAAGTTTGTTATATGCAAGCAAAACCTTCATGATTTTAGTGGGCGCGATAGATTTTTTGTCAGATTCGAGTCGGTCAGGTTGAGTTTCTTCGGACACGCTCCGCTTGGTGACGAAACGTGGTAGAGTCTCAGTTGTAAGTCGAAGTCCGTGCTCAAGGCTTCGGACTTACAACTGACATGTGAGAGGGACTTAAAAGTGAGAATCGATGTAACTGTAACTTATACGTAGTGGTCGGGACAACTCAATTTGGACTTACAGTTGTGAAAGACTTACAGCTGAGACTCTTCTGTTTACATACCGAGTGAGTTACGAGCCCCTGAGGATTTTCTGAAATAGTGATACAACTCGCCCAACACGAGTGCCGTGCATGTTGCCTACGATGGGTGAAAAAGCTACTAATTCGTACCCAGTTTCTGCAATGGCAAGAGCCCTCTGTATATTTTTCACCAGCAATAAATCTTTGAATTGAAAAAAAAAGACCCCTGGGGCAAACGGTGTTCTCTCTTACTCTGCCTTGTGCATACACTGCTGTAAAACTACCCGCAATAAACAATAATTAAAAAAAAAGGAAAAAGCAAGTAGTAGGCAACACGCGTGCGCTCGCGTCGAGCGGGTTGCATCGTCTTTCAAAAAATTCCTCAGGGGCTCGTGAGTGTCTCAGTAGTCCACATAGGAGGTCGAATGACGTTTAAAAAGCAATATATATAGTTTCCTGTCCCGGACTCTAACTTTGGGACACAATGCAAATCAAAAAAAAGAAAATAGGGTCCATATTTTCTTTATTTTCTTTAGGGATTTTATTGTCCCTAATGTCGTTTCGCAGATAATTTTATAATTGGGTTTACTGTAATATCTACTGACATGTTCTCTAGATCTCGGGGGTACCGGTAGTTACCTACAGTGCTTTGATCCATAAGATTTTCTTCGTTTAAGTGCCTATGGGTAAATTCTCGCACACTCTTTTATGAAATACCTAGCCGACGGCTTTATTTATCGTTTTACATGATATCCCTCTGTAGGCCAATCCACGCTAGTGCTCAAGACAGACGTCCGAATCTCCATACCTCGGCTACAGAGTTGCCAGATCTCGCGACGTCATCAATACTAAACTCCGTTAAGATTTTGGCCGGTAATAACTTTTTTATTAATTAATCCCCCCCCTTTTTTGGATTGCTGAACTCTAGAGCAATCGAAAACATATCCTATATGCTAAGCTATGTTACCGCTATCTCGAGTCAATCGCCGTCGAAATATACGAAATTGCGAAACATGGCAACATAGGGCATACCGATGTCGTGATTTCAAGTTTCTTTTGAGAAAAATCACGTTACTCCAATTGTTTTTGAATTTACGCTTCATAAATAGATATTCTACTATCTTAATGAAGCTGAACGTAGATACTATCAGTCACGGCAATTTCTTTCTTATCATTTTAATATCACGTCCCAAACCACCAATTACAGTACAATGTTTTCATTAGAAACGAAACTCATTATATCAATTGTTTCCAATCTAAATACTTTTTAAATCTGATTTTGCCTAATCAGCTTTTGAGAATTCACCAAATATTTTTTAAAAAAACACGGTATATTTTTCAAAACTTACGTCGGTCTTTGGCGTTTTATTCGTCACTGCTTTCCCTTAATTTTTTTTTAAAGAAAGTTTAGAATGAATATTTGAATATTTTGAAATAAATTGGTTGAGTTGTAAGTTCGTTTTTTTTCGCGCTAAAATAATTATTGTTGGATTGCTGTTTCTGCGAAAGGCTCCTCACTTCGGGGTCTGCCCACAAGCGGCCGCCAGCTATAACATGCTAATTAACGGTTTTTGTTTTGTTTTTTTAATCTCTGAAAGTGACTCATTAGTCGTGGGAATGAAATTGATTGGCAACAATTATTTTCTCATCACAAATGACTCCAAGAATCTTGAAGAAATCTCACTCGAATGTAATAACCAAACCTCCAACAGCCAGTCCCTTTTCAAACTACAGTATATTTCGGAAAAAAACGCAAGGAATTGAAATTTTTGATTTACCATTAAGCGGACTTAGACTTTGTCGTCTCACTTAGATTTCTGCAATAGATTTCTTGATGAAAAAAAAATAGCACCAAAATTGGTTTTAAAATACGCCGTCCATTGCTTCATTATTAACTTACTGTCTTTAAAATTTTTCCTGTGATTTTTTCTTGTTAGTGACTTTTGACGCAAAACCTAGTGAAAAAAAGGGGGGGAGAGGGGTGCTTAACCCAAGTTGACTCTATCAAAAATGGTCTGTATTTGAGGTTTGAACTAAACGTACTTTGGATTAAACGTACGTAAGTGTAATTGAAAAAAATCACAAATACCCGCTTAAAATACCGCCCAACGATGCCGTTCGGAAACAGAAAAAAGTATTTTAAAGAATCTTTACAGTTCAGTATTGCCACAATTTAAGAAATATCACTCATCTCGGAACCTCAAATTTCATAATTTAGGCATACTCCAAAGCTTAAAATTGCGTATTTTAGTGTAGAAATCCTTCCAATTTCTCTTAAGCTAAATTTCACTCCAAATACTTTGGTCTGTTATGGGTTAATACGTGCAGCAATCCACTACTGCATGGCCTACCGCCACCGTGGATCTCATCAACCCAAAGGCGCAGCCGTGGGCATAGTGCACTAATCCCCGAGTAAAGGTGTTCGTGGATACACCTTGCCCCGAATTCTTCCGTCCCGGCACATCGCACTTCCCCTTCATTCTTGGCGTTGAGATGAATAACCCTTGAACAGGAGTATCAGGAAGGTCCCATCACCGGCACTGCACATAGGCTCGTGTGGACACTTGACCGTTCCCATAAAAGAACTTCCGTGTACTGCACGGATTCCCCACTCTACACTCTCAAGGAAGAAGAGAAGCTCTCATGATAGAACAGTACATTAGGGATTAGTACATTTTATCAGATCGCCTAATGTGAGAGGATGAAACGAAAACACAAGCTCATCTTTCACTAAATATTTATTTAAGCATTTACAGGCACGTGCGTGTTAACCACATAGCACACTTTTTTTCTTTCTTTTTTAATAGCCTACTCCATTTTATGCAACATATGTGCATTCAAAATAATACCCGCTGGGTCGGATTTCCCTTTAATATTAAAATATCGTTAGTGATCGAAATTCAAATTTTGGTTACGTATTGCGAGAGTCTTGTATTTAACGGTAGAAAACAGCGTAAGAACAGCAGTAATTTTATGCTGTTCGAGATACTAACTTGATCATTGATAAGTATTGAACACGTAAGTACCGTTCCAGTGAAAACAAGCGGGTACAAATTATTACCGGTATGGTAGTTCTACTTTGTAACTCGTTAGTAATGAAATACACGTGCGCACATAACATCTATTAAAACTAGTGAATTGAGTATCGCTGGGTGTGTTGTGCTGACTAGACAATTTACTATTATTAGTCATCCAACCCACCTTCCATGAGTAACAGGGATTTCTGCGAATCAAGACCAAAATAAGGCCTTTTAAACCTGTGGTTTGCGTAACTCAAGCAGTACGTCCTTAATACTCGCGATGTGATCTCTAGACAATGCTCGATCAAAATCTTTTCTGTGGAATTACTGATGCAAACACCATAATAATGATAGATCAGCAACAAATTGAATTTAAGTCTTTTAAAACGTCTATGGCGATTGGTTAAGGATCTTGGTTTTAACTTGGGTCGGTAACTTGTTGAAACGTTGGGGAGAAAAAGCCGCGATTCTGAGGAAATGAATGTTGTTCGTGAGTAGCTTGATGAATCGGTGTATATCTACTCGTTATCGGTTCCCGGTAAAAAAAGGGGAATAATACAGGAACTGCATTGACAGCTATTAGAAAGGTGATTCGCTGAAATATGAGTTAGATTCTCAACGTCGTCTGAAACGAAACAGTGATCGTTTTGTCAACAGAAACCAGACGCTTGGATGACGTTTTTCAAGCGTTATCCGAGCTTATCACCAACTCGAGCTTACCTCAGAATAGCCTGATTTCGATTTCTACAGTTCGGAAAAAAATATTCGGATTAAGAAATGAAATGTTTTTTAAACCAGCCACGACCTCTCGAAAGCTTTCCAGAAGATGTCTCTAGCAAGAAGTTAACTAGCCACGAGTTCTTCAAAGCCAACAAAAGATGCCGAAAGCAATATGTGTACGTTAAGAGGTATCACAGGTATTAGCAAACTTGGCATCGAGGAGAAAACACACGAATATCGTTAAATCAGCAAGAACCCGACTCACTTGTTAGCTGTAAACCACTCCACGAATGAAAGGCTTAAAAGCGGTCTAGAACATTGGCGCCAAAACGCTGAGGGCAAGAGCCATTAGACCAATGAGATACAAGAAGAACCATCATATTGCGAGGCATTCGTGGATTCTCGGCTTGATTCTCGCCGTAAAGGGGCTTGAAATGAGCTTTGGAATGCCCTCAAGAAATCCAGCCGAGAGAGGCCCTGAAAAAAGGCATTAGGCTTGGTTTAGTGCAGCTCCCTCGTAACAGGTTAAAGCTCGCTTGAGGAGGCACTGAGCAAGAAATAAAATGACTTCTCTGCTTACTGAAATACCGGTAAGCTCTGTTAAGAAAAGTTCAATCCGTGTTCTTGCCGGAATGTGCACTGTGGAAGGGCAAGGTTCTCTGCAAACTTCCTTAGGAGGTGCCAACAAAGTTGCCGAATAGGCACGGGGCAAAGAGCTTATAAGCCTTACTGTTGGCGAGAATGAGCTTTAATAAGTTGCTGAACATAAATTCTACCGGTGCTGGCAGGAGTTTTCAGAATTATCGATTATCTTGGCCTGAAAGTACTCTTTTCTTATAATTATGAGAATAACTTATCATAATAAATTCTTGCTAGAATAGGTACTGGGCATGACCCTTTGGAAGGCTTTAGTAACTCCGTCTGAGAGCGCTCAATTTTGATTCTGGCCGAAGAAGGCACTGGAAGGTTTCCACTCGATTGTCGAAGCGTGTGCAAACGCGAATTTTCTGTAATAATTGCATCCGACGCGACTTCGGTATTTTCCGCCCGTGGAGCCATTACATCATGTGACCTACAACAGCGGCAGGTATGGCCGGGCCGAAACTGCAAATTCTTAGTCCGTTTCACTGCAACGCAATTTCACTGCACAGCACTGGCGTTGTTCGTTGCCCTGTCGAGTCTCGCTCGCGCGACGGCGACAGCGGCCGCCCGCGACAGTGGGCCCGGCACAGCAACCAAGCGCTGCATGCAGCCCGGCTGGGCTGTCGGGCCGAGACGAAGCCAAGCTGGGTATTGCAAACCATTCGCTATGGATGAGTGTGGATCTAGTCATGATATCAGGAACACATGCACTAGAAGCACACCCACCCGAAGCCGGAAAATGGTCCAGAATCGAGGACGGAAGCGGAAGTGGACGGCACGTCGCTACTCATTCAAACAAGAAACGTGCCCGCTCAACTAGACCAGCTCGCGGGCACAGCGGCATAGCCCAGATATCGCGCGAAGCTGTTGTGAGGGGCACCTGTTGGACGGACGCCCTAGGCAGATGTTGTACTGTACACTACCACTTGAAAGCACTGCGGCAAACTAACCTCACTCGCGGGTCGGGCCCAAGCCGGTCCGGTCCGGTACACGGTTGGAAGTGAACTGGCGCGTGTTGCCCGCGCCCGCGCCTCGCCTTCAACCAACCGCCGCGGCCACACCGCCTCCCCCCTCCCGCCTCAATCTTCTTCTTCTTCGTCTTCTTTTTCTTCTCCGTCCGTCCGCTTCGCTCGCTTACTGAGAACAAGATGTTGCCGCCGCCTCGTCCGTCTGTCCGCCCGTGGGCGACTCGGGAACAATTTACAAGAGCGGTGGGGGAACGGCGGAGAGGGAACTCACAGAAAGCCGCACTAATCACACTTGGCTCCTACTTCCTTTAGTTCCAATTTCGAAAAAAAAGTGGGGGAGGTTGTTACCTTGTAATGGCGAGATAACGCGTATCAGTAGATAAAACGCACTGTTTTTGAGGCAGCTGTTACCGCACATTTGCATCCATACACTGACGGCCGGCGCTAACTCCCGCCCGCTCCTCGGTCTCGTGACTCATTGGTGGGCCTTTCAGAGGTCAGTGACGTCCGCGAAGCGATGCTGGGATAGAAGCGCAGCTGCTCTGCGTGCACCTCGCAGCTCGGATTGTCGGGAATGACTGGCTGACTGACTGGGATGGGGCCGGCCCCGGGCTGATGACTCGAGACGCGATCGCGAAAGGCCCCGACGCGCTGCTCTTTCGTTTCCTTCTCCAAGAACGAACGACCCCTGTGCTGCCGAGTCCCGCCGGTGACTGAAACTGCTGAAGAGAAGAGAAGACTGAAGGTGGGAAGGCGGAGTCGAAGAGCAGCGACCCTCTGTCGCCGAAGCGACGCCAGCCAAGTCTCCCCTTGCCCCACCCTTACGAGAGTCTCGGGCCGCGAAAGCAAAAGCACGCTTCTTGACCAGTGGGATCTAGCTCAGCTCCGAGTCTGAATGAAAAAAAAAAAAACAAAACCTCTATAAAAGAAGGAAGACACAGGAGGCAGACCGTACTACACAC
>Ga0058701_10001902_pt1 | contig 15328 bp, 9 predicted proteins | sample AgamicOrMae_FD_97039 | JGI IMG/M metagenome (GOLD analysis project Ga0058701, IMG submission 97039) | Agave microbial communities from Guanajuato, Mexico - Or.Ma.e | ecosystem: Host-associated > Plants > Phyllosphere > Phylloplane/Leaf | place: Guanajuato, Mexico | collected 2012-06-04
AAAAACTAGGGTCTATCCCAGCATTTGCCTTTTGTCGTGGAAAACCACAGAAAACCACGTACAGGATAGTCGGCATTCATGGCGTGAACCACGAGCCTCCCGAATGAGTAGTGAGATAGCGTGAGAAGCAGCTTCAGGCAGCACCACTTTCAGTTTAACTTGGTGGCAAAGTGACTTCAAACTGAAAAAGTTGTTGAGGCCAACGGCGTTTTCTCGGCACCTGCTCTGAGTTCAGCCCTTTATTTTTAGGAAAATCAACCAGAAAATTCTTTCATGTTCTTAATTCTTATTGCACCTATCCTTCAATGAAAGTACATTTAAGAATAAGCTTTAAGAGATAAACAAATTCCAGTATTGACCGATACTGCGGGTGACTGCTTTTGTCCTACTTTGGGATCTGTTTCACTTGGGAACTTTGATCCGTCTCAAAGGGACGTAGGCAAATACTTACATGTGACTCCCTTCTCAAGATCCTCGTAATAAGCTACGAGAGCTAACTGGTCCAAGACGCTGGCTGGAAGGCGAGCTAAGGCTTGCACTCGGCGGAGCCGCGCGGCGATCACCTCTGCATCCCTCCGATCTCGGTCTGCAGGTCTGCAAACCAAATAATAAAAAAAACACAACTCTCATTACTATACATAAACATCTCCAACACATGCAACCGTGAGATCTGCGTCAGCTACTTGGTGCAGAGGGCTAATCTCTATCTCCCCCGCTACAACGCTTAACCCATAACAACCCAAAGTATTTTGAGAAAAATTTAGCTTAAGAGAAATTGATAGGATTTTTTCAATTTAATTACGCAATTTTAAGCTTTGGAAAATGCCTCAATTCCAGGTTTCCAGAAGAGTGATATTTTCAAAAATGTAAAAACTAAAAAGATCCTCTTAAACAAATATTTCTGTTTCCCAATGGTATCGCTGGGCGGTAGTGGGTTAAAAGACATATACATTACTACGTAGAGGTCCTGCGGCGCAACGGATAACGCGTCTGACTACGGAATCAAATTTTCAGGTAGGAATCTTGACAGCTATAAGTGCATTTAATAGTGAGAGAAAAATTCACCACCTTTCTTTTTAAAAAAAGGGACAGCCATACCCACTAACAAGAGTCCCATGTTAACCTTAACATATCCCAAGCCAGTTAGCAAAAAAATTAGACCCCCTTAATCCAGGCGGTACTGCGCAATAACGTCAAGATAGGACTCATTCACAAGTGGTTATAAGTTTTTTTTTCCCCGAGAGGCAGTAAAATATAAGCAGAGAGATTAAAGTCGTTCCCCTTCACATTCTCAAGGTCAGATTGTCTTCTCCTTTTGCTACCTGTTGCACCGGTATGTTTTTGTTTCAGGAGGTCCATCTTACAGCCAGTCATGCTTCACAGATTCACTGCACCGTAATTATGTCCGCGTTTGAGATGACTCGACAGCAAACTGGTGAATTCTTCTAATGAAAGCTTGGAATGATTTGCATAGAATTTCTCTCAGAGATGCCAAATATCTCTACTCACTGAGATGGAAATCCGAATTTACTACATTTCTCCGTATCATCTCGTTTCTGCGTTTTTCATACTGGCTCATTAATTAGGATTTAAATTAGAGTTCAGATGGTAAAACATGTGCTTCGGAATTTTCTCAAGGACTTCATTTATGATTAGGAGATTATTGAGACGCCATATATGTTTTAAAAAGTGGCAACAATCACAGAGCCACCGCGATCGCCGATATAGCCTAATCGATGACTTATCTTAAGTATGATACAAAAAATATTATGGAGGTGCGGGGTATCGATCCCCGTACCTCTCGCATGCTAAGCGAGCGCTCTACCATCTGAGCTACACCCCCGAGATGATTAATGACTGATTCAGCAGGTTTTTATTAGGTATATCAGCAAGACAAGACGAAACAAGAAAACTAACACACATAAAAGGTCTAATCGTGGAAAGGTAAAAAACATTACCTAAAAAGCAATGGAGGTGCGGGGTATCGATCCCCGTACCTCTCGCATGCTAAGCGAGCGCTCTACCATCTGAGCTACACCCCCACTTACTTTCGATACTGATTCATAATTGGATTTCAATTGCTTCCATTTGTTTTCACTATCGCGATGAACAGAGACAGCGTGATCTAATCTCATTGATGACGCCGGATCGACGATCATGGTGGGTGGTATTGACGTCAATTCAAGAATAAAGTCACTTCATGCATTCAATTCAAGAGAAACCTCTAGTTACAGTTCGTGCTGGTTTTACTCTGGCCAATTCGAATGCCAAAAGTCAAACACAAATGCCGTTAGAAGACCGATCCGGAATTATGTTGCGTGAGTCAAGAGGAGTAAACGGTGATAAATTTAGCAAAATGACCTTAATTTCATTCCGTTGAAATCCGATTGGTATAAGTACACTAAAATGGGCAATTTCTTAGTGTGAGCTTCAAGTCAAGCATATGATAACCGCCGTAGAACAAACTCTCGCAGTTGAGCATCACAGCCTTGTAAATCCGCCTACAAAACGCAAGTTAGCCTTGTTGGCGCGTTTTGAATGCGGTGCTGTGATATCGTTTTGCTATCCCTCCGAATTTAGCAGCCGTCAGCAGCGGAAAATGTAAAGCCGAACCGGCGAGTCACACGCCACATGCGACGTAAGCATCTTGAGTTCAGATCTTCCAACAAAACCGAGAGACGTGCGACCTCAATAGCCGAAAGTGTAACCTTTCAGCTGCTGAAGCACAAAGATCACAATTGGTGATGCCAATATCTCGCTATTTATTTTGGCGATTGTTCATAAGGGGACGAGGAGAACGCGTACGACTTTTAAGGGCCTAATAAAGCCCTATCCAAAAAGAATGGCGTCTAAAATTTGCGTAATATGTTTAAAGCAGATTCTAGTACCATGAAAAATTACCACACATGAAGATAAATTTACGAAAAAAAAGGCGGAAAAAGGTTAAATTATTCAGGGAAAAGAAAGAGGTTTTTTTTACGAACTCTTTTGAAAAACAAACACGCGCTTCCTTCCCTTTTTTTCCCCTTTCGTAAGCGTGTAAATAAGATTGTAATCAAGGTGACTGTGGTGCACTGCCTTCGGGCCGGGAAATCAACCCAAAATTAGGGATCCGCCTGAACGAGATTTCTTGAGAAGCGCGAGAGAGAATAAAGATGAAATGAACATGGAAGTAAAAAGGGCAGAGAGCCATCAAGCCGGAATAGTCAGTGGGACGTTATCTCATTAAAACAAAGGCAGCGTCTTTTGATGTCAAGTCATCATTAGAAAACTGTTTAGGATTATCGCTACCCATCTCTGATTGTCAGAGCTTTTCTTTAAACTATGCGCGGCCTTTCATCCAGCAGAAAACAAGGCCACTAGGCGAACTCTACATCTACACAAAGAAGTATGACTGCCTCCGAATACAGAAGTACCCTAGAAACCTAATTTCAGGGTTTCCACGAAATTCCGGATTCCGAACTTGGCACATTGACGATTTTCTTGGCACACTGACAGACATTCTGCACGTTTCAGGTGTTCACGTTGCTTATCACGTATTCTTATAACTTTCTTATGAAGTTCTATAACTCTCTTGTTTTCCTTGTACAGTGAGGCGAAACCAGATGTTTGGATATTTTTGTAAGTTTTAGGGGTAAACCTATTTATTAACAATGCTGCTAACTTACAGGTTCATCAGCAGCGTTTTAAGGACTAGGGCTATTGATCTCCTGTAGGTCCCAGTTTTCTTGTCCATGTATTAGTAAGCATGGCATTGTGACTAAGTTGGAGAAGACCATCATCATATTTGGGATACAGTTGATCCGGAGGTGCAATGGACAAAATGTCTGACGACGGATTAGAGTAACATTGCAGAATGGAAAATACCATGGAGAAAGCTCTCTTCCCCTCCCTTCTTTACTCCTTGAAGTCATAAAAGCGTGAATTGAGTGAAAATGACAGATCAGTACTCGGCACCTTTCCGCGATCCCTTTCAAAACATGAAATGTTGACGATCTCTTGCCGCCAGACGACAAAAAAGTTTCAAAAAACGGATCACTGAGCAGGTGTCGGGAGGTCTTCTAAAACATGGTAAAAGCGAGGCAGATCTGTTTTAGATGAAAGATAACACCAGAAACGCCTTTCTCGAACAAATTCTTTTCTGGTTCGCATTCCCACTTTGACAAATATGTTTAAAGTTGAAAGTTTTGTTTGACTAATTAGGCGTGAATCCCGCTCACACTCCTCCCTCTTACAACTTGCAATGCAAAGCAGAGAAACATTCAAAACAAATTAGCAAGAGTAATGCGAACTTTGGCTCTTCGTAATTAAGCTTGCACAGAACACTGCATGTGTGTGATACTAATCTCAGAAAACTGCACCAAACCCAAGTGGTCCTGTGGCGCAACGGATAACGCGTCTGACTACGGATCAGAAGATTCCAGGTTCGAATCCTGGTAGGATCGGCTTAATTTTTACTCATTCTACCATCAATTTGCGTCACACGCGATACCTGTTGTTCAGTCACAACCAGTTTGGATATTGACCCAAGAAGCTGTCAAGCGCAACAAAAACCTATAAGTAGGTAACGGTTCTTCAAAGGCAATGTCTGAAAAGGAAAGATGATATGAAAAAAAAATTAAATTGAAAGATCTTAGATGTGCAGTGACCCACAAAATTCATGACCCCTGCTTCCATAAGAAATACATGGAGACATGGGTCATGACTTTTATGGTCCACTGTCCATGAGCTAAGGTCTCTAACATTATAGATCTCTTCGATTCCTGTATGAATGGCAAAGTCTATGAACCATTTTCAGGTGGAGAACGGTTGCATCTTCATCGATTAGGAACGCTCCCCTGCAAATATTTCGGATCATCGAGCAAATCTCAGTTAACGAGCAATAGCTCATCAGGACTACAACCAACAACAGAGTTAGGTCCATTAACTAAAGTGATTTCCTCGCGACCGCGGCTCCAGCTCATCATCCCGCACGTGACAGTCCTAAGGCACAGCGTTGTCAGATTTCCCGACTTCGTCAAGTAAGTGCGGTTACCTTAAATATAACAAATAACCTCTCTCTATATATATGCTTATTACAGCTATCCAAAATATGCATAAAATATGCAAGGTTATCTCAAGTGATAGAGGTAACCGCGGTTGAAATTCACCACTTCGCGAAATCTGACAACACTGCAAGGTGAAATAAGCGAGTTCTTGGGGAAAACCTGGGACAATGATGGCTTGTAACCTGATGGGGGCTACCGACGCAGGGGCATTAATGAAGATTGCTTGGGACCGTGTTGTTGAGGCTCATGTCAAATAGCATGATCCTTGGGCACAGATTGTGTTTGCTGTGGAGGAAGCGAGCGAGGAGGTAGCCTATACGGAGGTTACGGACGTGTGGTGCTATACGTCTCCGGGAGGGGTAGCGGGGGGGTGCTTCTTGGATCGAACAGGTGTATCAGGAAAGCTATGCGCCAGACAGCTCCAACAAAAGGAGAGCCACATTTCCTTCTCCCAAAGAAATGCAATTACAATATTTGAGCTGCCCTGATATACATTTACAGACCTATCCTTTCGCGTTCAAAGGAGTTTGAACCATGTACATGTGATAAAAGTATGTTTAACTACCAACTTTGGAAATCAAATGTTCTGAAAATTTTGCTAAAAGGCTCAATTCCTAATGCTATCCTAAATACAGTGAAGTACTTTAAAAATCGACTGATTACATCTTTCACAGCCGTTCTGGCATCCGTTACCCGAGACAACCGAATATTTTTATCTACAACTAGGCTGTTTAGGCCTAACAGGAAAACCTCGAAGTTGGGCTGACGAAAACAACAAAAAAGGAATTCGAACTACAGAAGAGGGAATTCAGCGAATCGTGAAAACAGAAATGGTCCTGGTGCCCTCAAGTGAAGGGCTCTTCGATTTTCCTCCGATTTTGCAGTTAGCCCCATACTTATTCGGCGTCAGTAAGCTTCGATCTTTTCTTCAAAAGGCATCCCTCGGACAGTACGAACGGAAATAAAACCCGACAAACTAGATATAATATTCCGCATTCAAGAATACGCAAGCACTAATCCAACTAAAAGAAAGTATTCTCAGTGAAGGACCCCTTATTTAAACCACTACCGCCCGGCGATGCCGTTCGGAAATAGAAAAAATTATTTTAGCGGATCTTTTTAGTTCAGTATTGTCAAAATTCAAAAAAATATCACCCTCTGGAAACGTGAAATTTAATAATTTTGGCATTTTCCAAGAGCTTAAAATAGCGTGGGAAAAATCCCTCGAATTTCCTTTAGGCTGAATTTCACTCCAAATACTTCGGGCTTTTATGGGTGAATTTTCCTCGTCTTGTACATTTAAGTCTTCACATGTGCAAAACTTTGCTGAAATTCTTAAAAATTCTAAAAAACTTCCAAAGATTTGAAAAATAAATATAAAAAATAAGGGACTAGTTATAGGAAAGTTTGCAAAAAGAATCTGAATTAATAACAAATTTTCCCAATGCCAGTATTTTGGTGAAATTAAGGGCATGTATTTTTGTAAAGTGGGCCCCCTCTGCGAAATCGTGGGGTATTCTCAAAACGAGAATCCAAAAAACCAAAGTTTTGATAAGGCATATGTCCACTATTGTCGAGGTTATATTTCAGTGGAATATATTTTGAAAATGTTGTTATTCGCCCGACGTGGCGGGTGAGGGAGCAAACACCTCCGGCCAGAAACGATGCTCAAATCCACCATTACTCATTTTAATAGGCTTATGCATTAGCGTCTAACAAGCTAAAGTGACAATCGGCTGAAGGGAAGAGACTGCGTCTTAATGACTCGCACCAAATCAGACTGTCGGGCGAATAACGTACTTCCGACTTTCAAAATCCAATTTATTGCGTACTTAGCCCACCAAATCCTTCTTATTAGTTCACTTAATTTTAATACGTTTACCAGTAATAACAATTATTATTGATTTTAGAATAAGGCAAAAAAATGTTAGAATAGTCTTTTTTAATGAGGTAATTTGAGTCGGTAACATGAAGAATTTGAAAAGAAAATAATATGAATTTTAGCAGTTTTATACATCATAAATTGCAAACTTGAAAGTTCATTATGCAGAATGCCAAGGGGACAGAAGAACAGGGCACCTTACCTAACATAACTACGCAGTTTTATTTATACCCCAACCCGTAATGGAATGTTGAGCCAAACGTGGAATACAAGTGGAAGAGAATGCCACATTCAATGAAACTTCCCCGCGAATCCATATCGATTAAAATCGCCGTAATTGGTTGCTTTGTCACTTCAAAGCTGCACAAATGGTGGTTTCAAAGCAATTCATTATGATCATCGTGACCTTATGCAGAGTTTTCATTTATTTCAACACAGCGGTCCTGTGGCGCAACGGATAACGCGTCTGACTACGGATCAGAAGATTCCAGGTTCGAATCCTGGCAGGATCGGTCTTTTCATTTTCTTGCTGGTACCAATTTTCAGCTGTTTTTTGTACTTCTGACATTACAGTAATTTTTATTTCAATGAAGTTGCATTACGACCTCTGAGAGGTGTTTGATTGTCTGCCAGTGAATAATAATTATTCGCAGACTTGCAGCGCACTGCTGTTATCAGTGGGTCATCATCTGCACTTTTCAATACCGCAACTAAAGCTGATAAGATGCTAGAAAAAAGCTGACTTCATGCAGCGGAATAAAACTAGTGAAACACAAATTACATCTCAAATTCAATTTATATATTTTAGACTTTTTCTCGGTCAGCTGATCTTTAGCCTACGGAAACAATTTACACTTTTTTTTTAGGAAAGACACTTGAACCTAAAAAGAGTCTTGATTGGGAGCAGATTCAAAAATCTACAAAGACGATGATGCCGAAACATTGCAGTTCACAGCGGACAACAACTCATACTTAAAGGTAGAAAAGATGTTCTTTTACACATAGAAAACTCTGCGGCCCTCTTCAGCTGATTGATGTAATCACAATCCCAGCAAGATATTTTTTTCGATATAGTTTCTTTTCCTTGCAGACCCGCCAGCCGCTGAATCAAAAAAAAAAACTGACAAAGAGTCTATACAGGGACTCTATGCATTCAAAATAAACGCAATTAAAATCACTTCCTTGTTCTTCGAACGTGGGAGTACTGTGATAGGACTTATCACATAGGTAGTTAAGTTCTGCGTTTGAGTTGAAGTTATGATAAAACAGGAGCATGACGGCAAAACTTAAAAAGCTTGTGTCCATGAGCAGTGTGCTCACTTCTAGTAACGTGTCAGACAACAAAATATCAAGGCTGCGGTGTTTTCAGGGATAGTTTCTGTGCTTCTAGCTGATTTGCTCTCGCGGAAAAAGAGCAATCCTTGATCTCTACCGGCAAACACTCTTCAATCGTCCTTGACACGAACCGTTTCGAGCGGGATTGTCAACTCACATGTTCTTCGGTGCGAGCAGACGATTTTCAGGGACAGTTCCGGATTTTCCTCAAGAACGCAATCATACCAACAAGACACCACTCTCCGACTTCCGGGTGATTGTCAAAGGTCAATTTCTTCGCAGAAAATTCAGGTTTCCGTTTGACAACAAATTCAGTTTCAAATTAAAAATTGTTTCACTTAGAGTTGTGATCAATTGTTAGATCCCGAGCTTCACGAATTACATTGCAGCTTTTGATCAGTTCATGAATGGACGATTTCATTTGAATTAGGCTGATTTCCTGGCCAAAAAACTCCCACAACCACCGGTCTACTCCTAAAAATAGGCTTTATTATTTTTATTATTAATTTTTGAATTGTCTTTTTTGGCAGGTAATTTCTTCTTCTATTCGCAGGGACGCTTTTGCTTTGAATCTTACGAGGTCTTCATTCCAAACTTGTGGAAATTCTTCTGGCTTTTCAATTGAAAAAAAAGATTGAATCAGTTATTTGCGTGCAGGAAGAGGAAAGTCAGCTGAACGAGAAACATAAGTTCGTAATATTTACGAATGTACGGTAGAGACCGTTTACATGTTAGTGGGTACAGCTCGAAATGCCAGATCGGTCATTGTAAGCGGTGATTGTTAGAAATTATACCAACACGGATAAATACGATCGTTTCTATTTTGGAGGTGACACATTGATCGATAGGCACTAGGACGCTATAAGTCACGATCATTGTAAGTAGTACCGACTTGTTAAAATACAGTTACCTCTGGTTGCGTCTTAACCTTCCATGTGTTTAAGATGAAGATCAAATCTTTGCGAGAGACAGTTCTAATTCCGAGCGGATCGCGTTTATTGAAGGAAAAAAGTCAAGGTTCTTAACATACCCTTTCGGGCATCTGTAAAACTGTTTTTGTTCACAGAATAAGCCCCAATGCAAATATTTTTAAAGATACTTGCTATTCAGAAATTCCACCTGGTGCTTGAAACCTTACTTTGATTGTAAACGTTTTTACAGCTGCCAGTACTTTTTCATCTCCCGTTTTCTCACCTGCAACAAAAGATAACAAAGAAATTAAAATACGTGTACAACAGGAAATCTTGCAGAGCGAACGAACGTTTGCAGATAGCAGACAGTTACACACCTTGGATAAGGGTTCAATCATCAAGAAAGAAGACTTTTTCAATATCTGGCATTTAACAGATATTTTTAGAATTGATAAATCTATTCAAAGATGAGGCATTTCTACACCTGTATAAGAAAGAATGCCTTCTAATATTCTTGTAATAACTACTTTTGAGAAAACTCACTTTTTAAAAGAGTCAACATTCTAAAAAAATCCACTTTCTATAACTTCACCCTTTTATTTTCTAATTTTTTTTAGAAATAATATCTTTGTAAAACAAAAGAAAAGAAAAATACCTGCTTCTGAAAAAGTCTACCTTTACTGCAAAATATATCTTCTAAAAATCTGATTGAGAAACGACCAAGCCTCTAAAAAATCTACCTACAAAGAAATCCACCGTCTAAAAATCTACACTTTACAAAAATACACCTTATGAAATATCCACTAGATGAAAAAATCCACGGAATGGAAAATCTACTTGATCAAAAACTCCACCCCCGCTGAAAAAAAAAAGAAGAAAAAAACACGAGTGAAGTAGGAATCAATTCTATGAAATTCAGCCGTGATTAAAGAGGCTCTTGTTCTTGAGACTCAATAAATCAGCTGAGCCGCGAAAAGCGAGGAGGAATAGCTTCCGATCCGGACCGGGAGCTCCCGTTCCCACAGGAAGACCCTCCTCCTGACACCGGAGGGGGCTCCCATCAGCAGCAAACGCTGCCTCGCTTCTTCCGACCGCACCCACCGATCCCTCGAATCCGTTCATCCCAAGAGAGTTAAATATCCATAATCACCTGTAGGCTATGCCTATCTCAAAGCTGCTCTGGCAACTGCTTACGGCGACACGTGGTACGCTTGCTGGCTGCGATAGAAACCCTATGTTCCGTCCACTGCATGTGTGCTTAACTCGAGGATTAGGCTCGACATAAGTGTATACATGCTGATAGACAATATGGGAAACGGGAGACATTCTTTGTATAGACATAAATCTTTGTGAAATTCACGAGGCAAAAACCCCGTAAAACTAGGGTAGAACTTATGGAGAACATGGATGAAACGGTTGACGAAACAAACGCTAAAGACAGGCGAGACCCTAAACAACGCCCTCGCTTAAGAACCTTATTAGTGCCGTCCTAATCCGCTGCTCAGCTAAAAGTCACGTCGTTATCAGCGATGCCCGAGTATTGGCAATGAAAGTTCTGGTCCTTGAGAGTGCATGTCCTGTCGGGAGTCACTAATACAGCTTGATCCGGGAGCGGAAGTTTCTACGAAGCGGATCAACAGCCCTCGTCCCCAGAGCAAAGCAGAGTATCTATTGCCTCAAATTAACACGGTCACGCGAAATCAAACTCCTCTCAAAAACTTGGTTGAATACCGTATTACATTTACAAAGGTGTGTTAAAAAAGTTTCCTGCAAGAAAACTGGTACTACGGTTGTCATAAGGATATCATCGACGTTTGGCGGTGCCGAAACAGCATTTGAATTCTTGTCCAACGCGACTGAGATGAAGTTAATTCTCACTGTAAGACATCAGGAAGACCATCTTGAAACTGTCCAAACCTAAGGAAGCTTGTACTAACCGATAATCCAGAATTTTTAGTCCAAAACGAAAGTCGATAGGATAAGACGCTCTGCACCGGGCTTATGTCTCCGAACGGCTGTCGCCAAACCTGATGCCTCTTACTTCCCCGATGAAGCAACTGCCTCCGAGAAATAAAAAGGCATTAAGAAGGAAGATAGATTACGTTGGAGCAGTTAAAGACAGTCTATCAGCAACGGCAGAGTACATCGGTCTTTTTTGGACCAAGTCCTTTGGACAAATGCAGTTGGGCAAACGCAACCATTTGGACGAAAGTCACATGGCCCGGTTGCCTCAACCAATCCATGCGTGACCCGGAGAACCCTCAACAGGAATATGCGATGAGCTCGGCCGCATGCGGTGGTCTGTGTGTTCGTATCGACCAGAGCAATTCAGGTGAGCGCTGCTCGATATACCCTTCTAAAATTCCGCAAGCCAGAGCCCTACGAAATATTGGGGGTTCATTGCAAATGTGAATCAGTTCGACAGTTCTTTTAGGTCACAAATATCTTCCATGAGATACATGTTTACAGAATGGGAGCTTCGAACTTCTAAAGTATCAAAGAGAAACGTAGCGAGATGTCAAAAAATTGCAATAAGATCCAAAATGAACATTCCGGTACCGGGAATCGAACCCGAACCTCTTGGGTGAGAGCCAAGTATCCTAGCCACTAAACCATACCGGATCTCACGAAATCAAGTAATTGAGAGGCCGAAAGGAAATGACGGTACATTATCGCTAATCGTTAGGGCACTCGTTGTTCTTTTGTATATCGTTTGTAAATTTGTTATAGCGTTGAGCAAAGTAATTATGAAAATGAAGTAAAAGCATAATCACTGTACAACCTGGTTTTACTCTCTTACATCTGATGAACTACAGATAATCATTCCATGACAACCGTTTCCGTTCATTCCGGCTACTCTACTTTATAGGCGAACAACGTTCTTTGAAGGCAGTTGTATTTTGGAGAGGAAAGTACTACAAATAGGAACACACTATTGAGGGACATATATACTAAATTTCGACGCCCTTGAGTACTCATCAGCGTTCTCCAACAACGGCTGCGATTTCATGCAGAGTCAATCAGGAGATTGCGATTCCCGCATACTTCTTAATATTTCATTTTTCAATCACGTCACGTGCGAGCACAACTTATATCGAGCCCTGGTGTGGTCGTTACCTGCAGGCGAAACACCGTAAGATACCGGTACTCAAAATACTATACGCCGCAGGTGGGATAAGCGCACGCTTAGATTAGACAACCCTCTCGACATTGGCGCAACAAATCTGCACATGAAAAACACTAGCAAAAATCCAACCTCATCTACTAATAAACCAGTTGAAACATAGACTTCCTCCTAAAACTTTACACATTTAAACTTGATTGCTTTTTTAAGCGCTTCATACTAGGCCGATGAAGAGTAGAATAACGTTAAGTAATGTTTAAAGTGACTAAATAAAGCCAAAAGCTTTCGCCAATCTTTTTACAATCAACTTTTGGAAAATTCCTAGAAACTCATATGAATAACTGGTAGTGCCCCCGGCATGCTCCAATTTGTATTTGAAAAATAAATATTACAATGGCAGGTTTTAAATGATATTATGATTACATATTAACGCTGACAGCTATCAATAATTTTCAGACAAAATTGGGGTAACGTTTCCTTGAAACTCGCAAAGAAGGACAATGTTCTCGTGTCCCATGGATATTTAAGGCGGACCAAACTCCCTCGTTAGGATGATATGAATTCAGTAGTTTGACAAAAATATCCAAAGTAGCCAAGCAAACAGCCAACGCAACAGTCAAGATCGTTTAAGGCTACTGTCGTAATAACGACCGCACGGTCATAACAACTTAAGTCCCCGACGCTGCCTGAAACAATGTGCTTACTTTCTCAAACATGGTATCTCTTTTTAGGTTCACAAGCCAAAAATAAGTGGTCGTTACAGACGGTTTTAAAAGAACAAAAGAAAATATCAAGAACTGAACAAGTGAGTTAGTTGGGGGGTTCTTGAGGGCGCTCTGTGTTGATTCTTGAGGCAAAATGAACGATGAAAGGGGTCTAAGGAGCTTGTTGAGGAACTGCACGAGGCAATCAAAGGACTCCACGTAAATTGCACGCAGGCCATTTGTGGCTAGAGCTAACCACGGCTTATTACAGCAATTTTACGAATTCGCTCTGCTGTGAACGTGAACAAATCGAGGGAGGACATAGCGATTCATGCTACATAAATAATTGTAGGCTCGGACTAGACAAGGCATATGGCCAACTCAGTGTTGTCGGATTTTGTCAATTTTAATGATTTTTAACTCGATAACTATTAGAGAGATCCTGGTACATCGGATATGTTCTGGATCTCGAGCTACGCAATTCAAAGGTGGGGCTGATCACCAATATATCTTCACTAAAAAGTAAAATTACCGATAAAAGTTAAATAGTTTAACGATGACGGAGTCTTGAGATCTGGCCACACCGTGTCAAATCAAGGCGTTCTCTTTAACGCGATTGTGGATGTTCTCGTCAGGTCGTAATTGGTGTTCCAACTTAAAATGCGCAACTATCCTTTCTAACATGCACTCCCTATTTCCGACAAGTGAACAATATCCAGCCGTTCTAATTATGCTAATGAGTAACGGAAAAGAGACTCTTCAACTGCAAAACAGCGAAAGATCCATCATCACAAGCCTGTAAAGCTGTCTGACATCACAGGAAGTCTAGTCAGTTTCGTCATCAACTTCCTCAAGTGATTTTTCGGGTGCTGTACCGGGTGAGTCCACTGGAATGCTTAGGTAACCACCGCGCTTCCCCTCGTCAAAGCAGAGAGAATTGCCTAGGTAAATCAATGCCATACTTCCCGTCTACAAGATAATTATTCCTAGCAGGGTAAACACGTACTGGTAAACCGTTAAGGTCAAAGGTAGAACTTCGTTTGAGCTGTGTTGGTAACCTGTACACATCATGAAAAATTAATGAACCAATTCATTCGGTGGTTACAATATATAACGGATTAGGGTGTATCGTAACCGCCTTAAGCAATCGTCAAATAAAGATATTTCTTCATCTGATTGGGAAATCGATAGACCTTCACTAGCTAATAATGCAGTTCCTTTCAAACATAATTACCTTCCGCACTGCTTCACCTGACTACGTCGCTAGAGATCTTCAAACTTGAGATTGGCTGACATAACAAACGCTGAGATTGTTGGACACAATCCGAGTCGTGTTCTTAGTTTGGTTCACAGCAACACCAGCCAGAGGCGTGTTAATTGATCGTAAATCCATGTTGGTAGCAAAGATCTTGCCGAGACGAACTCTACACGTGTCGAAATCTCACGTACTATTTAGTCTTATTGACACTGGAACTAGGATCTCTGTTGGCAAAGCAGAGAGCTCACTGAGCCCTAATTGCAGATCTTTATTCGGACAATCTCTATTCCACGTGTCTCTGGTTTATTGACAGACTTGGCAGAGAGCTCGCCGATCATCCACTAAGAGGATTCCTCCACACTAGGATGTAATGCAACGTGCTTTGACATCAAGAGGATTCCATTCGTGGTCTTTGATTGTGCAACCGAAAAACTGCTGTCAAAAGATTACTGAAGTGTAGATGGTATTCATAAATTCCGGATGTTTGAATAGGGGAAGGCATTTCACAAGATCCATCATGGCTGCCCTCTTAACTTTTGGAGCAACTGCATGAATGATTTAGCGAGGTAACCGGCCCAGTTTGTTTTCCCAAGATGATCTCCTTCGTAACAGTGTTGACAATACAGAGCGGCCGACAACTTTTCCAATTTGACAACAAAACTCTTAAACGGCGACGGCTCTTCCCCACGTTTTACGGGAGCCTGTGCACCGTATATTTTGAACCAAGAGGGGAACACAGCGCAGCAACAGCAACTTAGAAACGTAGCTCTTAAGGATGTTTCATCGAGAAAGGGTGCCGATAACAGGCTGTATTTATTCATCAGAAAAACAGCTAACAAGTAACATATTATTACACACACCTGACCACAAAAAAAAACGGCTTCTCAACGTCCTAACTTTTGAGTTTTAGACATTCAAAGATAGCAAGAACTCCGTGGCGTTCTATGGACGTGCACCAAAATACTGAAGTTTTTTCATATTTTACGTGAGAATTTGATCGATAAGTTGATTCAAAAAACGTTCCACATGATTGATCTAGCTTAGATAAACATATTGAGACTAAAAC
>Ga0058701_10001903_pt1 | contig 15327 bp, 10 predicted proteins | sample AgamicOrMae_FD_97039 | JGI IMG/M metagenome (GOLD analysis project Ga0058701, IMG submission 97039) | Agave microbial communities from Guanajuato, Mexico - Or.Ma.e | ecosystem: Host-associated > Plants > Phyllosphere > Phylloplane/Leaf | place: Guanajuato, Mexico | collected 2012-06-04
TAAACGCTAAAAAGGTTAAGTTAGGCTAGGCAAGGTTAATATTGCGGTTAAGACCTTTGGCGTTTGCGACTTTTCTCGTTTGGCGGTTACGGATTGGCGCTTGCGGCGTTGGCGCTTGTAGTTTTAGGCGCTTATGACAGCTACCCCCTAAAAGAATCATTGATTCACGGGTATCCACAAACTGGCTATGAAAACTAGTCCATGCTTCGGATTCTTGTTGTTAGTTCAGGTAATATACGCGCGTCTAACGTTGAGACTTAAGGAGCTGTGTTTAATTTTTCTCCAAAAGTTAAACTTGAAAGTCCGTGCGCTTTAAATAACTCTCGCGCTCAGTGTATCCCCACGGGGGTGTGTACCTGATGTCCGAGCCTTTAATATAAAATATCCACTTGGGGTTTTGCCTATCACGAGGATGCCTTGGGGATATTCCTTAAATTAAGTCTTTACAATATCCCAACAAATTTGAGGACCGACTCACGCCATTGTTATCAACGTTTATGGAATTTCCCCAAGGCAACATCATCTATCCGCCCTCTTTCTCGTGCAACAGCGTTCTTTGGACGGACGATCTAACAATTCATATTGCAGAACTAATTTCTAAACTTAATCATTTCCAAAATAAAATGTGCGCACGTTTTTACATATCTTAATAACAACCTTATTAAAAAGTTCGTTTCTTTCTCGTTTGAAATGACCATGCCTTGAAATGTTAGTGGCGGGTTTTTAACTCTTAGGGTTTCTCGTATGCACTTGCCTTTTTAGGGTCTTGTTTGCGAAATTAAATACTTTCTTGGCCAAAAAAGAGAGAGAGAACTAGAGCTTCCAGAAAGTAAAAGGCTATTGCTTAGTAATATTTTCTGGGCAAAACCTTGATAAACCTTTCACCTATCTTACTGCTGGTCAAGGGTGTTCACTTGACTCTTCCGATGTCCACTATAAAGTTCTAAGGTGGAATTCTCCATCTCTTGTGTTCCACATAATTAATTTTTCCCTAATTATGAAGGTGAAAGATTTTCATATGCGTAGTGTAGTTAAATCCAGGTTGGGTTGGGCTAGGTTAGGTTATGTATATTGTGTCTCGCTGCCGGTCCGCTTTGCGACCCCTCGATCAAGTTAATGTAGGCTAAGCTAGGTTACTTGCCTCTTTCCGCTGTCGTTCGTGTTAGCAACAAAGGGTGAAAACACGAGAAAATTAAATCTTCGAAGTTGATGTAATAGCAGTCAAAAAAGTATTGACCGCTCCAATTTTTTTAAGCCTCCGTAACATTGAAACGGAAAGGGATACGTCAGAAAAGCACGGAATAAAATTGCAAGAGTGCCACGCGTGTTATCCACTACAGGCTGAAAAGTCAGGATTCCAGCCCGTAGTAGGCAACACGCATGGTACTCATGTCGAGCTGGTTGTATCCTCTTTTCAATCCTTAGGGGCTCGCAACTTACATAGTACTACTACCGTTCAATCCTGCTACACGGTATCCTGCTAATTGATGAAAGTCACTCCGTTAAAGCCTTTCCTTGCAGCTATCGTCAGCTTTTCAAGGGAGGGCTTTCGAGGAAGTGTTCGTTTTTCGTGTGGGTACTTAGTCCATGGTGTTTGTGTTGCAGACAACCCTCTGGTGTGCACGTGCGACCTGATCTGGTACGAAGACTGGTACCAGAGGCGAATCGAGGCGCCCAACACAGATGATACGCCTCCGCATAAGAAAGACACGGTGTGTTTCGAGCGAAAAGAACACCGGGAATACAGCCTGCGCGGCTTGCGCAACAAGTTGGGCTGCAAGAAGGACGGCAAGAACGCAGGACAGACGTCCGCGTCGACGCCCGAGTCCACGACAAACGCCGTCCTGGTGGCGGCGCTCGCATCCTGGCCACTCGTCGGAGTGCTACGGTTGCCTATCTTCCATCTCTGATCCAAGTTGCCATACCCTCGCTGATTTACTTAATTAGTAATCCGGTTAAGTCGTGTCACGATTCGTTTTCGGACCTCCTCGGATAGCCTTTTTTTATCGTTTCTTTTTATTGATTTAAATGTAGCTTTAAATGAGAAAGAATTTGATGCGTCTTGTTTTCTGAGAAGACATTGTTTACATTAGTGTGTATTTTTCTACTGGATAAAAGCGTCCTATTTGAATTATAGAGATGAAGGTGAGTTTTAGGAGCGTTGACACTGCGAACGCGTTATTCTTGGCCCCACGCTTGCTTTGCGTGGCGCCTAGGCTGCACCAAGCGAAGCTGGTGGACGCTGCAGTGGCAGCAAGAACATTTCTTTGGAAAGCGAAAAGAATGGAACACTAGTTTTGTTTGAAAGTCCAAGCTTGCGTGTCGTTTGCCAAAATAGGAGCGATCATTTCGAAGTCTGTGTAGTAAGCTAGGTTGTCCATTGAAGAGTTTCTTAGACGAGGCGTGGAGGGCGTACATTAGCAGACATTGATTAAATTGCTGACAGAATGAAAAATGCCGCGGCGTTCAAAGAAAGTGAGACTCGATATTTCGACATCAATGTCCGTTGCTGTACAAAAAAGTAATTGTGTATTGACAAAGTGGACTTTGTTTCTTTGTTTTTTTTTACCATGTATATAATGTGATGCCCATTTTGGGGCAGGTTGTTTATAGAAAGCTATCACAACTTGTTGCTACGGTTGAGTGAACATTTACATTTTCTGCATTTCAGTGGCTTTGTCATCGCATTTGAATCAGATGTGATAAAATTCGTGGGGGGAGGGATGTGTAGGTGGGGAAGGAAGGCGTGGTATTTAGAGGGAGCTAGAGTTTTTCGCGAAATTGGGGGTTGTTAAGGAAGTTGGGATTAGCTGGGGGGTGGGTTTATCGCTTCTTTAATCAGTGTTTTAGATTTAAGTGTTCTTTCAATAATGTATTAGCTTGAACAATTTTTCGATATATTTTGTTGTAAAGAATCTTTGTTGAAAAGCTTGTTTCGAATTCTTTTTGGACGAAACAAAGTTTTGCGTTCATTTTTGTGATGTTCTTGCTTTCATGTTATCAATCGTGGAATATATTTTGGATATATCTAGGCCCATGCCTGTGTAAACATGAAAGGTGCACATATGAATAGGGTTCATTGTCGGTACATATCAAATCTCATATCAATTTCGTGTAAATATTCTAATCTGATGTTCCTACTTTACTCAAGCGACTTCATCCTTATCAAAGTAACGCTCAGCGGTACATCTTCCCGTCATATCAAATTTGATATCGCACTTTATAGTATCTATGGCAGAAAATTAAATTTTGTAATCTTATTGATCGGAATTCATTCTTTTGAATGGAGTAATGTGATTCGTATCGGTACATATCATCGGTCACTGATTACCGCAATATTTAGTTTCCGGCAATAAATCGAAAAACATATCCAAACGAAGACTTTGATTCATATACATATCACTCGAGGTTGTATCAACATATCATATCATCAGTGTACCACAAACTCTGTGTTGCATGCTTTGATATTGTCTTTGTTAAGTGTCTTTGTAAACTTTTCCCTTAATGTTACTTTACATAGTGCAGCGTTTTCACCTCGACCATCGCATCGATCGTTTGAAAGTTGCACGCTGAGAAGTCAGCGTCGCCCCTCTAGCATTACTTAATCTCTCCTAAAGCTGGTTTGGCCAAAAAACTCTTTTTTTTTAGAAACGGCTGCCTGCGTTTCTTCCTCACTTTGAAGCTCTCTAACACGCATACGGTTCTAGTTATTTGTCCGGCCGCAAGGATCGCAGGATTCAAGAGGACGCTTATCGAATGAAGTCCTGACGGCTGTCTGTGTCGTACTGCTCCGATCCCGGCAAAAATAGTTTCTTTTCAAGTTTCGTGATGAATACTAAGTGATCGGAAATGTGCGCAGAGTTGGAAAAACGACCTTTTCAGTAATTCAATTGTGAGTTTGGTTTTGATTTTACTGCTAAAATCAGTGTGGCCAACATAAACAACATTTCGAAACCTGTTCTTTGTTGTACGGTTTTCCTGGAATTATTTAAAAATTCTTAGTGAGGCGTGTTTTCGATGATTAAGCGAACCTTTTAACCAGTCTTTAAGTTATCATTGTAGTAATAGATAACCACTCAAGGAATACATAAACATCAGTTGATGTGGAAGAGATTTAGCGTCTTTATTTTGAGAACAAATGTGAGGCTGAACCTAAAGAACGTTTTGCCAAATCGGTGCACAACTGAATCGCTGTAGTGCAGCGAGGTTAAAATTGTAACCTAGTTGGCCATCATGTGTTTAATCTTTGCCTATGTTATCTGGTTGCCTACGTTCCGTAAAGACAGGTGTAACGAAACTTTTTGTTTAAAGCGCTTAATCAGCAATAGCCCTTCATAACCTATATCAGAAAAGATTATTTAGGTTCAAACGACGCTAATTTTAAAGGCGTTAGCTGACATCTTGTTATCTGGTGGAAATTCAACCTCAGGCGAGGTCGCAATGTAGAGTTTGGGGTGATGGCAATCGTAGGCGTTGTTGTCTACGGGAAAGGATTCTCAGCTACGAAGGCCAGTGAATTTATTCCACTGCTATCGACATTAATTCGGTCATTTTTAACTTTGATTGTACTTAAGAGTCCTTCGGAAGTAGCTTTATAACAAAGTTATTTCGGTCAGTGGAAAACGGCCAAACTGTTTGAGAAAGTATTTTGTATTAAAAAAATCCCAGTTTCCAAATGTTTGAATAATGACGTTGAAAAAGGAAATTTCACTTGGCTTAGTTTATTAGGACAAGGAATTTTGATCGCAACAGATTCTTTTCGATGTGCGTCACCTGATAATAGAGCACTTGGAACGAGCGATTGTAATGTTTACAAAACGTTTTTAGGAATATTAACGCCTTTTTTTTATTTTGATCTAAACGGTTTCTATCTAAACGTCATCCGAACCGAAGTAAAAGTATCTTAGAGCTCGTGCGAAGCTGCCTTTAACGATTGCAAGATGGTGTCACTTTGTTGGTTAAAATCTCGTGTCCCCATAGACTAAGCATTTCAGTGAAGTTGCCTATGAATGTTTTGTTTTGTGATCAGCGTATCTGCAGTGGCTAATTTAAAGAAAGATTTGTTGTTGGGATGCCCTGAGCTTAATTTGGAATTCTTGTTGTATAGTAGTTGTGTAGGGGAGTGAGAGATGCTCTCGATGAACCAGTGACATACATATCGACTTGCCCAACGTGCCAGCGCGCTTTCCAAAGACACCTCCTCTGCTGTGTCAATCAGCGATCCGTCAAAGGCGAGCTGTCACACAATTCGTCATCAAGAGTGTCAAAAATCTCAAGAGACTCGTCGAAGTGCTTTAGTTTATGCATGGATACAGAGGAAGGGTTCTTTGGATGACACTCGCTGCTAGTTGGGGCATTTTAAGTGATCCCGATTTTTTGCGGATCGGAATTAGCTTTGTAAAAATATGGTAGCCATTTGGATTGCACATTATATATACGCGCACACATCGGTCACTCTCTGTCGATCACCATATTTCTCTGTATTATTTTTCTTGTCATATTTTAAGGAAAACACGTGGTTAAAATACATTGTTTTTATGTGATGTCAATTTAGTCGAATAAATTAAAAATTCAGACGACACCGCCTTCTTATTGTGTGGTCTGGTCATTGGCGATGCAGCGGCTGGCTCATGACGCCCAACTAGAGGGGCGCCTGCCATGACAAGAGGGGAGGAGGGCATGACTGCCGGTGACATAGGCGTGCCTGTCATGGGACACATGGGATGAATGGTGGGTCGAGTTAAATAGAAAATGGGTGGAAATCGATGTTCCAGGTTGAAGGTGCTGCCTGTGTTGGCGTTCGAAAAGTTCCATTACTTGGAAACGTTGAATCTTCAAAATAATGACTTGCTGCACGTCCCTGAGGAGGCTGTTGCTCCCTTCCTAGACACCATGGACTTCATCGACATGTCAAGTCAGTATCAACCCCAAACCCGCGTTGCGCCAAATATATTCTGCCTCTCTGAGATAAAGAAAATCCTGCTCTGGAACTCTCCGCTTCAAACTACGTGCAATTCGAAGAGTAATTTCAGTGATAATAGCTGATTATTGCACTGAGTCACTGATCTTGAAGGGTCCAAGGCTCCACAGCTAAATCAGCGGTTTCATTTAGCAAATTCATAGTTTTTAGTTTTTGTTTATGTTTTTTTTTTTTAAACGAGTCCTGTTAACTATTTTTCGTATTTCATCTAGACTTTGCATAATTAGATAGAGGGTACAAATCATCGTATTAAGATGTGTATCATGTGCAATTGTGGTGTGCACTGTATGTTTCTATCAGTTGAGAAGAGGGACGACAGTCTCTTGTGAATAAGAGTCTCGTGATTTTAAGAAAATCGAATACATCTGGTGCGACGTGGGAATAGGAGAATCCCCGTGTGGGATACTTTTCGCTTGTTGAGTTGGCAACACGTCTAACGCGCCGCCATGTTTCTTTTTTTGCAGGGAATCCTCTCGTTTGCGACTGCGATCTGGCATGGTACCGGGACTGGTACGAGAAGCGGCACCGCAAGGTTGGCGGCATTGGCATGGGCTCCGGGGCCGTGTTCGCCGGCTCCCCCGAGACCATCAACACTGCCAAGTGCTACAAACCCAACAGCTATACCGAATACGAAGTACACAAGCTATCGCTTAAGGAAATGGGTTGCGTCGGCAAAGTGTACGACTCACGGCCCAATGGAGCCGCTCTCGCCCATTTCCGCACGCCAGCTCTGCTGATCGGGACAGCCGTGACAGCGGCGACGGCGTCGGCAGCCTTAGCACTGCACCAGTAGCATCACAAGTGACGGTAGTCCGCGTGACCTTTTTATTACGAAAAGCATTAAAACGTGCTCATTACGCTCAAAACTGAAGAAATGAGAGTAGAACGTGTACTTCTACAGAGTAGAATAGGTACTGTACCCGGGTCAAAGTTCCATTCATTTACTTTGTTGAATAGACTGTAAATCACCTGTCTTGGTCCCTCACTGCTCAGATCCCCTTTTGTCCAAATGGCGACTGTCCAGGTGACCTCACACTGTGATAAGAAACTTGTGTCTACCAGGAGAACTAACTTGAGCCAACCGAATGGGTAGAAAAGTGGTGAGAGTGAACAGTGGCGTCATGTGGACTGTCGGCGAAGGATTGGAACAGTGGAGGATGTGGACGGGTGATTAGTAGTCATCGTATTTTATACGTATTTCCTATGAAGACAGCTGTAGCCATGTGTGTTTTCTTTTGTCAGACGCTGAAATGCAAACCGGCCTAGTAGACGCGAAAAGTGTACGAATAGGCCAATGCACTCGAAGGGTTTTCTTTGGTGTTTCAATTAACCACGTGGATCGGTGTTACTCGTATGGTAGATCTGAACTATGCTTTGTTCTTTGATTCCCTCTCGTTTCTTTTGTTTTCGATCTCCAGCGATGGAAGTATGTATGGAAACTGTTGCTTTCTGATATAGTGCTATATTTCCTTTCTCGCTCGAAATTATTCGTGAACGAAATCGTTTCAGTGTAATTGGCACAACAGCGTTGCTCCTATTGAATATTAAATGGTTTCTGGTTATTTTACTATGAAGAGAAGCGATTATTTCTAAGACAAAACGAATACCTTCTGTAACCTTTCCTTTAGCGAACTAACTGCATAATTTTAGCCGCTTTCTCTTCCACGCAACCGCAAGCTTTGTGTGCCTGTCAAACTGAACGAAACCTATTTTTCTCGGGTTATAAAGAAGCGAAACAAAAAGAATAGACCGTTGTTGCCAAAGTGGGTAAATTGGCATGTTATTTTGAACCTGTTTGGACCGTCCTCTTCACCTTTCCTGCATTTTGTTAACGTAAATGAATCAAATAGCAACATATCAAAAACGTGATAAAGCTAGCATATCAATTTGATAAAGTATATTTTACTATATGGATATAACGAATATGATGGTGGACAATAAATGTTCTTATTTCCTTATCTTGACGATTATTGTAACAGATGTTAAATCAAGTATTAGATCGGGATGGGTTAAAAATATTCTCTGCTCTTGTTTTTCGCTTCTGGCATACCGGTACTTTTTAGTTGTCGGGGTGTCTCATTTTATCACAAATCTTGTTTTTATTACTAACCGTGTTCTATGAACAAAGTTTTGGTTTAAAGAAAAAGTTTGTTTACTGGGCCTTTGGATCAGCCGTCGAGATTTGACTTTAATGCAATTGACACGACATTTAATCAGAGAACTTACTGTAACCTCTCTATTCACGTATGACGTCCGATAATGTGCAACACATTTTGGTGGAACTGATAATAATCACGCCTTGCATAAAAGAAAAATTTTGACCCATCTTAAAATATTGTTTTCCTTTTTTATTATCATATCATCAGTGCGAACGTTTTGCAAAGGAAACTAAAGGGTAGTAAGCACGAACTTAGCGAAAGAACTTGCAGCTTACCGGTGTTAGTTTCAGTTGTTTTAGATAGAACCACGGCCTCCTAACTGTTGTTACTATGTTATAACGTTGTAGGGTAAATACTCGTTAAAATAATATCATAACCTAGATGATACCAGTAAATGTCAAGTAAACATCCATCAGCATGTCAACAATTTGGTTTCCTGCAGAGTAAACTGAAGTAGCAGCTTCCGGACCTGCTTGTCAGGTTTAGCCAATACTGGTGATTTGGCTCAGTTTTATGTTTGAAAAATCTGCTTGGTGTGAATCTATCCTCATTGGAACAAGATCTTACTGTTGACTCTGCTGTCGTGTAGAAACTATTTCTCTATCTCTCTCGTTTCCCAATCTTTCATTTTGTAGAGACCTTCTTCTGAAATTTATGATGTCTATGAAAACATTTTGAATTGAAAACAGTTTCAAAATGTGCCTGTTAATTCCTCTTACGCAATAAATATTAGTCTGGTATTTTGGAAAACTGGGAACTAACTCTGTTTGATGTCGCAACGACGTATAACCGAATGGTATTTTGTACTATGCTTGACTTGACCTTAACTAACCATTTATGTATCGCTGGGTGTATATGTCGTCCCAAGACGACGTTTTGTATCTGGATGTGTGTAGGAAGTTTTGTTATCAAGTGGACAATATCATAATAAAATGTTGGGCCAACCCCCACATAGTAGGCTTCAATTTTTCTTTGTAATTTATTTCTGTTTTCCTGTGCTAACAGTATTTGTCAACTACTTACAAACGATTTGAGTCCCGCAGCTGACAGCGCAGCGAGGCAAAATTGTACGAAGTTTCTGTGATACGGAAATTTTCCGCCATTTTCCGCCAAAAATGGCCACCTGAATAATTTAAACAAGCTTGACCAAAAACGACCTATCCTGACATATCTTTAGGTTGAAACTTTCGATGAAGGCGAATGATGGCCAACGCCCATGTCAGATAAAGAACGCCTTTATCTCCATGGCGAAGATCCTGGACTGTGCCTGCCGTTTTGCCGGTGTAGGCCACACTCAATACGGTGCTGTGCCGGTGGTTGCCTATGTGTTTCGCGATTCAGGCGCTTGTGTATCTATCACAGGTGCATGGGACTTTTCGTACCTTCTTTACCAAAGTTTATCTTCTAAACCCTACAAAAACGTGCTATTTTTTCTGTAACAATGTGGGTCTACAGTTTTATCGAACTTTTGTCTATCGCTTATGGTAATCCTTCTTATGCGTTTGGCAATATGTCGTTTCATAGAATTGGTTTGCGTTTCAGGAAACGCAGACCTGGACTCTGCAGTGAGTAATTTTGAGTGGTCAAGAGTTGAAATATTGTAATGCAGAGTAAATTATGTAAAAGTAGTGAATGTTCTTGGGGAGTGATGTTTTGATGTCTGGTTTAGACAGATGACGAATACAAGCGCCTTGTGAGATTACGATTAGGTTTATAAACCCACTTTACAACAGATATTTATACAAAGCTATTCATAAAGTGAACGATTTCCAAACTGAGACATTTCAAAAAACTGTCTTTTGCATACAGTAACGCTGTTGAAGCGGAACTACAGTAACTCGGTAGAATGACTGCAAAAATCAATCGTAACACGGTGTATTATTTGGATGCTGGTACTGGGCATCCATTCCGAAAAAAAATATCTCCCTGTTGAACATATAGAAAAGTACACCATTCCATGAAAGGGGAAACAGAGATTCAGCCTTCTATTTCTTTAATCTTTGTGTAATTTTGGGCAAATTTTAGACGTGCAATGATAATCGTACGATACTAACAGAGAGCGCAGTCTACCACACCTAGTCAAACAGAGTGGATGATGTTGCTAATGGTGAGAAAAAAATGTGACATTAAACAACTGCAAGCGCTACTACCAAACTTATTTACATAAAAGAATCGGTTAATCACAAGTCAGTTTGGAAATGACATTGATTTCTGCGAACGGTACAAGTAATGATGAGTTTTTGAACCGATGATAATAAAAGGGGATGCCGAAACAGATACAGCAGGTTACCCATCCTGTTGATTTGGTCCAGTACCGTACATTATATTTTGATTGAGGCCGATAAGCTTAGAGCTCTGCACACGTAAAAAATGTTTACACATGGAATTACAAAACGTTAAAAATAACAAAATTATACACTGGGTTTGGTCAATAAATAATGTGCTTTCAAACCTTTGAAGGTCTGAGATATAAATAGGTCTAAGTAACAATTACATCTCCGACTAGCTAGTGCATAATTAATACGTGTTTTTACAAAATTTAAAAAACAAAACGAGATAGCACGTGACTAACGAGAGGTTCAATCGCTGTATATACAGTACCGGTACACAAGTATAGCATGTTTCCGAAGCCCTTTCGAAACAGTGAAACAGAGGCACTTGCGAGACAACATGAGGCATCTAGCAATTTAAGGCACTGGTGACGCTTTTCCTCATCTGAATAAACTAATGGCATAATAATGGCAGCAATTAGAATATATGAGACAGTCGATTTTGGAGCACAATCACTATCGCACAAAAAACATCAAAGTCAGTCCTTCGTTTTCATTTTAATATGCAACCATCAACTGACCGCAAGACTTTGCATCTTGGAGGAATTCATTGTTCCTCCAAGCTTTGCATACTGACGCTTGTACTCTGAGGAACAGATATTCACGGGAAACTTCTTACTTTCCCTTGTAGCTGCGGAAGGATAGCACTGTGCTGATGAGGTACAGCGCGGCGTTGATCAGCCCGAGAATCTGGAAATATTAATCGTATTAAAACATCGTAAGGATAACGACTTATTTTTCTGTCAATATTCGATAAAGTGAACAAGAACAGCCACCTTGAAAGGGTACCTTCACTACACACTCATGTGTTGAGATGCGCGAGGTACAAGATGAATACAAAAAGGTGAGTATATTTAGAGTACCTATGCAGTTGGAGAGCGTTTTCTTTGAACGGCTAGTCGCAATCGGGGGGAGAAAATTTGTCAAATTGCGTCTGATAGGCTGCACATTCTATTTAAATGTACCGGTACCGTGCAATTTGACCTATGATTATACGCATACGCAGTATGCTGCGAGAGAACTGCTAGGATGCCAACCAAACCATCGATAGCGTGTTTGGGCAGTAGTTTTAAACTGTACTATTACGAGTGAATTTTGATTTGAAATGTGTTTACTTAAAAAAAAGTATTTGTTCCATTTGTTGTAATGTTTTGGCTACTGTAATACTGCTTAAAATGGCTTTGTTATTACATGCTGCTTGCAATGGCATGGTTTGTTCTCACTACGATAATTAGGCAAACTACCTTCATGGCACGATTCAAGGGAAATTTTAGAATTTCTTTGTCTTAAAATCTAATATTAGATCGCCAACAGCGCTCCCGCCATTCCGCCATCCAGAGGCAAAATGCCCGGGGAAGCGACTGCGCTGCGGGGACCGCGCGGTGTCGTCCGACAAAATGGGTCTTATGTTTACATTTAGTTCGAGGCAGGTTCGGGGCTTTTGCCGCTAGATGGCGGAAGTTCTAGTGATCTGGTGATCCTTGATCGCATTTGAAATGTCCCAAGTATTCTTGCTGATGTGTTATAAATACTGTGAATTAAGTCATTTAAGTGCGTGTGAGTGATGTTTCTTCGTACTGCTGGTGTTTGAGATGACGACCATATCGCGGTAAGTTCCTGTTTTGGTATTATGTCAACCGAATATCATTGACATTGATGCATAGGCTACCCTGTTCATGTCATGCACTGATGAAGGAGGGCAACTCCTTCGTTAATGGGCAAAGGATTCACGAAGTAAACAATACTTAGTCTGGCTTACGCCGTGATGGGAGCGTATTATCGCTATTTTTTCATTTCTGCAATCATGGAGGAAAAATTTCCTCCATGCGGCAATGGGTAACTTAACCTCAAAATTGTCCGCCTCGCCTCCTAGTGTAGCGTGCGGTTTAGTAAGTATTAAAGTCGCTGTTCCGTTCCAGAGAGGCATTTATGTACCCGCAGTTAATCGTGAAGGATCAATGTACAATATTTATAAGTAGTCTGAAGAAACCAATGTAGAGGTGCAGTACGCTTTTCGTGTCGTCCACACACTTATCACCATAACCTTAGCGCTTGATACCCAACTTGGATAAAAACTCAAGGGAACGGATACAGTTTAGATCGTATGCGCCCCTTTTTACCCAGCCCCCATATGCACGGTGAAGTGGAAATAGTATTTATCTACATACATTCTGGAACTCAAACCAACAAAAATCGAAGAGTTTTACGTGAAAACGGAAATAATCGTGGATTGAGCCATTAGATCCGTTGTGATTGTAAAAATCTATAATCCTCTTTACGATCTATTAAAAAATCCGAATCATCAACAATAGTCGGAATATTCGAAGATGAAAATCATGCTTTTATATAGATCCAACTCAAGAGCCAGCCTTATTTAAATATTCCAGATGAGATCATTTCACACATGGGTATTCACTCTAAACCTCCTTTTCCCCTCTGATGACTAACAAGCTTACTAATGTTTTGTTAGCAAAGGTCATTTTACTCCAGAAGAACCCATTTCAGTGGAGTGTAAATTTTTATAAAATATCATTGGAGTTATCTGTTAGTTTTTTGGCTTATTACTGGGCTAGTATGAGAAATGGTGGTCTCTCACGAAGGTGGTGGAAATTACCAGACTATCTTAGTGTTCAAACATATAATACATTATTTGGTTGAAATTTTCTCTTATCGAAATGACTCAAGAGGATTAACATGTTGCAAAATAAGAAACGGACTTACCGCAGCAGCCAAAAGGGGCTCGTAGTGCGTGTTGCGGTACGAGCTGTTCTTGTAGTTCTCCACGTTTATTAGGAACGTTATACTGGCCGCCAAGTATAGGACGAAAGCCAAGCTGTGGAATGTCACCTCCTGCATAAAAATAATTAAACAAATGTTTGTTTTTTTGTTGTTTTTTTAAGGCAACTTTGGAACACGCTCTCTACTTAGGAAAGGTTTCACAGAGATTTTCCTAGGTTTAACATGTGCCCAATATCTTTTCCTAGTGCCTTTTCTGTTGATGTTTCGAAACCCATCCGTTAAGTACCGTGCGCTTCCTGAGAGATATTTTTCTGTTTAAAGTAGTGTGTATCTAATTTTTCCTTCGGATCTAAACTTCAAAGTACCATACAGTAAATAAACGCTCTCTAACCAAGGGTAGACAAAACCCTCCTAAAAGCCCCTAAAATTATAAAAATGTGTCTGGCTTACTCTAATATAAAATAATGTTTTTACTAAGGAAATACGGCATAGCCTATCGATCATCACATTAAGTTTTCTACTTCATGTTCTTTTATTTTATTTTCAGGATTAAAAAAGAAAAAGAGTTCATGTTCATCCTCGAAAATTGATCTTTAAATGGGAGCCGGTTGATTGCTTTTTACCGATTAGTTCAATCTGTAGTAGTAGTTTTCTAGCAACAGCTTTTTAATTTTTTTTAAAATGACTGTTTTACACTTGTCTTCTCTTTTGAACCTTTTTTAGATTTTTTCCCTCAAAAATATTTTTTTTCTAAAAAATACAAGTAAACTCATACCATCAGAGATAATACTTGAACACAGTATCGTCTGCAAAGGTAATTTTATAAGCGAAATTAACGAGGTTACTGCATGTTGGTAGCCGCTCGCGGGTCTCCAAAATTACATCGGACTCAAACTTAATTGGAATTACATTTAAATTTGAGGTATTCGCGGAAAAGGATATCCCCCTCCTCGATTGGGATCATACTTACGAATAGAGTTTTAGGCAGAATTGATGCTGTTGATATTGATAAGATCGAGCTGATTACTATGCATGTAGTCCCTAGTAGGCAGGCTACCGCAGTTACGAGCAGGAAGGCCTCGGCACTCCTTCCGTAAGGGTTGGGGTAGAAGTGCGAAATGATTCCCACCACCACGATGCCGACCAGCTACAACAAAGAAAACACTTGATAAATTCGTGCGCCAACTATGAAATAAGGCAGTATAGTCTCACTGCGCCATTGTGCCTTTATGTCACCCCCTCCCTCCGCCCCCCGCCCCCTCAGTAACCGGAAACCATGTCGTAAACCTGCCACCGACCTTGTACGCCACGTAAAATGCTCGTATTCCACAAGAAACACGCGCCATTGGATAAACACTTCTAAGTTACTTCTCCGATTTTACCTCAGATTTGGCGAGCAAAGCAATACCCGCGAAAGGCGTCAAAATTCGACACTTATAGAGAAAGTTTTTCATAGATTTTTAAACATGGTCCAATGCAGTAGACGTAGTTTTCGTTTGAAGCCAAGGATAGGCTTTGTTTTCATTGAATAATAAGACTTATTGTTAGTTGAAAACAAAATGCTGGAAATTTGTTGTCTATATGAAGTTATTTGAGTGGGTCGAAATAGCTTCATAATATGAGTTTTGAGATTCGGTTTTAGTTTGATCAGAAAATTTACACATTAAAAAAGCTTGTCTTCCTGATTTGTTTTCAAATCTTTAAGCTTTTTTAAACTGTTCAAAGCTTTACGCAACGTGATTCAACATAGTTATATCCAAAGTTTTACCAGTTTGTAAACATAGTTTTCCTCAAAAAAAGGTTAAATATAAAAGATTTTTTAACACATTTGTAAAGCAAAGAAATCCACTGTAATTTACTCTTATGATAATGAAAATTCCTAATCATCATTTTTTTTAATTTCAAAGATTTATTGCTGGTGAAAAATATACAGAGGGCTCTTGCCATTGCAGAAACTGGGTACACGATACTGTCCACCTTAGGTCTTAACAGTTAACTTGAGACAGCTATATAAAAAATACAATAAAAATAAAAAAAAACATTTTATAAGCTATGCTTTTTCTTGAAGTGTACTAAAAAGTAGAAAATAAATTTCCTTATAGTTTTTAGCTTTGCCTAA
>Ga0058701_10001904_pt1 | contig 15326 bp, 10 predicted proteins | sample AgamicOrMae_FD_97039 | JGI IMG/M metagenome (GOLD analysis project Ga0058701, IMG submission 97039) | Agave microbial communities from Guanajuato, Mexico - Or.Ma.e | ecosystem: Host-associated > Plants > Phyllosphere > Phylloplane/Leaf | place: Guanajuato, Mexico | collected 2012-06-04
CGGCTGTCGCCAAGCCTGATGCCGCTTACTTCTCGGCGCCCCTGAGCGGGCGCCGAGAAGTAAGCGGCATCAGGCTTGGCGACCGTTTAGTTGGGTAACCTTAGGTTAAGTTAGGTTAGGTTAGGTGCCTTGTGCCTCGCTTCGATATCGCTCCGCTCGGCTTGACGACGGAGGGTAGCACCAAATTTAAACCAAAAGGTTGAAAACGCTACCTTAAAAAAATACAGTGTATTTGATCCGATGTTAAAGACGAGAAAGGCATCCCGAATTCCGAAGCATGCATCCATTCTGTAGTCAGAATGATGAGCTGTCATCTTTCATGACATAATATTCGCGTTGTAAGAACAACAACAAAAGCCGGTGAATCTGACCTTAAAATCACGTTTGCCTGACGAAAGCGGTTCTGTCGCTGACAGTGAGCAAACACTTGCGCTCTCCGCTTCACAGAGGGTGCATCTATGCATTACGGCCACGCCGACCGCCAGGCTCTTGCAACACCAAGCTTTGTCTTTTTTCTGAGCTTATTTATATTCGCACAAATTCGTGCACATTTCTATGGCGGTGTTATTCGCACAAAATTTGTGAGTTTATGTTTATTTGCGCGAATGGGCTACTTTTTACACATTTCTTTTAAAATGGAAATTGAATTCAAGCTAACCGAACGTAAATTGACTTAACCTAACCTAAAATACAGTAACCCAACCTACCTCAACCTATTTTCACTTAACAAGGATACACATACTTCTTTTGTGCGAATAACCGCGCCTTGAATGATTTGTGCGAATATCCACTGCGTTTTTGTGAAGGCTGTCACTAAAAAGCAAGGTTTAAAACAGGAACAACAAAAATATTTTGTCGCTGTTCACAGGGGAAAAAAGACCTTACAGAATGCTTTGACCATGGCAAAAGTTATCATGATTTAAACTTGGTTTCTTTAAACCTAACTAAGAATAGGTTTAATGTAGGCCGACCGCAATGAGGCTTTCTTATGACTTACGTAAGGTTTATTGAAAACCTCGTGACTACGCAGCCCAATTAAGGCTATTCCATGGGGTCGAACAAAAAATCACTTTTCAAACTTAATTCTTACTCGTTTAATTTGTTGCTAATGCCGTCGGGACCCGCAAAATATTGCGTTTTAAGCCTACAATAAAGCGCTTAGGTTGCGCATAAAGCTTATTCAGGTAGGCACGTGTATTAGGCGGGAGCTTATGAAAGGAGTTCCCCCGGATGTTTAACTGAATTTATTGTATTGACTAAGTGTACATAAACATATTGAAGCCTGTATCATGTAATGGGGTCTTCATTATTCCACCTTGAAGTAAACACCTTTAATAATCCATGTGGAACGCTTACATAATAACTTGGACCTGAGCAAAACAAATGAGAGCGTTCCCATGTAAGGTAGCCCCCCGTCGACTGGTTTAAAATTGAGATAGTGTTCAGAAAGTGCACAAAATTGATTAATTCCTCATTATCATGTAAGCGCACTCTTTCATAATTTTAAAACTAACTCGCCTTCGTTAATATATCCTGATCTTCGTAACATATCTTGACCTAGCATTGCCGAACCTCAGCATAGATATGTTTCGTCAGTGATGTGTCAATTATTAACGCTGTTTTATGGACGAAAAAAAAAGACGCCGAGTCCGCTTGAGATTTTATAATAATTATGATATGCTACTGAGCTTCTCTAAGAATTATTGTGTGTGTCAGGTCTGGCAAAAATTGACCTAGTAGAAACAAAAAAAAAAAGAAACACGGCATTTTTACCGTACCAGTAGACGTATACTAGCTCAGAACCCCTTGAATGTATCATTAAAAAAAGAAAATACATCGTAAAAATTCGTATTCAAACTAAATATTGTTTTACGCCGAGTTTACGCTTTGCTTTCCCCCCCCCTCTAATTTTGTTTTTAGGCAGTATTATCAGGTTAGCAAAAGTTTGGCTGGATTGTCCCAGGTTAGATCAGCAGTCTAACTTAAGTTAGGCGAGGCTAGACTGTACAATCGGTTCATTTGGTTGTATTTTAGAATGGGGTTAGGTTTCATTAAATAAGATTAGGTTTACAAATGATGGGCTAGTTTAGGGTAAGTTTCGTTTGCAGGACCTTACCGAGAGTTTTAAGGGGATTGACAGCTTTGCGAAGTTCTAATAAGCGCAGCATCTCCCGGGTCGAACATGTCCTGTTGAATCTGTGGGAATGGGGTTCCACGGTTGGGAGCGGTGATTCCCTGTTCGACAGGGATTCGAGATGCTCGCGTCATGACATCTCGTTAGCTTTGTTTCGAAATGCTGCGTAGAATACCTCCGGTGAAACGATTTCTAGTGCAAATAACTTTCGTCGCCGCGATCCTTGTATAATTAACCGCGGGGAAATGGGTTTCATTTAGAATGAGTGGCCTTATGCTGCAGTGGCGGCCCCTGGCGACAACCAGTGGCGGCCCTAGCGGCGAGTAGCAGCGACCTCTGGCGGCGAACTGCGCTAGCGACCAGCAGCGGACAACTCGGCCGCACCTACAGATAACTGCTGTTTGACGGAACAGGGCTGCTCTTTAGCCACCGTCAAGCCATCTATAAACTGTATCTACCCTGGAGAGTCAGTTTACTCTGCTGAATCATGAGAGAAGGGCGGCCCCTCTCTCATGGCTGAATGCTTGTGGAGATCTTGTTCGCCCGAGAGATAAAGATAGAGGAATGATGGCGTAGGTCAGAGGAAGAACGTGATATCTAGGGTAGGTTAGGTTACACCGATTAAAATATTAACTGATTTGGATGTTTATACACTCCTACATAAATGATTTCTGATGCTAAGAATTTTTTCTTGATATGGTAACAAAACAATTTTTTCTTATCGCAAGATTTTTTTTCTCGCAACAAGATTTTTCTTTTTTACTGAAATTCTTGCGTTAAGGAAAAACAAAAATATTGCGGTAAGGAAAAAATGTTTTTTTTTTCCCTGTAAATCACGAAAATTTTCCTTAGCATCAGAAATCATTTCTGTGAGTGCACTGCTTATTGAAGGGGATTGACCCTTCACATCTTGCATTATGCCCATTTGGAACTAGCTTGCAAGTTAGCCTTTCAAAATTTTGTCTCAAATTCAGACATTATTATTAAAAGCTTAAATGGCGTCTTTCAATATTGCTTGTAAAACTTCCCTTCGTCTGAGGGTTTAAAATATGATACTCTTACCGCATTAATTTTGCTGAGCATTTTATTTAATAATTTTTTTGACACGAATGACGAAGATTTATCCTCCCACCTCGAGAGGCAATACAGACTGCTGAATTTTCATTTCTTGACATGTGAATCGACGCGGGCTAATTAACAAGTGAACTAATTACGGCTTCGAACAGCTCACCAGCTAACAAGTTCATCCGATGGACATATCTAAAGTTAAGGTTATATGAACCATTGAAAATATGATCTGGGCTCGCTGCTGGCCAAACTATCTGACGGGCGATCTCGACTCTTGTGCCAGCTTCCGATACAAGCTGCATAAACAAAGTGTTTGCATACTTAAACAGGCGCGCGAACAGCAGCCATGTTTAATTAGGGCTATCGCGAATATATAGCACTGATTTGTTTAGTGTTCGGTTTCAGAGATCAATTTCGCTCGTACAGAGGCTCGGCGATGATGGGATACTCTATCCGATAAATTCATTCACGGAAGCTCGATTGGTCTCTATGGGGGAAATCCCATATGCGCGACTTCGCATCTGCGCGACATCCCATTTGCGCCACAATTCAGCTGCGCGAAAGTTGTACAGTTCTGTGCAACTCCATGGCATACTGCCTCAAACTTAACCGATTTGTGCCCAGAGGAAGTTTGAAAAAAAATGATTTAAGGGAATAATCAAAACGTTTTGAATCAAAATTTCGCAAAATGGTGTTTTTTGAAACGATCAAATTTTTTTAGGCTAATTTTGATTTACCTTTTTACTTAAAAAAGGGATTTTTTGGAGAATTTTGCATGAAGGTTGATTTTTTTGATGGGTCGATAACAGCCCCAGCCCAGTGGGCAAAAATCGGTTAACCTAACCTAACTTAATGTCGCCTAGCCTTCGCTTAGGTGAGGTGCCCTGTGCCGTGCTTTGCTGACGCTCCGCTTAGAGACCGTTAGGTTAACTTTGGTTAGGGTAGGTTAGGTTAACTGCCTTTAGTTGCCTCTCTCCGCTTGGATTTTCAATGTGAGGGGTAGAAAATGCTTGTTTACACTGTGCACGGTTCTACAGTTCCGGTTCTGTATACCAAGAGACTGTTTCTAAGACTCTACAGTGACCGGTACTTGTATATACTCTCCTATGGAGAAACGTCAATGCCTGAAGTTTCCTTCACAGAATGAAAGGTTCTTAGAAATGGTTGGGTAAATATTCTAGTATGCATTTTCTTCTGCGGTGACTCCCACGCGCGGGTTGGTCATGACAATACTTTGCATGGAATTAGTCACGCCCTTGCGTAACACACAAAACGCGAGCAAAAAAAAAAATCGCTTTGACTTTAAATTTAAGCATTTTGTAAGCGCCCGCGTAAAATACCCAATTTAGCTTTCTCGAGACACTTGGTCCATTTTGGCTCTGAAAAAAGGAAAAAAAATGGCTCGTTTGCCAAAGAATTTGGCTCTGAGAACTTTGTTGGCTCAACTTTGTAACATTTTAATCATTTTCTTTTTTCGTTCCGCTGATGTAGAGACTTGAACGAATGCGTTGGTCGCTACAATGTATTTCAAATGGAGGACTGCTGGTGAATGGGCGCAGTCGTGCCGAAGGCTGCCGTGACACATCGATGTCCAGTTTCTCTTATCAATGAGCACATCTAGAGGCGTCTTACAGCTAAACAGCCTTATAAACCCGGAGTACCTTTTAACGTAACTCAGCCTGCATAACTGAGGCAAAGCTCATCTAAATATTACTTTGAATTAACACTGTTCTGCGATATCAAGGTGATGAGGGGTGAAGTTCCCCTATAGGTAAAAGTCGGCTCGTCTATGTTACCTCAGAACGGATTGCATTAAGTTACACCGGAAAAAACTAACCTCTTTTTAAGTAGTCACATCCTCCATCGGCAAAAAGGGAAAGAGCGCATTTTTGTTATTTTTAAAGATAAACTTATCAACTACCCATTTTATTAACGAAAAGGTCTCGTTGAGAACCCTCGATGGATTTGGCTATTAACCCACTACCGCCCAGCGATGCCGTTCGGAAACCAACAAAAATATTTTAGAGGATCTTTTCAGTTCAGTATTGTCACAATTCAAAAAAAATATCACCTTCCTGGAAATCTGAAATTTAATAATTTAAGCATTTTCCAAAACTTAAAATGGCGTCTTTTAATGGAAAAAGACCTTCCAATTTCTCTTAAGCTAAATTTCACTCCAAATACTGTGGGCTGTTATGAGTTGATTTGGGTTTTCGAAATAAAAAACAAAAGTAAATAAAAAAATAAAAAATAAAAACAAATTACGCTCTTCCCCTGTTTTGCCTTCATACCCATAGAAATCATTGCGTTAAAAAATTAATTAAAAAAACCCTTTTGAGGTAGTCCCATACATGTGCGCATGGAGCTAATACTGTGATTTGGTTATTTCATTAATTTATGAGTGATTTGGTTATTTTTTAAGATACCCCATCGATTGAGAACTCTCGACGAGACCTTTTCATTTATATAGTTATTTAAAACATGTTTATCTTAAAAAAAAATTGCGCACTTTCCTTGTTTAACCCTCATACCCAATGCAAGTATGGGACTTCCCACTTTAAAACATTTTTTTACAGTGAGATTAAGTTAGGTTATGTTTTTGGAAGGGCAGATTTCGGCTTCGATTGTTCCCGGGCAGATCAGGACGAGATTCCGGCCTATGGAGAAATTATAAATGTGTCTGGAGCAGAGGTTCGGAGCTCTTCGGTGGCTGTCGGGGGTTGTCGGCGATGCCGATATATCTGTATTTTATGTGTGCATGCATAGAGCACGAAGCGACACGCCTGCCTGGCTGGCTGCTCTTTCGCTTCTGCTGCACATGTGATTCGCAAACATCCGACATTTGTAAACATCGGCGAGAGGAGGAACGCAAGGATCCTGTCATAGGGTTCGCGTTGTCCTCGTCATCTCTTGCGCTCACTACCCTGCTAGAAATCGCGACACAAAATACTTTGACGATTCAACTTCCGTCTTGTGGTGTTGGATGTCGCATTTGAATCGAATGACTTTTATTGTTTTGAAAAAAAAAATATGTATTTATCACAAAAATTATAAAAATTCCAAAAAGTGCTATATCCCGAAAACGTCAGGATCGCAAAATCCTCAAAATGTGAGTTGAAGGAGCTCCTTTCTGGTGTTTTAGAAGGAATGATTGATTTTAAATTTCTTCAAAAAATATTTTTAACTGTATTTTTAGGGCAGTAAAACTGAATTTCTGCAGCAAGTTTTTGGTTTGGGTATCTTTCCGTATTGGTATCTTGAAGTCCTGAAAATTTCAAGAAAATCGGAGACGGGCAGTTGTGGTACTCCCTTTGTAAGCTAACCTAACCTATGCTCAGGGTCCTACACATATTTCGTAACGTTCTTAAGGGAGGAGGGGTTCGCTTGTGCTTTAGTCCCCACATAAGGTATATAGGAAAAAGCGGTACGTAAAAAAATAGCGTCCAAAAAGGTCTACTTAGCGTTAGGTTATTTGTGCACGTTTCTAACCTGACCTAACCTACGAACCTAACTTAAAAAAGTATGTCCCCTTGCATTGAAGTCGCCGGCGTGATTATTCAAAATTAGCAGCAAAATAGTGATGTCCAGCGAGACGGCAAACACGCGGCAAATGTAGATACAAGTATGAGAAATACATTTCCATAGTAAAAATCGAGCTGTAAGCGCATAGTGGCATAGATGAAGTCCTCAGATCTTCTTAACCGATTCCGCATGGCGGAACAAAGAGCTCTACTTAGTCTATGGAAATGACCGTCGAATGGCGGGGTAGTCACGTCTAAGGTACTTGAATAACATGGTCTCTTTCTTATTTACTGGTTTTCTCAATGAGACAACATAGAGCACCTTTCAGTCCATGAAAAGGCCTACTCTGCATCTTTTGAAAGCCATGGATGCAATAAACAACATGCATACATTCAGTCTTGATTTATCCTAGATGATTCTGTCTTTATTGTGCTGCCAAATAACACAAAATATAAATACATATTCCGTGTTCAATAATGCAATGTACGGAACCTTTTCTGTTCTGCTCACTCTTTATCAGAAAGACTATTTAATGTAATTAACTTAATTTTTAAAAATTGTTTATGATTTTTTGAAATACAAGTAAGTAGAAACGTTTGGGAAACCATTTTTAAAAGCCTCCAAAAATATCTTAAAAAACAACAACAAATTAACTTTACTTAATATAACCCAATTTCAGCAAAATCTCTTAAGTCACTTTCTGTAAAAAAAAAAAAGCACGATTGGCCAAGCGCTACCTGAATAATTTACGGAACGCGAGATCATGTATTGGAAGATTAGCACTGCTACTTATTCGTTCGCATTCAGACGCAATAAACACGCTTTGATAACCTAATAAACACCATGACCCCTGACAAAGGTGAACTCCTGAACTGCCCGAACGTTGGACTCGTCGATGTGGGACCTTACAGAAAAAAGTGTCTTTCATCTGAGTGGCTGAATACATACCTGACAAGGTGCAAGCTAATGCCCAGTACACACAAGTTATTTAGGATGCATTTCGTTTTTTAAATGTTTACGTTATAATGACTGTCTCTCATGGTGAACTCCCATCGGTTTGTCGGAACCTCTTCGTCAATAGACATGTCCTTTTAAAATTTTCCACTTATGGAAATGACGGTAGATCATGAAGAGAGAAGCGATAGCTCTGTTATTGGTCTAAAATTTCGCAACATAGGTTCGGGCGGATGTCATCGATATCCAAAAGGGCTACTGGCATGCCCTTGTAAATATCACACAAATCGTGCAAATAACGTAATTCACACAGCATTACTACCAGAACGTATTTCCCCGCATGGATATATTGATATAGTTTATCAATTATCAAACTCTGACATCCATGGAGTCACGTATATCCTTGATAGGTGTCCTCAAGCCGCCTATGTTTAGGTTAGATTGCGTGTGTTGTGCCTCGCTTCGCTAATTCTCCGCTTCACTGGAGGAAATCTAAAATAATGTTCACGGGATATTATGATCTTGCGTTTCCCAGGTATATTAACTGGTCGATTGGCTAGAGTGGCTAGAGAGCGGGGGAAGGGTTAGTGAGAGCAGTAGCGGCCGAATGGTCCAGATCTCCCCCCTCCCCCAACGTAAGAGAGGAAGGTGCGACGGAAATTGCGCCGAAATACAAAGAGCGGCCCGGGATTATTACGAGTGATTAATTTATGAGGTAATCCCAAGTGGTTTTGACCAGTGGGTTCCTCCCACGCCAGCGGGGTGGGAGGGGGAGGGGAGAGACAAGCAGGGTGCCAAGAATCGGCTGTGTCACGCTATACACTCGTTATTAATTGTTATGGGTTTATCGATACCATTTTGCTCATATGGATATTGTTTCTACCAAGTTTTCAATGAAAATAAGATTTACGGCGACTATTTTTAACTCGCGCAGTTTCGAGGTTTCATAGGCACTTTCGAGTCCTCGTAACAATAAAAACTATCCTTTCTTAGTCCCATTTTTATTTTAGGCATGAAATAAAATAGGGGAAGACCATAACTTGGTTATTTTTAAAGATACACCTTTAATAAACCACATCCATTAAGAGCTTTCGACGAAACGTTTTTATTGATAGTTTTCGAAACGTTTATCTTTAAAAATAATCATATCAAGCCCCTGCCGTCTTTTAACTTTTTGCAAAATAAGTATCAGACTACCTAAAACAGGGGTTAGTTTTACTGTGCATGCGTTTTGGTTGTAATAATGAACGCATTTATCATCTTATCGATTAAATAGCTAGCTACAGTTACCGCCAAAAATAACGCTTCTAACAATTTATAAGTCTAGCATGATTAAAAAATCCTATGGCAATTTTTTGTTAATTTTTTTAATATATTTTTTTATTTTGGAAAACTTTCTTTTTTATGGGGTCTCAGGTTGAATTCAAATATTAATTTTTGGCGACTTTCGTTTTTTTTTCCAGGTGATTATTTCATCAGCAAGCTGACGATGAGAGCAAAGGATATTTGGCAGCTAGATCACGTAAGCTTAGATTAAGTAAGCTGAGGTCGCGACCGCGCGACCGCTGGTCTCATCTGCGACACCAAAGTGCGACCTCTTCGTGGTTCTGTTTATTAGCCATCAGGCAATAGCTAGAAGCCGATGGTAATACATTTTGGCTCAGGCAAGTTGCGTAATCGTAGTGCGGTCGAAAATAATAATACTGGTTACCAACTGTATCGAGGTTGACTGTGTTTCAACCTCAACGAGTGGAACACTCTAATTGTAAAGTTTTATCTTTCAACCTTTGTTTCCCTTTGTCGTCAAGCCTGATGCCGCTTATGACTCGGAGGCAGCAATTGCCGTGTGTAAGCGTTGTCAAGTGACCGTTAAGTAAGGTCAGCATTGGTAAGGTTAAGAGCCTGGTGTCTTGCTCCTATCCAATTGTTAAAAGTGAGACACGAGATGTGGAGCACTTAGTTCAGAGGCAGTGTCAACGAGGAGTGACAAAAGGCTTGACCGGCATACTAAATACGAAACATCTGTTTTAGGGAGCTCTTTTTTTTTTACCTGTTTTGTGTTTGAAAATAAAACAGGGGTAAGGCGTATTCTGATTGTATTTCGTGATAGACCTTTGTTCAGCCATATAATTCGAAAGGTCTCGGCGAAAGCTTTCTATTGATGCGGCTGAACAGAGGTCTATCTTGAAAAAGAAGGGAGTAATGCGTATTTTGGTTATTTTTCAAGATAGACCTATGTTCACCCATATCATTCGAAAGGTCTCGACTAGAGCTTTCCATTGATGTGGCTGAAAAGAGGTCTTTCTTGAAAAATAAGGGAGTAATGTGTATTCGGGTTATTTTTCAAGAAAGATCTATGTTCAGCCATATCATTCGGAAAGTCTCGCCGAGAGCTTTCCATTGATGTGGCTGAACATAAGTCATCCTGGTCTCATGCATAAGTCAATCTTGAAAAAAATTCAGGAGTAAGCACTCCTTCGTTTTATTTTCACAGCCGAGAGGGAAAAACTCCTTATCTCAAGAGTTTCGTTTCGAGGGAAGGCGTGGTTAAGCTAGGTTAGGTTATGTTAAATGCTTCACGTCTTGCTCCACTCGGCTTGGCAACGAAATTTAGAACGCAATATATTGTAGACGAATAGTGGAAAATTTGACGTCCTAATCACAAGAAATTCCGCTGCGTTTAAATTTATTTCGTAATATCGGGTATTTTCCGTTACTGATTCGAAAAGGTCCCGCGTATAAAGTTACTTTGTTGTCACTATCGCTGCTGTCGGGAGATTCCGCTTGGTGGCGCCACCGCTGCGCGTCTGCGCGTCCGCGCCGTTATTCGGCTGCCGCGCGCTTGCTGGTCACATGGACGCCGTAAAGATGTCCGCTCAGCGTAACGCCTTAACGTATCATCCCTGTGATAATCCTCAACGTGAACGGGACGCGCGCAAGGTTCCGCAGGGTCGCCACTTAAGATGATCTTTGGACAAAGTATAATAACGCATCGGAGTTTATGGTACTCGATGAAATACCCTTTCAGAAATACCGAGAAAACCGCGTTTAGCTACCAGGTGCTAGCGAGGAAGCGAGCTTACGCTTTGGTTTTCAGAATGCATGCCTTTTCCCGCTCTTTCCGCATTCGTAACCTTTTTCTTGAATGAAAATATGCAGCCAACATTTTATGGGTTGCGGAATATTAAATTGCACCGTGAGAAGGCGACATTTATTTCAATTTCAGTTATGCAGAAAAATCAATCTTTAGGTTAATTTCGATTGGTTATTTCAAGTATTTACGTGAGGTTGTTATGATGAGGTTAACGTAAACAAACGTGTCTTTTTCTTCTTTTCTTGTGATGACCAAAACAAATCTACCCAAAGAGAGTCACAAGAATTTTAACCCAACTTAAGCTAACTTAGATTTCTAGACCTAATTTAGACTAGTGTCAATTTAGTTAACCTAAACGGTTATCATTGTCAAAGTATTGTTTTTGAGGACTCACGTAATCGCTTTTTCCATGAGATTTTGTAAATTTTAACCGCGATCAATTCAAAAATCATAAGAGATTACAGAACATATCGGGTATAATTTATGGATCGTCCTCGAGCCAAGAAACGTAGAAATAGGATTGATGTCTATGTTACCTTTTTTGGTAAAAAACTTAAACTTGTTAAAAATTAGTCGCGAAATCGGGCATTACAGATTTACCTTGGGCATAGCCTGTCACTGTCAGGTTTACCGAACATCCTCGTCTCTCACTACACTTTCTACAAAGGCAAACCTTAGGACTATCGCTTAGGCACTTTCTGGATCATTTACCTTAATTTCATGATAAGCCCTCTGATTCAGTCGTCAATCAGAAAAGGATAAATATCTTGTATATATTTTGTAATACCAGCTATCCTTTTTTTTCAGACGTTATTGTAGAGCACTTCCTATAGGCAGCTGATTCGATCAGGCCTCGTAATTCCTAGACAGAAGTACTACTGTTTCGGTAATTCAATGACTTAAGACTATGCGTACTTGTCAGGGTGTGTATATTGATCACGAGATCTCCTTACGGGGTCCAAGACCGTAGCCTGGTGCGCAGCGCCGATATCACGTCAGATCACGGGGTCGGCGTCGAAGCCTCATGGGTCACCAGCCCATGGGTGTTCAGCTCATGGATCGCCAGATTATGGGTCACAGTGACATATGAGTCACCAGACGTAGATCAGCTTCCAGCGGTCATTCTTATGGGCTTATCCGATGTGCAGGGCGCGTATGCTTTCAGTTCGAAGGTCGAGTTGCCCACCTCTTGCCTGCTGGAACGACTAGTAAATATAGCCAGGTTAATCATTGTCTAAAAAAGGTAATTAGGAGATGAGCTTGCCCGGAAATGCTTTGGCGAGTTACGTTACAGCCAAATTTCAGGACATTGGAAACAGAACTCATCACCCTGAGCTTGATGGTATCTAGTTCATTCACCTCTAACGTGAGAGGAAACGTGGGTGAAACGGGTTTCTTAGGAATCTAAAAATGTCACTATTCGTCTCAGTCAAAACTAATTCTGCTCTGGAAATTTCCGTAGTCTCACAGCCTGTTCAGTAAGCTGAGAGATAACAAAAATTACGATGTTTCGACTTTGGTCCTGCGAATTTCAAGCCCTGTACAGAATTTTGTGTTGACATTGTAAACTTTAACCTATTCCTATGGATGTTTATTTCCTATGATGTCAGACATGGTGTATGAGGCGTACTGCCTTTGGACAAGAAAGTTTTATCCCCTGTAGCAAACATCTCGCACGTTAAAATAGGCATCTTTACCTACCGCGATGTACTTATTACAGGCATTGCTTTACGGTAATGGGGCATAGATAATTTCGCTCGATGGAGCTGATCATTGAGGGCTCCGTTAAGTGGTACCGTGCGTTTGGGAAGCAATTTTCATAGGTGGTAAAACTGGAGTGAAAAGAAAGGAAATTTCCGGTGAAAGACTTTGTATAACAGAGGCGTGATGTTTTAGGGAATGCGTGGCGTTGGTTATGGGATTGTGTGCGCGTCTACATGGCCAGGCTGTTAGTTTCGTAATGATTGAGTTTTCCACCTCAGTGTTCCACCTTCCGTTTGCCAAGCCGAACAGAGCGACCGCAGAACAAGGCACAGCACTCTTCGGAGACGGTTACAGCCGCTGAGAATTGAGCGACCTCAGAGTTCGGCGATCGTAAGGTCATGTTTGGTTAGGTTGAGTTAGGCTGGGTTGAGTTAGGTTAGGTTAAGATAATAAATGTTAGGTTAAGTTAATAAAGGTTAGGTTAAGCTAAGTTAAGTTAGGTTAGATTGTTATGTTAGGTTTACTTAGGATAAGTTAGGCAGTGTTAGGTTAGGTTAAGTTAATGAAGGTTAGGTTAAGTTAGGTTAGGTTGTTATGTTATATTTACTTAGGTCAAGTTAGGCTGGGTTAAGTTAGGTTAGGTTTTTATGTTAGGTTTACTTAGGTTATGTTAAGCCTGGGGAAGTTAAGTTAGGATAAGTTGTGTAAGGTTAAGTTGGGTTAAGTTAGATTAGTTTAGTTGAAGTCAGGTTAGGTTAATTTAGGTTACGTTGGGTTCAGTTCGTTGCCTAGTGTCTCCCTCCGCTGTCGCTCCACTCGATTAGGCAGACTAAAAGGTCGAAAACAGACCGAAAATTCCGTCGTTTCACAATGCAGTTGTATTCCCGCCTACAATCAGGGTTTGATGAGGAAACTTTTGTGATTACAGAGTCTGTATCAGTATACTACATTGAGACAGCGTAGTTAGCCTGTGCAATGTAATCCGCTTTGAGCCGCGTGCTCATTGAAGTGGGCTTACCGTGCGCGACAACACGCGTTGCGTCGCCTCGGTGCGTTTCACTCGAACGCGTTTCACTCGAACGCACTCCACTCGAACGCGTTTTCCTCTCGATTCGGGTCAACAAACACTGACGTCGTATTGCACTGCAAATTTGAAGGGTTGGATCCCCTTTTGAAATTAGGTTAACCAGGTCATACCATTCTAGCCACCAAACCTACGCAGTTCTGTTTCTATAATAAACTGCAACAAAATATTAACCTATGATACATTAGCAATAAACGTGATAGCTTCAAGAACAACTTATTATAACTCTTTCCTACTATTTTTAGAGCCTATAATGGAATTTGAGAATCTTTCGTTTTGGACATCTATTCCATGGACATCAGTAATAGTAAATGGTTTCATGGATCATCACATGGAAATCCATAAAACCTTCAAATTGTGCGATCACCATGGATACTAATGGAGGGGGGCATTCGATAGCGCAAAAAACCACAAGCACCATCGCCGCAAGCGCCAGTCCGTAACCGCCAAACGAGTAAAGTCGCAAACGCCGAATTTCGTATAGGTTAGGTTAGGTCAAGTTAGGTTAGGTTAAGTTAGTTTATGTTTGGATAGTATTGCGGTTAAGATCTTTGGCGTTTGCGACTTTTCTCGTTTGGCGGTTACGGATTGGCGCTTGCGGCGTTGGCGCTTGTGGTTTTCGGTGTTTGTGACAGCTACCCCTAATGGAAACACTAATTTTAGATATCCAACCATGCAATCGATACTTGAACCAGAGACGAAAACAGCTTGTGACGTTCTTCGCTGCTATTTGATATATCAATGAAGTTTTGCTAAGTTTTGCATGACTTTAAGTGAAAGGGCGCACAGCTTCTGATAACTTCATCTATCACGCCACGAATTTCGCTGTTCTCTGACGTGTTAATTACACATCAAGTTCCTTCTCGGTTTATCCGTAAGCAGTAAAAACCCAGCGTGAATTTTAGACGGCGTGTTACAAGTCTCTTAATGATACACCGACTACTATCATCTAGTGCGCTACCTTTACTCAAATCGTGAGAAAAAGTAAACTTGCTCGACTCACATCTAAATAAAAATGTTTGCCCTTGCCCTTTTCGGACGCATCTGAAATCAGAGCCATGTTTGAAACTATTGGTGAAGCTTATGGTAACATTCAGTGAAACGGAAATTATTCAAAGCGAAGTTTACCTTATCACTTTGGATTCATCCCGCTTATCGAAAGTTCCAAGGTTCAAACAAGTTCACGGGATACGAACAGGCGAATAATCGAACCCCTAAAGAGAAGGGTTTCTCCGATGGTTCCCTCGACAATTAGCTGCATTTTCCTGTATACAGTGAAAAATTAATAATTCCTGTTTTAGGTAGTCCGATACCTGTTTCGGGTATGGAAGTAAAATAGGTAAAGAGCGTAATTTGGTAATTTAAAAAATAAACCTATGAGTAACCACATCAATTGAGAGCTCTCGTCGAGACTCTTTTTATTGTTATGGTTGTTTAAAAGTTTATCTTTAAAAATAGCCTAATTACGCTTTTGTGTCGTTTTTCCTTCGTTTCCAAAACAGGTATAAGACTACCAAAAGTAAGAATTATTTTTTACTGTGTAATGTATTAAAGACGATTCCTTAAAAATTTGCTGGCTGTCGGATAATTTTTACACAAGCGTCAACACTAAAAAAAGAGAATCTTAATTTGAGATAGCAGACGTCAATCACCAGTATGAAAAAAATCAGTCCATTCACTGAATTTCAGGTATATCGTTTTTAAAATAAGATCTTAGAAATGAAAATCAAGTCTGAATCTCAGTGAATAATTTGATTTTTTTTTCA
>Ga0058701_10001905_pt1 | contig 15325 bp, 10 predicted proteins | sample AgamicOrMae_FD_97039 | JGI IMG/M metagenome (GOLD analysis project Ga0058701, IMG submission 97039) | Agave microbial communities from Guanajuato, Mexico - Or.Ma.e | ecosystem: Host-associated > Plants > Phyllosphere > Phylloplane/Leaf | place: Guanajuato, Mexico | collected 2012-06-04
AGATTTCCCTAGTCTTTAGCCCAATCTGGAACAACTCTTGATTGAAGAACTGAGCAGCCATAGTTGGTCTAGCTTGAAGCCGGCAGATTTGCCGGGAGCTGGAGCACGCAACTGTGCAAAGCGCGCGGACAACTTGTCACCGATGTGAGTTTGCTTTGACGTGCGAGCTAAACCATGTGAATGCTTTGGTATCTCACGTGCAGGATATTTGTTCATGAGTATTGTTGTTTAATCTCTTGGATACGTACAAATCCCAATTTCAAATGATTTACTTGCCAGTATCAGTGGTGAATCTTACCAGATGACAAGAACATTTTTTATGAAATCTGCACTTGTATTGCTCAGTTTTCTCTTTACTTCTTCTCTTGATAATCTGGCCAATGCTGAAGCTGCTACAACAGGCTCCGTCAGCGAGCAGATAGCTAAAATATTATTGACCACCACCGGGGCCCCGACATATGATTCCACCTCAGCTGCCTCCACGTCAACACCAACATCTGAGTCACCAGAGACCGCCCAACATTTATCCACGAGAAATGAATCTAACAATATCTCAGATTTCGAACTCACTAACGAAACATCTGGTCACGGGCTACCTTTTGTTCACCAGATCGTTCCAAGTGCTCCATCGAACCAATCAGTAACCAAAAGGCATAGGTCCAAAAACTATGCCTCAAGCGAGTGCGCCAAAGTTATCGAAAGTAATCCGGAGGCGAAAAAATCGTCTCATATAATCAATGAGATGATAGATGAGTACATGTTGAATCCTTGCAAGACAAAGATTTGGTTCGTGATAGAATTATGTGAGATTATTCAGGCAACACAGATCGAAATTGCCAACTATGAGCTCTACTCTTCGACCCTCAAGGATTTTACTGTCTACTTTAGCGATTCCTATCCCGCCTCTGACTGGAAACCTATAGGACACTTCACGGCAACTGATACTCGGTCTCTCCAAACATTCGAACTCAATCAACTTGGGTTTGGCAAGTTCATACGCGTTGAATTAAATTCACATTACGGAAACGAGCATTATTGTGTTATAAGCGAAGTTAAAGTTTACGGAGCCTCAATGGTGGACGAATATGAGAAGTCTGAGAGCACCTTAGCGAACGATGACAACAATCCAACGGCTGACGCTAATTCGAGACTGATGGCTCACAGATCAAGAAAGACTTCGGCATATAGAGTTTACCGCAATATGATGGTCAACAATCCCAACGTTTGTCAATCATTCAGTCTATCCGGTCTATCCCCGATCTCAAATAATAATCAGACGAAAAGTCAGGTCCAATTCGATCGTCATAAAGAACAAATGGTGAAACAGATCCTGCCGTCTCAACCAACTCAACAGCCCATCTTAAACAGAACCAGTCCTTTGAAGCCATCCATATTTGTGGAGCTAAGCAATAAATTGAAAGCCTTGGAATTGTCTCTGAAGACACAGATCGAGGATATGGAGAAAAGATTAAGTGATAAAACTGCATTTGAAAAAGAGACCGAAGCCAAGGTTGACCGTTTGAAGGTGCAATTCGAATCATTCGCACTAATCATGATAGCCTACTATGTCTACAAGTTGATGATGGACTTGATGTGATTAATTATATTCGAATTCAGCTGTCGAGCGAATGGAGACATTCAAATCTGCGCGCTTGGGCACCGCTCGCGCAAATTAATGCCTATGCTGACTGTGCAAATCTCTAGGTTTGTTGCTCGGTCTGTTGTGGCTCCTGATCAATGTTCGCAGGAGTCTCAATGTGTGACGTGCATTATCAGGTTGTCTGATCCAGCTGATGACCGAGATCAAGGAAATCAATTTCGTGATCCACCTAGTTCGAGGCTGGGCATCGAACATATGATACATCGGTGGATGGTGCCTATTAAATTGTTGATTAACTAAATCCGGATCGATGTTCAACGGAGTGTCACTCGTATGCTTGCTGCCTTCAACGAAAATAGAGACAGTGATCAGCAAGAACCCAATCTAATTCCCCGCAATCTCACTCGGCCATACCGGTATAATGAGGGCTGTAATACAAGTCGACCAGCACAGGCAGCAAATTTACTCTGCAATACAATATTACCTCGTTCTTAGTTATGCTTTTGAGGTGCTTGGGTGTGTTTTCACCGACACTGCATCAGATCATCTGGAATTTGCTAAGAAGCTTCTTGTTGCAGGAAAATATAGTGACGCTCTCCCGCACTTTCATGAGGCCATAAACAATGATCCCAACAACTATTTAACATTCTTCAAAAGAGCCACTGTCTATCTAGCGTTGAATCGGCCAAATTCAGCCTTGGATGATCTCAATCGCGCCCTCGAGTTGAATCCCAAGTTTACATCTGCTCGTGGTCAGCGTGCTAGCCTATTAGTCAAGATGGGAAGCCTAGATGAAGCTCATATTGATTATGAGCGGTTCATCTCAGAAGAGCCTGACAATCTAGATGCGGCAGCTATGTACCATAGGATAGAGCAACTGAAAACTGAAATTGCGGGTGTCAAGGATCTAATAGATGAACATCAATACGATATGGCCGTGAAGAAGCTGGAGCCGATAGTTCAGGCGCTACCATTCAGCACGGAGTTGTTGAGGTTAAGAGCTCAAGCTTTACAGAAGCTCGGTGAGGTCAGGCGTGCAATATCAGATTATCGAACGATAGCCAAGCTAAATGTTGACACTTCTACATATTTGACAATCTCTAAATTATCCTATCAGCTGGGGGAGGTTGAAGAATCGCTCAATAACGTGAGAGAGTGCTTGAAGTTGGATCCCGATCATAAATCTTGTATGGAATTCTATAAACCAATCAAGAAACTTAACAATCACATACAAAATATGCTAAGTTCAAAAGCTGAAAAAGATAATGATGAATGTTATGTTCATGGCAAGAATGCACTAAGAGCTCTCAAAGATGACCCGAAGCAGATAGCTCTGATTTTCTCAATCCAATCCGTCATGTGTCACTGCCTTAGTCGGGCAGGGGACCTGAAAGAGGGTTTGAGAATATGCGAAGAAGCTTTAGGGAACTCAGCGGAGGGTGGCATCGAGGGTATCGCCATAGATAAGCCAGATATTATCTGTGATAAAGCCGATTTGTTGGCTGATGGAGAAGACTATGCAGAGGCATTGAAGTTATATCAGAAGTCGCAGAAGCTCAGGCAATCAAAGAGGGCTCGCGATGGAATCGAGAAGATGACGAAGTTTCAGAAGCGGGCAAAGAGGAGGAACTATTATAAAATTCTAGGTGTGGATAGTAACGCTAATGAAGAACAAATTAATAGGGCATATCGAAAACTAGCCGCTAAGTGGCATCCTGATAGACATCAAGACTCAGAATCAAAAAAGGCCGCAGAGAAGATGTTCATGGACATTGCTGATGCCAAAGCTGTCTTAACTGATCCAGAGAAACGTCAACTGTTCGACCAAGGCCAAGATCCACTTGATCCTGAATCTAAGCAACAAGTCCATCGTCAGGGTTTCTACGGCGATCCGAGCGCGCACTTTGGAAATGCTGGTGGATATACGTTCAGATTCAACTTTTGATGAATCAGGCATCCCTAGCCTCGGTTATCTTGAGGAAGCTAATTCGGTACCGAATAAAATTGAATCAATAGGTCTAGTTCTACTACCACAGATTCCTTCAAATCGATGAATCAGTGAGTCTATTTTATTCAAAAACTTCTTTTTCCTTGAGAGAACGGAAGTTAAATTTGAATCCCATCATCCTGTTTTGTGATAACTAGTTCTCGGCGAAGTAGTGATTCTTTTGCCCAATGATAAACAATTGATTCCAAAGTGCTCACACATCTGTCTCACAACGCATGTGGCGTAATGAAGATGGGCTAGTGTCACAACAAAGGCTAGCAGCCTTAGCAATAGTAGTTCAGTGGATGCAACAAGGGGCAGATAGACTGAGAATATCGCAACAATAGAAAAGGTAACTAACAGACCATTTATTAGGTCACATTTCGTCTTGGACATTTGGCATACAATTAAGCGGCACTACCAGGGCGATTTATGATTCAGATTATTAGAATATGTTTGGACTTGTCGATTCGATTCGAGTAGATGGTATGAACTTACCGATATATTTGAAAATATAGTTCCCACTAGATAGTAATAAACTCTTGGATCTTTTGAGACAACGTCGTTTTTCGAACAACAAGCCCATAACAAACTCATAATGAATAGGAGAGTTAGCGGGACAAAGGGTCTAACAATATCAAACAAACTCTTGGACTTGCATGAGCCGTGCACATTGTACACCGCCAAAGGTAGGGTCAGAAAAATGCTTCCTGTTTTGCAGATGGATGAAGAGTTAGAGATCAACAACAACCCAATATGGTTACTAATGTTTGCAAGCTAACGTGGGACAGCCAAGAAATACTTACCATACAACATCAATTCAAATACTTGACTATAATTCATTCCTAGTATAGGAACAGAACTCTTCCAGATTTTGTAGTCATATATGTAGGTGGCTAATGAGCAAATGAATAGGAATACCTGTGAAAAATCATAAGTCCAAGGCAGGTAGAGGACGTTCGTATTGTATTTCTCCCAGTGAGTCACATAAAAAGTCAAAAATACTGACCAGATAATTAGGAGCATCCTATGTGGACCATAACTATAGTCGGATGAGCCGAAGAATGAGTAGACATACATTGGAATGAATACAGCAGTCCAACTGTCTACTCCGTGATCCATAAGCTCGCCTAGCGGTCCTGTGGACTTGGTTCTACGGGCTTGCTTTCCATCAATACCGTCAAGTGTGTGTGCCAGAAATAGATTGATTGCACAAATCAGCCAGACGATTCTTGGTATAGGATCATGACTATGTCTTGTATCATCGCTAGAGGCACGAAAATGATAGTCATAGTATGAGAGTAGGACGGCACTCAAGATTGTACAAGAAAATCCGGTAAGAGTCAGTACATTAGGTGCGATGGACTTAGGTACATACTGGACAGTGAAATTCCAGAATGGATGCATAACATATCGGCTGATTGGACTCGTATCGACTGCTGCATATTGATAAGTTTCCAAACGCCTCAACTGATCTTGTCCAAGGTACTTGTACTCTAAGATTCTCATTTCCGTCTCTCTGAATGATCCTACTGGTCTCCCGTTGGCCGATATACAAATAAGCAGAGTGATTGAAGATCTGGTCTTACCCTTCTTGAGAGCTCGAAAGAGAGACTGAACGAGTCAGGGATCAATTACAATGACAATTCTATCAAGCCAGGGACATGGTCATCTCAACCGAATAAAATATTATGGTATTTCACAGTTAGTTCCTCATGATGTGTACATTAATAGAGCAGATCGCGTTCCAGTTGCGGAGATGATATCGTCTCGGAATCGTACTCATACCTCATCAGTTACATTTTCTCTCACACGCTCCCAATAGATCAACCATTGCCCAACTTTCATCGTAATTCTAGGCACTAACTATCAGTGCGTAAACTCGACGGCGCACAAATTGACAAATGTGACAAAACGTTGCCGGCGCATCTCGCCAAAAGCATTTAATTCCTTAGAGATACTGTGTGATCTTATCTTGCGGTCTCACAATTGCTAGCTCAATCCTTAACCCAAGGAACGGATCCGATAACTGAGAAGGGGGCGTTTCATTCGCGAGTTTTCCGACGGAAACCGAGGTTGGGGGACCGTCTTGCGAATTCCAATTGTGAGACCTAGCTGGTTCTGTGGAAGGCATCCTGTCTTCGGTGCCGAGTCGATCGCGACCTCAGCCAAAAGTGAACACTGTAGACAATGCATGTAAGCTTCTGGGATAACCTCACAGGGGTTGATCCAATCCGGTCACAAATTGCAATACACCGTGCTTGCAATGGTGGTTTTTGCATACCTCGCGTAAGTCGAACCGCTAACCCTTCCTCATATAGCTAGGTCCAAGGAACAAACTAGAGACTCGTTCTCGCGCTGAAATCTTGCAGTCTAGTAAGCATCAATCTGTGCCTCAGCTAAGGTGGGCACGGCTGATTAGCGGGCTGATGGTAGGCATTGTAGTTAGGAGCTCGCTCAGATACCGGCCTTTTGAGAATGAAGTCCCTCATCCATCCAGCGATTTATCCCACTCTATGTGAAATATTATTCGATAGAGAAAAATTGGTGTGGCCATGATTGTCATCGAGATTGATTGGGACAGAAGTCAATCTACTCAAGGGTTTCTCACGCATCAAGGGTAATGACTGATAGATGAACCGTTATAGTTGGATCCAAAAGAGTAAACCATATTGAATAGATATTCAGATAGGTTTACAGATATCAGATGCACAACACGACTAGGGGCGAACTTTTGTCCTTAGCCTGATACTCCTTGAAAGGTCCACTAGGACTACAGTATCTTCGCATCGCTTCATGAATATTGTTTGGTGTTATACATTTGAGGTGGTGTCCACCGGATTGAACGGTGGATATCGGGTCAGAGGAAGTTTGACAATTTTGAGACTGCGACTGCTGGTGTGACGGATGCTGAATGTTCGTTCTTTCCGATTTGTTATGAGAGCTCTTCGTTATCAGGACAGATAGTGGGTCGTTCGGCTCGCGTTCGTTATCCTGCTTGACTAGCAACGATAGATCAACTATCTGGGCAACTGTCTCATGAGCTAGGTATTGTATCATCTCAAAAGCAAAGACACTTATATTCGTATCGGGTTTGTTGGATAATAGCCACTCGCTAAACTTTTCCGGCTTAATCTTACTGACAAAACTAACTTGGCGCGCCTTTGCAAAGGCATTGTACTCCTGGTAGGTCATATTGCGTGTCTGGGAATCCATTCGCCTCATACGCTGATTTTTTATTTCATCAAATAGAGCCTGGTTGAATACCTTCTTATATTCCCCAAACTCATCAAGCTGACTTAGATAATCGTAGCATATCTTGACACGCCGGCTTTGCTGAGATCTTGACACGTCGAAGGGACGGAATTCTGAATTAGAGGAGTGGTCATTGAAGGTCTGACGAATGTCCTTGACATACAGGTGATTGATTAATCTGACGAGTTTTGATTTGTCTTTTCTCAGTAAGAATAATATGTCTTCAGCACCGATCGCCGTGGAGTTCCGCAATTGAGCTACAGCCGAGGCTCTATCTATCAGAGAGTCCAATTGCTCGTGCACGATAGATTCTATCAACTGAGCAGAGGTTAGCATAGGCTGACTACAATCACCGAAGGCATGCATCATGTTCATTATTTCTTCGGTGAAGTAGGATTTGTTATCCATGATTATTTAGTCGACTTGAGTTGTGTTTCGTAGGGAGGCAAACATTCTGAATAACGCCTAACTGATTTCTGCTGCGGCTATGGAATCTGAGGCTCCCGCGTGTATTCCTAGGCAGCACGTGCTTGCAAAGCAGTGGTCTATCGTCAGCTGGTCAACATTATTGACCAGGATTGCGTCTGCTAATCAACGTCAGGTTCATTAGGATCAGGTCTTCATCTCGAATAGTCCGAAAATGTTCGTCCCTTTGATTTTAGAAGAGGAGCATAGGCATCAACTAGATAACATTAGCGAAGAGGATCAGAAGAAAATGCTGTCACTTTGTGGGTCGGCCATATTGATCCTTAGCCAAAACTGCAGCCCCATAAAAAAGTCAGATCTTAACAGATTGGTGATGCAAGGCCATAGGTATTATAGGGCAATGAATGCAATTACAGTGGCCGCCAACATTCGATTAGATAAAGATTTTGGGATGAGACTCTACGAACTCGAAGATAGATCCAAGTATCTATTGGTGAACTCACGGGCTGACTATGCTTCTTACACTAAACGATCAAAAACGGAAGAAGAGCAATTAACAATCTTATACCTCATACTTACAGATATATTTGCATCACCAGAGGAAAAGGTGAGCGAAACAGACATGATCGATACCCTGTCGGTCCTGGGCTTGGACGAAAGAGACCTTAAAAAACATATTGATACTTTGTTCAAGAAGATGTATATAACACACGTAAAAGATCCGATGCACCAGGATGCAAAGTTCATAGCATGGGGTCCAAGAGCAGAGGCAGAGATCGATCCGGACAATTTTTTTATGAGTTTTCTGAAGATGACCGAAGATGGTAACGAGGGCAACTGGCCCGATCAGAAGAGGAGGATTGAGAAATTGAAATCAATTGCATACCGATAACATTCTACCTTACGTGATAATAACAAGGTGAACAATGCGAAAACTATGGATCTCGAAATGTCGAACGCGAAAGTTGCGCAATCGGACCCCTCGTCGTTTCTGTTTTAATCAGTCAGTAGATGGAACTGTAGCTAAAAATAAAGGCGCCAGCCCTTAGCAACTCAGACGTAATTTTGGCATCGGTGTGCGCATACACATACAGACTTCATGCAATCATCTTGTATTCAATGTTTAAAGGGGCGAAACTTCTGAAACTCCACTAGGCTACCACATCATAGGCCATGACAAATCCATCACTGTATTCGATATATGGTACCGGGATCGGAAAGCCCTCGCGCTCCTTCCACAAACCTTTCTCTTTGATTGCATTGACCACTTTGTAGAATCCCCCATCCGCGTACTGCTTGTCCTTGTCCTCATAGCATTTTGGATCGCAACAAATCCAAGCGACCACTCCACCAGCTTTAGTCACACGCGCCACTTCATGCAGAGCTACAATTGGTAAATGTCCTGGAGCAAATACCCCAGCTAACAGAACACAGTCAAATTCATTGTCACCATAGGGCAATTTTGAGTCAGGTTCAAACAAGAGTTGAGTATAACTCTTGTAGTTGCCCTCCTGTTTAGCCTGGGAGAGCATGCCTTCAGAGCCATCGATAGCGTGGATATCAGAGTAACCACGCTTGACTAGCTCGCGCCCCACGCCACCGGTGCCGGCACAAACATCCAAGATCTTAGCGTCCTTTGGGACGTTGAGCTTCTCAAAGAACTCCATCAATTTTGCCGGACCGAAATATTGCACTTCAGCCATGCCCTTTTCGTAGTTTTGGCACCAGTTATCGTAGATTTTTGTTGTTTTCGAAGGATCCTCACCACTGATCACGGCTTCTAGATATTGACGGTTGTCCGCTAATTGAGCCATTTTTTGATTGAATTATTTGTGGATTTCTTTCGCTATGATTATCTTCAAACTGGCTTGAAATAACTATATCCTTAGTAGATGTCAATCGCGTGCTAAAGCGTTATGATTATGGATCATTTAACTATGGAGTGTTATACTGAGAATCTTTCTCTTCTGATTAGACGACAAGTTACAGAATGAGAATGTATGTTCACCTCAACAGGGGAAGGTTTTACTCGCTCGAGCAAGCCTTTGGTAACCACTCTTTAGAATTTGTAAGCCTTAACTTACATTCGCTTTCAGTGTTGAAGCTTGAGGGGCGTGTCTGGCCGCAGCAACAGCAGGATTTGTTACCACAGATGCTACAAGTGTTCGTAAAGATCACGCTTGGGAACAATAACTGCCAGATAGTTTTCCCGTCATGGCACTCAAATAGCAGAAATATCAGAAGCACTTATTGGCCGTGAAACTGATGCAACTGCAACACTGTTGGTTCCCAACGGAGTCGTTCAGTCTGCGCACAGGTGCACTGCAAAGGCGCGGGCTCCGCAGGGAGAGTGCTCCGGCGAGACAGAGCATGAAGGGGTAGAGGAATGATCCCATACAGTGGCACTTCGGTTTTCAACATGGAAAACTCTGGCGGGGCGGTCGGAAAGATGCCGCACTCCCATGCTCTCGCCGGTTTTTAGTTCGCTTATGTAAGCAGGAGAAGCTAGCAACTCAGCCAGTCGGGAGCTTCAGCCTCTCCACTTGTTTCGGACCAGTTCCCGGAGCGATCGACTGTCGGGACTGCCGATTCAGTCGTTTCAATATCCCCATACGCGATGCAGTATACTAGTCCACGGAAACAAAATACTGGATCCGTCGAGCAGACAGTCTGCTTGGACGTCTGCGGTTGAGACAAAAGTAACGCATTAGGTATCTACTATTGGCTCCATCCACAAGTGGCTTCGACAGTGGTCTAGAGCTCCATCTAATGATTCCGAGGAACTCACCTCGCATGGGTCACCAGTCTAATAATTGACTTCCCCCCCCCCCCGAATCTTTCGCAGGGATTCTTTGCTTCCTTGTAACGTCAGTAACGAGCTTACGAAGTTTCTTTTTTTTTGGCCATCCGGATGAACGCTCGTTGTGCAGGGTGGAATCGTTATGGAACAGTGACTGTTTTTGAAGAGTGGATTTTGAGTTTGCCGTTGGTTGTTAAACACAAAACTCGATTCCTAGATTTGGAAGGATTGTTATCCCCTATTGTGCTGATAGGCTGTGCTCGTGCAAGACTAATGATGTGAGGATTTTGTTTCATTTCGCTTGTGGAACAAGTTGCGAACTGACTCCATATCGCCCGACAAGAATGGTCCAACGAAAAAACGAACAACACTCAAAAATTCGTCCGTGAACGACCAACATGAGCAGATTCCTCCTCATCGTCGCTATTCTGATTTGGATGTGGTTGGGGCGATCTTCTCGATGTGAAACTGCTGTCCTCATTCGATCCCCCTGGCTCTTCGTTTGGTGAATCGTTTCGATGATTTCTTTGTTCATTGGGTTGTTGCTGTGGAGGCTCCAATTCTTCATCGTAAGCTGATGGTCCGAGTATGTCAGCTGGTATTCCCATCCCCAATTGGTCTATAGCAGCCACTTGATCACCTGACGATAGAGGCAGACCATCGGCGTCAGTCAGAGCCGCTGACTCGGCCAAGTTTGTGGACGACTTCGAGGGTACACATTGAAAATCGACATGTCTGGATTTTGCTTCTTCCTTCTCCCAGCTCATGCGGACAAACGGCCTCTGAACATAGTTATATATCACTTCAGGCCTACTGCCGGACCTGCGTCGCACCTTTTCTTTGTGGGTTGGGTAACCTTCGATGCCGAGCTTGATCTTCTTTAAACCGCGCTCCTTGAGCACTTGCTTCACAACTTCGCGGTTCTCTACATACTTGAAAAACCTGTAGATGGGCGTCGAGTAGATTATCTGGGAAAACTCTTCTCCCATAGGTGGAGGATATTCAACATCCCAATCAACTACATCATCATCGGCGAGGATAACAATATGACATTCGCGACTACCTCGACGGGCCGCGACCACCATCTCGGGCAGAATGGACTCTTCCAGGTAGACCGCGAATTGACTCCTTGCACCGATGTTGCTCAATTCATGCATCAAACCCAATAGATCATAGCACCTTACTGTGGTTGATTCGAATGGTATGAGAAGATAATCGCAAGCATCTCTGAGTTCACAAATACTCACATGATTCGGGCAACGTATGATGCCATCACGATAGAAGTCTAGTATAGCCTTAAACAAGTCAGCTGAAATACCCTCAGCCACTTCATACTCCCCTCGTTCATTTGGTCTCGTCAACAATGGCGTGGAGGCTGATCCAAACATACGACCGAGCATTGTGTTGGGATGAGCTGAGAAGATAGCTGGGTCAACAACAAACCGACGATTGTCGACGACCAATGTGATTCTACCGCTAGGCATGTCTGATTGATAATTTCTTACCGGTGGCAATTCCTCGGCGGTTGGTTTAGATTTATCCCCGACTTCTTGACAACAGCTCAAGTCTGCAGTAACAAGGTGAGATCGTTGCTCATTAATAGTTTACAATGGTACCACAGCAAATTGATATCTTGGTAGTTAACTCAGATGGGGGCCACATTGATGAGCATTATCTGATTGACTCGGCACAGATCCTTTGGTCAGCAACAGGGTTAATCATTTGACTAGCGTGAAATACATAACAATTTGGTGTAATGTTACAATAAGATCAACCAATCATTCTGAGCGGCGAACATGGAAAGCTAGAGAGCGCGTTTTTTTCTCCAACAAAAACATTTGCGCACAGCAATCAGGCCGGACTGGACACTGCGAGATGGCCTCTGGGAGGAAGGCGAAAGTCGGACATGGACAAATTCCTCGCTCTAGCCACAATGGTTCTTGGCTGCCTGTTGGATGTCGTTTCGCCGCATGATTAGCACCCCAAGAATAGCCTAGATGATGGCGAAATCATCATGGACTCTTCTCGCTACGTCTATCCTCAATCGAGTGGATGGAATCTTTGGATGATCTGCGCAAAGGATTAGAGGGTCTGTACTGAAACGTTGAAAAGTTCGGCATTTGATAGCCAGGTTCCTGCGGAATCAATTATGTTACATTGAGCATAGAGATAGCTCGTACTTTCTGTGCATTGAGCAATTAAAGTGGCCTGCCCCACCGGAGAAACATGGTTGCGTTTTCTGTCGGCCCCATAGATAACTGGAGTTGTCTGTATAAAACGGGCCGGCCTGCCGCGCCTAGATGGATCTCGAAACATCGTTCTTTATGCCTAGACCCTTCGGGTGGTTCCTCATTCTGCGAGCCTCATTCCTCGCTCTGGCTAATTTGACTACTTATCATGAGCGCAACAGATGGAATCAGAGGAGTACCCGTCAGAGGGCCACAGGAACAGTCATGCATACAAGGATCTTATAAAATTGAACCACTCAGCCCGCTTCATAAGCCAATGAGAGATCTTAGCCCCCTCGGAGAAGGTCTGAACAATCTGGAAGAGAGCATTAGCCTTCCCAAAGATAAGGATGCAGATAGAGTGCACCGTACATGTGGGCCCCAGCTTGTACAGCTCGCCAAAGATCCGCCAGGTAAACCTAAGAGAGGACAGGCCAACAAGAGAGAGCGCGTGCGGACTGAGAACGTTAACGCCGGCTTCGATAAGCTACGCAAGCTCATCCCTACCGATCCAATAGACCGGAAATTGTCTAAAATTGAAATACTTAGGTTGGCCACTTCTTATATCAGCCATCTATACAACCTGACACGGGCAAGGTAAGTAAGACTCACACATGTCATATAAATTCCGTATACGAGACCTAATTACGATCAAGAGACTAATAGTTTTCATAGATCCTGCCTTGAGGCTGAACAATTGGATCGCAGTGAATTGGCTCATGAGGATAGTCCAGCTGCAACCACAACATCAAAAGATTCCTCAACCAGGTCAAACAAGGCACACGTTTGTACATTTTGCCTCATGATGATCAAAAAGACGCCAAAAAGAAAGTGATCTTGTGCTTGCTCTTTCAACAAACGATTGAATTTCTTTTATGTCATGTGGATTAGTTGCCAGATGCCGTCCAAAAGGAGGAAAACAATTTAAAAGGCCTTGAGATGTAACTGTTCTGTTGTATTGAAGATTGTTGTTCAGCAGCCATCCGGTGCATTTCCATTGGATTAATGGAATCGGAAATCTCCCACTCAGAATCCGAGACATCATCTTCATCATCTTGATTGCGATTGCCCATTTGGTATCCATGTGAATGACTATTTGCAGCAAATTTATTGGGATCGTAAAAGTCTTCTACTATCAAGGTTAAATCTTTCGAGAGATGTTTCTCCATCTTGAGGGCTAACTCGTCGTTCTCAAGATCGAAAATCGGTTTACGTCCGAGGTCGCAAATATTAATGTCGAATAATAGTAATAAATTCTTCAGAGTTCGTTGCGAGTTCAACAACGATATATCTATTCCCTGAGAGACGCACAGGTGTATCACATTCACATTCAACTTTGCGACATTATAGGAGAACATTGCATCGTTCAAAAGTTCCCCATTGAACATATTTAACGCCATTGGAATTGGCAATATCACATCTAAGTATGAGGCTATATTTTTAACCAGTTGTGTTGTATATGCTAATGCAGCACCTATCTGCATAGCTGGATTCTCTCTTCCCGAGCATTCATTCACAGGAGCTCGATCCTTGTTATCGTTTACCCACAAGCTATAAGAACTATAGTCGCCACTACTTGGTAGCCATGGCTCGACAATGGAATAGGCAGTAGACTGCTCGATTTGATGGTGTGAACCGTCAGAGAAGGTCAACAAGGGTGATGTTTCCATATTGATGAATGAACTATTTTGCTCCAGGAGGTCAACCTTCTCAATGGGGAAAATGTCTTGAGTTAAATAGTAGACCTGTCTGCTAACACGCTGCTTCAGTTCGTCTAATAAATTGAGTTCTTCATCTCGTCTTTTTTTTACTGAAATTTTTCGGCTACTTATATAACGCTTTATCAGATCAATCTTGAGTTGCTTGTTTCTGAACGTCGAACTCTCCTCCTCGACTTCCTGCCTTGTTGCACGCAAGGTTTCTCTTGTCTCGTCTAATTTCAGCTTTCTATCCTTATATATGCTTTCTAATACCTCAATTTTCTTCTTTAAAGTTCTGAGCCTCACTAGAAGCATCTCTTCCGAGACTTTATGAGGATCTACAACATTGTCCCTAGATGTCTCAGGTTCTGGACTTGGCTGTTCAATATTATGATTATTTCTGATGTTTCGCTCATGCTTGGCCTGGTCATGGTGCTCCAAAGTGACGAATTGTCCTCTTTGAATGCATTTGGCGCAGTAGAATGTTCTCATAGGTTTCTCGCATACTGGGCATCTAATGACGCGACTTGAGCCACTTACGGCATTTTGCATTGTTTTGGCAGAATTTTTCGCTCCTGATAAGCCAGGAGAGGATACGTTATCACTCTCGAATGACAAGGAGGAAGCGAGGGAAGAGGATTCATTGTCGTTTTCCTTTATGGGTATATATTGATCCTCAAAGTTTATATCGAACTCTCTGGGTGGTGAGGAGCTCAAAGGAGATGGAGGGTAGATATCATCGGGATCCAAGATTGTCCTTCCATCATTGTCCATAATTGATACGAAGAAATTTCTTCGCTTTGGGCGTTTCAATAACTTTCGGATGGATTGCAGAGAGCAACCTGGATAATAATTGCATAGGCAGTTATGACTTGGTGTTGTTTGTTTACAAATTAGGCTCGAACAAGCGAGCAGCAAGTTATGCTGCGAGAGGTCCGAAGAGTTCAGAGGTGAACTTCTGCGCAATGCGCCAAACCTCACAGGGAGGATTGATGGCAATCTGCAAATACAGTGCGTCCCAAAAAGATGGGCAGATCATGTGCTGATAAGGCGGGGTGGGCGTTGCTGTGACCGCGACCACGATTCCACGCTCACCAAGGCGGACACGACCACGAGTTAGGGTGACCACCAGTTTTCCTTGTCAAGGGGTTATTGTGGCCAATCCTAGTGCACTTTGGAGAGATTGAACCCTATCCAAGGGGATTTTTGAGGCATAACCCCGACTTTGGGACAACAACTGTGATGCACAAGGACAGTCTGGCCAACCGCGCGCTCTCTAAGGGATTCTGGGGCCACGAGAGCCCCTTGTGAGACCATTCAGATCGGGAC
>Ga0058701_10001906_pt1 | contig 15325 bp, 10 predicted proteins | sample AgamicOrMae_FD_97039 | JGI IMG/M metagenome (GOLD analysis project Ga0058701, IMG submission 97039) | Agave microbial communities from Guanajuato, Mexico - Or.Ma.e | ecosystem: Host-associated > Plants > Phyllosphere > Phylloplane/Leaf | place: Guanajuato, Mexico | collected 2012-06-04
CCACTGGCACTTCCGCCATGTTGAGCACAGTTCGCCCGTAAGAAATACATTGTGCCGATCATGGCGGCCCCCATGGCAGGGGACACCATTCGCGCCTCTCTACGAAGTTGTAGGGCTCTAGGTCAAACTAAGGAAGAACGCAAGAGTAATCAGGTTTATGTGGTGTTGATGTGACTGCCCAGCTTTACCTTGTACCTGTTTTAGGGACAGGAAGCTCAGAACAGGGATTTTGTTATAAAATCAGTGAAAGTGTAGCCTGTAACGGTTTGATTTTGGTTTGCAGGCGGACTCTCCCTCCTCCAGCCCACCATGCGAGCGCGCGGCCCATGCTGACGCCGCACTCCGCCCACCCGCTGCCCGCCCACATGCAGCCCGCCGTCTTTCCGTCGCACACCCAGGTGGCCTCATACGGCTTTGCGCCCCTCAGCCCCGCCAAGGCCCAGTACCAGCCAGGCCTCTGGTTCTCGGAGTAGGTGAGCGGTGAGTGGGCATGGCCTACCCCATTATCGCGCCCTTGCCGGGTCGCCTATCGGAAATATTGTCACGCAGCTCGGGTTCCCCAGTGGAGAGCGGCCGGCGACAAAGTCGCTTGTTACGTTGAACAGGTTCCTGTACTTATGTTTACCTGTCGGTTTTGGTTGTCGAGAGCTGAGCAGAAAGGCTACCTGACTCCTGGACTTAAATTGAGTGTAAATAGAAGCGTCGAATTTGAAACACTGCCTGTGACACTTGGTTGAATTTCGGAACTAAAAGTTGCAGTTCGAGCTGAAAGGAGTTCACATTACAAGGAATCCAGACTGTATAGCGACCTAATCTTCTCTTTTGTTAATAGTTGCTTGTTTTCACGGCGAGTTCGTTGTTTGCTAGATTAGGGTATCCCTCTTTCCAGGTATATCTACCTGCGCTTGTTTCGTCGTATCTTTTGGTGTAAGAAAATTTTAAATGTATCTTAATCTACATTTCAATGTCAAGGATTTTAGGTTCTGAACTCTGGTTTTATTTACCGACGTTGTTAAAGCTCTGATTTTACCGTGTCTTTATCGGTTATATCCTCAGTCATAGTTAAGGCTGTGCAGTCCTTTTTCTCCACATCAAATCGCCTAGTATCACTTTTTCAGTCCGGTTATATCAGTGTAGCATACTCGTTGTAAAGATTCTTTTTTACATACGTACACTCGAATCACCAGGTCTGAATACATAATTTGTCGTGCGTCATTTTTCAAATCCACGTTGCTTTCTCGTTGGTAGTGGTCGTCTTGTAGCTGTTTTAGCATTCTATTTATGTAGTCATTTGCTAGGAGCATAACAAAAATATATCCAACTCCCTATATCAAGCAGTTTCTTGTTTGGAAACTAAGATCGTGTTGTGCAACGGCGAGATTTTATTTTAGTTTTTTTTTCGGCTGAACACAAAGTATTGTCTGATATCCCACGTTGTAGGGACATATGAAACTCGTAACAGCTTCGTGCTGTTAACAAAGTTAATTTTATAATTTTAGTTTTTGGCCTCTGTGGTTGCCAAGCGTGTTGATTATAGCTGAAATGTATATATGATTTTTTTTATTAACTCATTGAGGTACAAATTTACCTAGATGTTGTTAGTCTACGTAACGTTTACATTATGTCCCTTGCTATTTTACGGACTGCGAGCGTTAGTGTGTTTGTGTCAAATCTCGTTTGAAGATATGCACGTGTATGTGAAGTGTGTACATTGTCGTGAAGGATATCTATCGTGATGCATTTTGTGGTTAATAGAAAAGTGGCTATCTGAAAAAAGGAGGCAGAGTAAAGTTCTAAGGCGGATTACTGTTCCAAAAGGCGCGCTTTATTTGAAAAGACGAAGGAAAACCTAACAGCTTCCTCTATTACCTCAAACTGAAAATGTTCCGTGCATGAAAATGATCAAAACGCTTTTCGGAAAACTCTTACCGCACAGCGGGTGTTGTATACTGTTGTTTCGAAAATGGGAGAGATCTTTCTGTAAGACGAAAAGATGAACTTACGTTTTTTTGAAAAAAGCCGCTTCTTGTGAACACAATTCGGGTTACAAATAGGTTCTGTGAGACCCTTGATTTTAATCTTGAGTTTTATTCCTTCTCGTAGAATAACAAAGTGGTAAGGTGACTTTCATATCTCGATAACAAGGTGATTCGGTACAAACTTTAACACCATCTCCTTGTGTACAATCTCATCTGTAGGTCTCACAAATAGCATAACTATTATTTTTCATCGTAGAGGAACGCGCATTGATATCATATGTAGAACACACTTTGAAAGGAATGGGTGCACAAAACTGTAGCAGATAAATATTTTAGAAAAAAGCTTCAGGGAAATAGCGAGTTTTCTCTTTGAGCGTCACGCAGGATTTTAAAAAGCATGTTTAGAAATCACTCGTCATCGAATAGTTTTATCTTTTGGTGTTTTTATTCCGTATCCATTTTTTATGGTTTCCGCTATGGTCACCAGAATGCATTTAAAAAAATACTTTGCCAATGAACCTCCGTTTCGCTATTTTTTAAAGTTAATGTCTCGCGGTTATGAACCAAAACTACGTTCCGTGTTTTGAAATTCATTGTGATTTTTTTTTTGCCTCTGAAAAATATCGTAGTTGGTTAGCCCAGAAATTTCAATGCGTTTCTTGAAGCGCTGAAACCGATGGTTTGTCGGTAAACAAATCCATATTTACACAATGTATGTGCGCTTAGAGGATTTCGGTATGATGTTATGAAAAAGTTCAACGTAAATTTTGGGAAAATTATTTAGTTTCCCATTAATGATTTCCAAAGTGAGCAACGGTTTGAACTCCTTCAGGAATGTCGGGTTGAACGTATGAGTTACTCATGAAGTAACCTTGATTAAAGTTGGATTTAAGTATACGTGTGTCGACACGACATTCCTGGACTGTTGTACTGTCCAAAAATCACCTTTTCACACGCAGCTGATATTGATTGTGATTTGTAGTCCGGTATTAAACTTGCAGATTGAATTGAGTAAACAGATTAAGGTTGTTTACTGGCAGAGCTCGATTTCAATTCACGTTTTGGAAGTGACAATAACTACTAGCCTTACTTTTGGGATTAAAAACGAAGAATTTATGACTTGCATTCTCCATCTGCTTTTATTTTTTTATGTCGTTTGGTATTTTTGCAAGAATGTATTCATGTCTGCTTCTGGGATTTGTGTGCCATGGGATCCTTTTGAGTGGACCGTGACTTTGTATGTCTTCATGCTAACTGGGAGGTATGTATAGTCATATAATTTGTCTTGGATTGCTGATCAAGCTAAGGTCGAAGACATTTAAAAAGACTGGATAATTTTATTTCAAATCTTAAAAATTGACTGTCTTGAATCATTACGTCTCTAAAGACCGACCATCTCTTTTGAATTCGTCTTGTGAAGTGAAGCAATTTGAGAAAGCTCTGGAGCTAATCTTTACTAACAAGCTAACTCGGATGACGTTTCGGAGCGTTTAACTTAAATTTTTCTATCGTCTCTTCTCTGCGATTGTTCTCTTAAGCAGTTCTCATCAGACCAAGTTTAGTGCTCGTTCATTACAACTCAAATTTTGACATATCCTCGCCGATTGAGGTTAGACGCTCAGGCATTCTGGTAGACTCGCTGCCGGCTTCTGACTTGGCAGATTTGTCGTCCTGATGAAGTAATCAAACTTCTCTCACTGAAAACACTCGGACCAAAAATGTTAGCTTTTCGATTGCGCTTTAGAAGCTGATTATGCTGTCACGCAGTTGGACTTGTAGCTTACAAAACGCCGAGAAATGTATCTGTATGGAGTAGCTCCTGAGAACTTTGCATCGCTGCTGAGAATTTTATCGTTCTGTGTCGTAGTTTATCAACCCTTTTCTCGTAAACACGAAGTCTAATATTTAGAAGACACTCCAATGTGATAGTTGAGAGGGCACGTGTGGCATTGGCCTCATTCAGTCAATACATTAATGACTTTCCACTTTTTGTACATTTGACTGTTAATTAATAGCGTTGTATAAAAATAGCTATTTTTTTACGATTGATCACAGAGATGAGCAACCCGACCGAAAGTACGAATTACGCCGTGCTTGTCTGCTTCAGTGTCACTTGAGCGATGTTACGGAGGAAACTCTTGATCCCTCCATTGCTTTTAAAATGTGAACCGCACGCACCGCGGATGGGACCAAAATACGAAACCGTATCTATTCAGTAGCTCTCAGATGATCGTTCTTGTAACCCGTCGTGCTGGTAGCCCTCAACCTGGGGAAGAGTCTGTGCTTTTTGCTACCTGCACGATGTAGACTCATTTCGAATCTTTCGGCCCAAAACTTGCGTAAATTGATTAACGGTTGCTTGGCGGTGTTGTGGAATTACGACTAGGCTGTCTGAAAGTACGTCGCGAGATTGCGTATCCTATCCTGTCGCAGTGGTGTGAAGTGAGGCTTATTTGCACTGAAACATTCAAGCTCACGTCTCGCTTTGGTTGGCAGAAAAAGGGTGTGGAGGAATGGAAAGGAGGGGAAGGGGTTTGATAGGTTTTAGGTGATCGTTAGTGCTTCACTTCTACTTCCTAATGACCTGAAATAGTTTAGTAGTCGCTAAGGAAAGTGGGTAAAGCATGATTGACTGCAAAGTGTAAAATCGCCCGAATCAAACAAACAAAGCTACCAAATAAACTGGGTCCTCGTCTAATATTTTGACTTGCACTTGATCTGTGGAAAGTTACTATCGTACTAGCTTAGATGTGTTTATGTCTTCTTAAAATTAACATTTGTGGATTTAGCTTGGTAGGTAGCGCTCCTTGGTAGGATTGGCGGCGAACGTAGCGTACAGGTGAGGGTACCTAACAGCAGTCATTGTTTCTACATAAGCTCAAGAATGCAGTTTTGTTAATTTGGAGGTGTGATGTTCGTGATTTAATATTGTGTACTATAATAGAGCGAAGTATTTACAATTAAATCAATGTGAATAAACATATTTTTGGAGTTTATGGTTATGACTAGACTTAAGCGGTACAATGTTGCCACCCTAACTCATGTAGTGTAGATGTAATGGTATGGTGAATGCTTTGATGTTTCAAAATGGAGAACTGATGTTTATAAAAAATATTAATGTTAAGTCGAGGTTCCTGGTGAGTTTTACATTTTGATGCTGTTCTTGACACTGCTGTCAAGAAACATTGCTTTGGGGTAGATGTTACTCTTGCTACTTTTTTACATTGTGATTTCGGGACTTGGGACGGAGTCCCAAGACATTTATCAAAAGTGCTTATTCTAATTTACTAAATTGACTTAGGAAGTCCAACGGATACTGAGGTGAACAAGTAGTTTTAATGGGTGGGGATTCTGTTAACACGATTAAATCTCGGATACCATGCATAAAGGTCGCTGACCTATTCATTTACATATTTCGATTTTTCAGGTTTTTGTTTTTTTAGTATGTGTTTCCAGTGATTGGGTTTTTGTGTGTTTATAATGAAGTGCACGTACAGTTAGTTGTGATAGACCTTTAGGTGTTATTTGGATTGCCTTACTTGTGTGGATGGACTTCGAGAATTTGTTGGTGTGTCTTGTTGTGTACATCCTACAAGTACTTGAGCACTTGTGTGACATGTAACTAGCTTTTTCCTAAGCACACTAGTTAGTGCCACGTTCATGACTTTTTATCCTGGTTTAGTCCACTTAGGTCGATGACTTTCCTCGAAAGTCGCCTATCTGACGAAGCCTGCCGTAGAAAACCCTCTCTTGGCCTCGCACTCCAGTGGAGCGCTCATAGGGAGACTAGTATTTAGTCTGTGTTAAACCCATACGTGAAACGTCCTGGTTTCTACTGTCTATAACCGACCCGTCCTCCACGAACTAATGTTAACCTCCGTTTTCGAACCCTCCTGTCATCGCCGACGTACACCAGCCCAGCCACGCCGTCGCGGTTGAGATCTTGAGTCGTTTCATTCATTCCCACGGAGAAATCAGTTAGGAGGGGGCACGACTTCTGATTTCGACGGCTTACCTTGGTTTCGTGGTGTCTTTCTCTCCACTTTGGTTTATTTTCATTAAAACACGGTATCCTAATCTGTTATTAGCTTGCTTCATGAAAGCGTTTTTATTTTGATTTGCCGTGAGTAGTAGCATTTTGGTGGGGTTTTGGATTGGATTAGCGTGTTCGTTGATCATGGATGCATTTGATTGGCTCTGTATCTCAAAGAGTGGCCAATGAAGGCTAGCAATGTTAATTTAATGACTCGAGTCGGTCTAGGACAGCGTTCTTTGGCCACTTCGGATGAAATTCTGCTTTCTTTATTGTACCATGTTTGTGTTAAAATCTTTAGCCCTCGGACTTGGACGTGAATGGGACATGAAAATTGAATATAAACTGAGTGCACGCAATTTTGAAGTACAGCCATACAATTACAACCGTTGGGGTGCTTATGAAATGCGTGTTCCACGGAGGATTTATATTTTTTATACATGTACAGTACATTATCGGGGAGTGTTGGGATTAGTTCAAAGTATGTTACACCGAGGGAGCATACAATCGTTCACATTGCTTTGTTGTGTATTTTCTAGGCTGTATCTCATTTTATGATTAAATAACCCATCTGTGATAAACCGTGACTTACTTTATCATCATTTTCACTTACACATGTAACCTTTTCTTTTACCTTTGCTGAAATAAAAATATTTTATTCGAATGCATGTCCAGTCCAGTTGAGTACACCTTACAAGTCTACTCCGACCGGTTTGGTAGCTGCGAATTTCATTCTTATAGCATCTTTTTGACCGGATTTGGAATTTTCCCTCGATATGGCATAACTGGTGTAATAAACGGTCTTCAATTTCGGATTAAATCCTTTCGTAGCAGAGTAAAACGAACTCTTCCTCATGCGTCTTTTGAAAGCCCCCAAGAATCATGACCTGTGCTTCTGTGGTATGGATGGTGATAATGTTAAAGCTCGCCGATAAACTAATCAAGGTAGTCCCTGGTTTTGATACCCCTTCGATTCGCGAAGTTTTATGACATTCTCGTAGATAGGCATGGAAAGTCAACGAATTCTGTGTTAAGTCCATTTTGCGGAGACTTTGCAAAATTTTTAGCCCCATCGACTCCGAAGCAAAAAATAGCTCGCGACCCTTTGATAAATTTTTGTAATCTTTTTCTTTTGCACCTAGTGGACTTAATGGATTATACCAGGATTATGAAAGTGCTGTGAAATGTAGTTAAATCGTTTTAAAGAACTGAAGTTACAGACTGAACTGATAACTTAGATTTCTATGCTTTGCGGCATGCCACATCTGGTCTACTTCGAGTTAAAACTAAATATTATTATGTGTAAAATATCTTGATACGTATGGAGTAGTAATTGTACTAATTTCTGCAGGGACTGATCTACCCTACCATGTTCTTATTTTTATGCTGTCGAGCTATTGTTAACATAACAAACTTGACAGCAGAGGCAATATTCCGCTTTTAATTTTCGTTTGCGAAGCTTTAACTATGTTGAGAAGACGCAGTTCTTTGGGGAAAATCCATTTTTATTCGAGCAATGATATGCAAACAAAATGCTCCAAGAGGCATAGTAGCGTGAGTTCATTACTAGCACGTATTCAAGGGAACTTCTAGTATTCTCGAAATTTGCGTACTGGCAGTGATTTGTCAAATTCTGCTGGATACTCAGGGAATAAGTCTAGTTTCGGTACACACGAATGGTTAGCGATAGTTTTGCTAAAAAAATAAAAGAGGAACTTATCTTACCTCGTGAAGAATTCTCGCAAAGCTTTAAAATATCACTGCCGCGGATATTTCGTCCGTCGCGTGTCTGTCATTGCAACTTTGCCATCTCTTTCTCCAAAGGATTGACTTTTTTACTTTATTTAAATTTTTTCTTTCTATTCCAACAAGCTGTTACAATCAATAAGGAAATTTTCTATACTTATTCAAGTTAGTCTTTCAAATTTTTTAATAAAGTTGATGTATGCAAAATGTTATTAAGAAAATTTGATCGTTTCAAAAACAATGTTATAGTTATAAATATGTATAAGAGACGCTTGTACCATTTTGGGATAGTTATGAAAGGTCGGTTTTCATCGTACAACTAATTACAATAGTTTTAATAGTGAATCGGCCATAAGCTCCACTCTCAGTGAAGGTTTGCTCTAATAATCTTAAAAGTAGGATACATCTCGTCTGTCTTTTAAAGGCAAGAATACTTAAGCAAATTATCCTACCTGAATACATTTAAAATCAACCGTGAGTGGTAAAAAGATAAAGCTAAACCGGGTATTCTTATTGGGTCTGTCCCTTGTTTAAAGGCTTTGTAGCAGCTATTTTATTCGTGTATATTAATATTAATTGAATAGCTTTAGATAGGTGTAATGCACATTTGTATAGGATAGTATGAAAGCCATATATGGTTAGGAGTTGCTTTTTACGTGTGAGTTGTGTTTAGTCTGGCATGGGGAGAAAAATACTAAGAATGGTAGCATTACTCAGCACCTTATTAAATCGTTCTCATTTTTATTAGCTGACAAACCTCTCTAGCTCTTTTTGTCTGAATAATAGGAAAGTTTAAGAACTGATTAATCGAGTTATATCACCACTCAAAACTGGTTCCTTAATTTGGAGAGTATTGCAATCATTGTTCTATGTGATATTAGAATTTGTCTATTTTCTACTTTGCTTGTAAAGATTTTGAGCTCATCTTAGTCCAAAACATTTTATTCAATTACCAGCCCGACAGCATCGTTGCACTTACGACTTATAAACAAAACACTTAAATGTGATACATTTAAGCTGCTTGAATGACAGCATCCTATCAAAGTCGCTTATGTTAGATGGTAGAATCTAATTTTATTAACATGGCTGGACGATTAGAGTCACAATCATTTTGGGGATGGGAAGGCAGCTTATGTCTCAGTGTTTCACACAGAGAAGCATTTCATTGAGCTGTATTGATAATTTATCGATTTTTGAATAACTGATACCGATCCATTTGCCGCACAAATTAGTTAGGAAATGCCAAGAACAATGTCTTTCCACTCTATCGCTATTGTTTATTGGAACACATTAACTGTGCCAATACAGTTGCAAACGTTTCTTGCGCTACAGTTTTCAGACTTCGAATTGAAAGTTAGACCTAACGATCCGATTTTGATACAAATGAACAACGGTAACTCGTGTGAGCAGCTCTACCGGTACTTGTTTGAGTGTGACCGCTCGGACAGAACCAGGAGGTTTTCTAGAAAAGTGCAAGTGTTCTGGACAGGCGGTTGCGGAAAACCCTCAAGCAACTTTAAGGTGATACCGAAACTTTTCGTAAATGCCTGTATACAGTGTTTACCTAAGAGTGAGAAAGATAATGGGAGATTTGTTTGAACGCGTTCATATTTAAATAATATTTTGTACATTACAACTAGAAGCAAAATGAAGGACCACATTATTTTCGTATAAAGTTTCCTACTACTGTGTTTTCGTCTGCAGCTCTGAAAACGTACTGCAACCAAAAGCAATGTCACAATCGCGGAGAAAATTATCGAGCTGATACGTTTGTCCACGACTGTACAGAGGCATGGAGGAGATTGAAATTGTTGTTTGTTAGCAATTTTATCGGAACAAATGTTAATGGAAAGGGTCACTTTATCATCTTCATCACTTTGGCAGATATTTATTATATCACTGCTGTGTTGTACGTGTAGGCATAGATGTTGCCTTTCCGTATCTCACTATTTATCTCGGTGGATAAATAAAAATTAACTTTGTGTAAAGAATTAATAAAATATTACAAGATGTGAAGGCAAACTTGGTCGTTTTCATTCCCAGCAACTCCGTGTTTCGAACGAATTAACTCCTCATAGGTTAGCGGTGGAAGAAAAACAGATTGAAGAGTTTGGAAAACCGATATCCTTTTAATCTAATTTCCAGCTTAGGTCCCTTCGCTGAAATCTGCAAATATACCTGCTATCGCAATGTCCCCATCTCGAATAATTGGTGCTACACAAGAGCCCCTCACCTACGCTTAGAAATCCGTGTTTTTAGTCCCTATCGATTATTTTTCACTTGGATACCCATTTGACATCGATCTTTCCTCACAGGTATATCTCGAATTTTAGTCGTTATTCGGCGTTAAAGTTTTTTGTGAACTATCCAGACACGCAAATCGTTCCAGAGCGAGCCGAACGAGAATACTCCCCTCCCTCCCAAAAGTTTCCCCCAGTAAAGGGGAGTGAGAAGACCCATTAGTGTTGGTATGGCAACCATGTAAACCGTTCGTGTTTTAAAAGCACGCATAAGATCTGTCGCATCCGGTAAGTCTTAGAAGCTCGCTTTAACTTCGAAACCCACCGACCAACAAACCGTGGCCGAATATCAAGTTTTTCCTTGAGAACCCTCGTGTCGACTAAAAGAGCCCCTGACGAAGCCACGATAGGCAATAAGCATGACCCATGTGTATCGCTGTTGCCTATGGCATGTCTTGCGGGCGTTCACAACTCTGAGAAACGGTGTCAATTAGCTGATGAGTGGTCTCAAGATTAACCCACTACCGCTCAGCGATGCCTTTCGGAAACAGAAAATTTTAGTTTAAAGGATCTTTTCAGTTCAGTATCGTCACAATTTAAAAAATATCACCCCTCTGGAAACCTGAAATTTAATTATTTAGGCATTTTCTAAAGCTTACAATTGCGCATTTTCGTGGAAAACAATCCTTTCAATTTCCCTTAAGCTCAATTTCACTCAAATACTTTAGGCTGTTATGGGTTAACTAGACTACTTATTCTTGTTTCAAGCTACGATGGCTTCTAAAGGAGCGGCCGGCGAGGAGGACTTCGAGGAGGTTGACGTTGCTGCCGCAGCCTCACGATTAGTCAACATGGTAGCGGCAGTCCAGGCCGAAGACGTGGATGTTAAAAAATGCGTTGTACCGCCCTCTGAACGAACTATGGTTCAGGAAGATGGTGTGCTGTAAGAAATCTTCATATTTCAAGCGCCCCTTCCTAAAATAAAATCCTTAAAAAAAATTATCTTAACTGGTTTTTAGTGGAGTAGGAAATTTTTTTTTTTTTCCAGCAAAGAAAGAGTTAAAAACCAGGAAAAGGCTCGTATTGCATGGGAAACAAAATGGACAACTGTGGCGCAATGTGAAAAGGTATGTCGAGATGCATTTGGAGGAGGTTTCTCCTTTGACGAAAATTCATAATATCTCGCTTCAGATGTTTCGTGAGGAGATGGCCAAATTAGGTGTGGACCCTCGGCCACCTGCTCTGAGGCCACGGCCGTCGTGTCCACCAGATATTTCTGTACCTAATTCGCCACCCATGCCGGAGCTGTCCTCAGGTAAAATTACCCATGAGTCTGGCTAGAACGCACATTCCGTGCAGTTCTTTGGTTACTCTGCCGGTGTTTCTAGGTTTGGTTGGATGGAGGTCGACTGACCCGAAATTTTCTCTGGAGCTGTTCGGCCCACTGTACATATCGCCGGCGAATACAATCGACCCGCCGCCATTGGAGGGCGATCTTCCACGGAACAAACAGTTTTTCATACGACTCGGATAAAAATTTCGTTTGAAGAAATAAAATCAAATCAGATGAAGACAATGATAATTTTCTATGTATTTCCGTACGAACAATATTTACAGACCTGCCGTGATCTACATGATGTTCAAATCTTCTGATGGTGGGGTTTGCTGAATTTTCTTGAAGATATCGGGTTTCTTATACTGCTCCCCCTCCTTGAGTGACAAGCCAGCAGATTCAAGTGCCTTCAGGAACAAATCCAACTGTGATCAAAGATTTGGAGTTGGATCAATCATGAAAGACTGTAAAATTAAATAAAAGAATACTGAACTGTACCTTTGTCCCTTCTTCAGCAGTATAGTTCGAATATACATTTGTTATTCCACACTCCTGAGCTCGGCTGGCAAGGACCTTAGCCACAGCTACAAAAGCACAGCTATCTGTTGATCTGAGATAAGATTGAGATTAGTATCTTGACTTTGTCAAACACTGCATTTGAAATCAGCCATACCTGTACAACTGCTTTTGAATTCCCCACTCAGCACTGGTAGCAGAGACAACAACAACGCCACTATAATGAATAATTTGCCCTCTAACTGAATGTCGTGAGGATGTTATCACCAACCTGAAACAATAGAGACATGTAACTGGGTAAGGTTGACTCAAATCCACAACAATAAACAATCCTATAACTTACTTATTCCAAAAGGCGCGGCCGGGCTTGTCAAGTTGATAGCCCATAGGCTTGTGGGCTATTCTTAAAAATTCTAAATTTCTCGGGTTTCTGCTTTTAAATTCTCGCATGATGAGTTTATTGTTATCATAACTGGGTTGTTTTTCAACATTTCTACAAGCACTACTAATCATCATGTTCCTACAATTCGGTAATAATGAGTTCCTCAGTGAACTGAACGAAATGTTTTTTAATGATGCCATCGCAGACTCTTCGTAATGGAAAAAATGAGCTGCAACAGAAAGAAAGTTGTTTATTAAAACCCACGAACAGAGAAAGAGGTTAGATTTTGGACATCGTTATAATTGGGAGAACGATCAACACACCGCAAAAGAATAAATACGTACTCACAAATAAAATTACCGTGCTACCTTACGAATACGTCTGAAATTGAAACTGTCGCTTTTCAAGTGAAAGAGTACATAAACAAAATAATCGCTATTTATGCCTTCTGCTCATTAAGGTGCAACTGCTCATGCATTCTCCCCCTCCATCTTCAGATTTCCCCCCCTCCCCCTTTGCCCTTCACCAGCCCTTCACCTCTCGTTTTTTCTAGAGAGCCTTGCTCTCTACTCTTTACCCTTTTTCCCTACTTTTCTCAAAGGCTACGAAAACAAAGCTTCGCGGGAACGCTGAAACTTGTTAGTTGTTGGTTAAGTGTAATGCCTTGATTGGGAATTCAAATGTTCTTATAGAGCCCTGAATCTAATTTACATGGTAAGGAATTATCCCAAGGGATTTGCTGTGTGTATGGAAAAAGACTGCAGGGCGCTGCCACAGATACCTTGCTCAAGTTAATAGTGAAGTAAGATGTTTGGTTATGACGACACCTACATTTTTTTTCTTCGTTTGAATGACTTTGCTGAGCTGCCAATTTGGATGTGTACTTTTTACTTGGCCATTCAGCGTGTATCTCTAATTCTAGACCGCCTTTTGGCAAGCTCAATTATATACCAGATATGTTGACAGTCATACCGGCGTCACCGCCTCTACGAGTTCTCATTTCCCTTGTCCATCCCCTTCATTAGGTTCTTTGCAAACTTGCATCCTGAGACACCTTTCATGATTACAGCTAAATGGATCCTGGCGAAAGTTTATTTTGTGGAGAGGCTGACGATCTTCAACCCAACACCAATGCCGGGCACAATGAAGAGGAGGAGGATTTGGAGGACCAGCATCGCAGAAAATTAGAGGTACAGGTCTTTGTGATAATTTTGATAACCATAATCCTTCTACTGAAATTTTCCTATTTTTGATTGCTTATTTTTTCTTACAGTTGGGAAATTTGCTATCTGATGCGTTTGATGATTTGACAGACAATGAAGAGGATGATGACTGCTCAGATAGGTCTGGACAAAGTGAAGGTAAGCAAGATGGCTTGGAAATTAACATTATCTAGTCCATGATTAAGCTGGATATTTAATGAAATGTTTTGTCTTTAAGATTCTCCACAAGCATCCCCATCTAGATACTACTCCTACAACAGTCGTTTACATGCTGACAATTACCCTGTAAGTAGTCAAAGTTTTTAAGTCTGGATGATACTTTAGGGACCTATCTCATTAATTCAAATCCATGATTTATTCTAGTGCAAAAATGGTGCTGATAGTATTAAAGCACATCGTATAATGTACCAGGGTGAGCACACTAATATAAGGCATCAACAGAATGGGTTGTCAGATGGCTGTTCTCCCAATGAAGATGACGACATGTATGATGACCCTGCATATCATATGGACTCAGGTAACCATAGTGCACTTGCTCTGCATACATCTATAAAATATTCCTCAAAGTTTTCTAATTTTTTTTAAATTTATTTATTTTTGTGATTATAGGTCGCATGAACGGAGACGGCTATAGCCTGACTGAGGACCATTATTATCGCAATGCAGGTGAGCTTTTTTTTTTCTTTCCGTAATATTTCCTTTGGAAGAAATGTTTTTATTGAGTCCTGAGGAGATTTTTCATTGTGTTTACAAGGTCGGGGATCCAGGAAAAATCCTGGAAAATGGTGGGAACAAAGTGCAAAGAATGTGAGGAAAAACTGTAGCTCAGAAAGAACGAAGAAAAAAAAAATCTGCTTTGCATCCAAACTGAGATGATTCCTTTATTCAATAAAGGTGGTCAGGATAAAATGGGATTCTAGTCTAGGAATTGTCAGGAAATTTCAAATCGTTAAGTTTATAGCGATCACATTTTACCACTCCGGGTAAAGTTGTCTCCATTCTCGATGCATCGTTCGTCCGACATTGTGATCAATAGCCGAAACTTTGTGCGGGACCGCAATAGGAAAGGCAAAACTTAAGAAGTTAAAGCCAAAATAAAAGTAAATTGAACTGAATTACAAAAGAAACTCAAAATATCTGTACATAAAAGCGAAATTCCTAACGTTAACCGTACGAGCATGAAATTCAAAAAATTTCTGCAGTGTTAGATTCTTTTTAGTCAATATTGTATGCGCACCATGAGCACCAATAGCTCTCACGTTAAAAAAGAAGTGAAGGTCATTACTGATAAAGTTCCTTTTTTTTTAAATATATTTTCAGACTTGGGTAGCCATGAACAGCTGATGGTTCTGTATACTGCCAGAGTACGCGAAATAAAAAGTTTAACCGAATCTGTGGAGTGTCTTCGCCACGAGAAGGACTCGGAAATTGAACATCTGAAACGCGAGTTGCTAGTCAAAGAAACTGAGAGACAAGCTGCTACGATATCTCACAAAGAAGCGCTGAATTTACTTGGTAAGTGAGGGAAATAACGGAAAAAAATGATAATGTAAATTTTAAATTCATGAGTTTTTAACCTGCTCTGACTGTGAGCCTCATTTTCAAAATTGTTTCGGAAATGACATTGTTTTGTTTTATGTATCTAGATGCTAGCAAAACACAAGTCAATGCATTACAACAAGAACTTAGCCAACTTCGTACTACCAACTTAAATCTGGAGCAGGAGAAAACTGAGGTAAGTCAGTCTTTAAATGCTTTTAGTTCGAAAAAATCGGTGCTGACGCCTTTTTTTTTTTTTTTTTTTTTATTTTTTGAAAGAAGTAAATTTTTATAATTTATCATAACGGGTTTTTTAGAAAAAAATTATTTTTTA
>Ga0058701_10001908_pt1 | contig 15314 bp, 9 predicted proteins | sample AgamicOrMae_FD_97039 | JGI IMG/M metagenome (GOLD analysis project Ga0058701, IMG submission 97039) | Agave microbial communities from Guanajuato, Mexico - Or.Ma.e | ecosystem: Host-associated > Plants > Phyllosphere > Phylloplane/Leaf | place: Guanajuato, Mexico | collected 2012-06-04
ACTAACACCAATATCAAACATACACACAAACAACCAACCTGAGCGTAATAACAATTGTAATTAATTTCCCATTATATAACAATATAACAACGTCCAAAAAAGACGGGCCAGGCTAAAAGTCGCGCAAATTCAATGGAGATGCCAGCTAACTTTCCAATGCACTTAAGAGCGAGTACAATGCAGATAAATGCGTTCAGAAACTTAACGAGCATTAATGCTATCTCCTCAGACAATGCCATACACACAGCTACAGGAAGCATTATCGATCTACAAAGGACTACAGGGGTGACACATCGGAAACCTCAATAAGAACTTCAAAAAATGTCAAAGGCAAAAATAAATCCTTCCGAATGCATTCGTTTCAATGCAATGCTGGTTGGGATGCTGTGACATACAATTCTAAAGAGCGCCAAGGCACTTGAGCGTAGCTGCCCTTTTAGTCTTCCAGATTTCTGAACGCTTGCTGAAGATCTTCGTGAAGCTGTTCGAAGTCCGCCTTGATTTTCGCTTCGCCGTCCTTCACCGGGTCCTAGAAACACATACTCCAACATCAAAACGCTATCTCGGTCGGACTAGCCCGGGTTCGAGACCCGCTCCTTCAAACTCATTTTTCATTTTTAAAAAAAGTCACAAGACTTTCAAAAAACGTGCGTTTGAATATGAAACGCACAATGGTTGACGATAAAATTTATACTATTCATTAAGCAGTAAATCACAACTCTAACACACCTTGTACCTCTTTTCTTTGTTTTGCGTATGGGATTTTCCGTGGACCAATGTTTGAAAAGAGTACTTCAGAGTGTGCACGGGTTTCAAGCTAGTCAAAAAAGCTTACATATAATCCTTCCGTCTGAAAGACATCACGTAACAGGTGTGTGAAGCTTTTGATGAAAGCAAACTCAGATATTGCGAGGATTGTCTAATGGCATTAGTAATAGGATGTTGCTATTGCCCCAGCATGCATTTACATTCAGACTCTTAAAACCTCGTCAAATGACAAAAAGGCAATTATATGGGGGAGACTTCTACGCACGTAAAAAGGCTTGAATATATTTTAAAGGGACCTTCGGGTGAATAAACAGTCCGTAGAACATTGTTCTCAAATCCTTAAATGAGTTTTACCACACTCAAAAATGGTGTACAGTCCGTATATAACTGCGTATATGGCGCACTTTTTTTCGTGAATTAACTCAAAATCCCGGGTGCGCCTTGTACTGGGAGTTTACTTTATTGTTGTCATTATACATCATTAAGTGCCATTACTGCTTGCACCCACACATAACTGAGAGAAGCAGCAGACAAGAAAAACGCGTCTTTTTAGCATTGTTACGATTTAGTCCTTGCTCCATGTAAGACGTCGCCAAATGAGATGGAGACACAAGCATGGAACTTGTCGCGCAACGAGAAGGGTAGTTTGGCATCACTTTTTAATGTTTCGCGAATAAATAATCCATTTTTTGTCACGTAAGTGCACGAAATGATGATTAAAGGCTATTTTTACTAGTACATACTTGTAAATAAGGATAAAATCAGTCGCTCAAATTGACTTTTTTTCCCGTATAAATAGTTTTTTTTCGGAGCGCCTTAAACGCGGGGTATGATTTTTTTTCATTTCTGTGTTTCAAAAGCCGGGTTTGCCTTTGTGTGGGTGCGCCCTAGACGCTTTTAGACGGTAGCAAAGTTAAAAAAATCGATAAAAAATATCAAAAATATAAAAAAATAAATATTTTCCCTAATGAGGAACAATAATATTAGGCTTCCGGTTTACCCGGAAGTTTGAGCTGGTAGGTGTCTCCCTTCACGGGGCGCACTCTACATATCGGAACACAGTTTGCAAGCAGGATATTTACCTTGAACTTCATGGACGACAGCTGGTATAGAATGTTACCCATGGAGTCACGGATAACGTTCCACGTGATCTTATTTTCGCTCTGCGCAGTTGTCTCAACGGAGTGGCGGGCCATGTCGTAGAAAGCAACCACGTTTTTCAGCATACCGCAAGTTTTGTAGAACGGGCAAAATCGATCGTAGGAGGAGTAACTGCACAAAACGGAAGAGCGGTTACCACAACGGTCTTCCCCTTTCCGTTAACCGAACGCACAGCTAAACTACCAAAACGCAATACTTTCACTGGCGAATTGAGAACTGCTGCTAGCCAAGTATTAGCTATCGCTAATTCAAATAATAGTGGGTTGCAACGCCTTCCCAGGACAGCGAAAATATTATAAATGTGTCATAGAAACAGCCCTGCTCATATATGCCTAGGCACAATCGATTCGTGTTTGTGTCGAGTGTTGCCTACCATGACCAATCAGGGGTTCCGCTCGACCAAGTTCGCACAAAGAAGTGTGCGATCAAGAACAGGTGTACTAGACAAGGTAGGCAACAAGCATAGCAGCAGCCCCCCCCCTCGGAATTTTTTTTGCGGGCGTCCCTGACGTTAAACTAGGATTTTAATTTCATTCTTTGTCACAGACCGAATTTCCTAAGTTTTACTCTATGGATAAGAATTCAATCGAAAGTAAAAGTAGATCTGCACCACATCTTGGTCCTTCGGTCGGAGTCCTGAGACTTAAAATAGCTCGCAACGGCGGTAGCAACGCTCAGCTGTTCACATGTCTGTGTTCAATTTCAGTTATTACAATACATTTCGTATCCTTTCAATGAACCCACTACCACCCAGCGATGCCGCTCGGAAACAGAAAAAAAATATTTTAGAGGATCTTTTCAGTTCAGTATTGTCACAATTAAAAAAATATCACCCCCCTGGAAAACTGAAATTTAATTATTAAGGCATTTTTCAAAGCTTAAAATTGCGTTTTTTCGTGGGAAAAATCCCTTTAATTTCTCTTAAGCTAAATTTCTCTCCAAATACTTTGGGCTGTTATGGGTTAACTACTCTCTTCAGACGCAACAATGATAGCGGCGAATACCTCACGTATGCGGCGGGATCCACAAAGGTACGTGATTGTACTTAGAACTAACTAAAGGTGTGATTATCACGTGATAAGTAAGTGCTCATGAGAGCTGGCGTCATTTGTCATGGTTTTGAGGGAAGAACTTAGTCCGCTGGTTCAATTTCCAGGAACAGCAGACCTGGGCACAAACATGGCTCCGCGAGCCACTTTCCTGGTTCACAGTGTCCCTGCAAACGTAGCGACAGCGCAGCTTCGCTATGGTCGGGCCAGCGCAAGTTCGGGCCTTGCCGTTGCCCGACGGCCTAGCGGCGAAGCACTGTCGCCAAGCCTGACTGAGGTTACGCTGGGCCGATAATAAGTTGTCACACGGCAGGTACGGCGCTGCAGTGCTAGGGAAGGGGAACCTACGCAGTGATGGAGGGGGGCTCTACCTTAATTTTACGGAGTCTACACAGGCCTTGACTTCGTTCTCAGAGCACCAGGAACGTGTATTCCAATAACCCGGCCGTTTAACCACTCCCTCATATCTGTACACTAGTCGATACAGTTTCTCACACATTATCAGTTCATAACGCACAGTCATAACTTCTACTTTATGGCAGTTCCGTAAATTATCAGCTTAAAATTTTAGTTTCTACCCGACATGTTCAATCCTGATTCAATCATTAATATCATCAAGAGTATTAAATTACCATGATGCCACGAGCTCTGTACTGATGCCACTTCTAGTCAGAGGTATTGAGCTAACGTCTTGTTGAGTGTTATTATACAAGGCGATATATGAAGTAGAAAATGCGGTAGAGATGAGAGAGATGATACAGGCAGGTTTGAATATCATCCAACGGAAGATTTTTCCTGATCACTCACCCGTTCTGTTGCAAGAAATCATCCTTCAAGAGCTTAGCCACTTCGAGCGTGATTTTATCGCTCTCGGCCAACGAAGCCTTACCGACGAGCTGTACGATTTCAGACAGATCTTCCTCTTCTTGCAGGATCTGCTTGACCTTCGTCCTGAGGGCGACAAACTCGGGGAAGTTCTTGTCGTAGAAGTCGTCCAGGGAGCGGAGGTACTTACTGCAAGACAACACAACGTCAGAACAGTTGCGACCTTAGCTGCGGGGAGGTGTCACACTAAACGTACCTGTATGAAATGAGCCAGTTAACCGAGGGGAAGTGCTTTCTTTGGGCAAGTTTCTTGTCGAGACCCCAGAACACTTGGACGATACCCAGAGTGGCCGAAGTCACGGGATCCGAGAAGTCACCACCAGGTGGCGATACCGCACCGACGATACTAACGGAGCCCTCACGGTCGGGGTTACCCAAGCATTTCACTCGACCGGCTCGCTCGTAGAACGATGCGAGACGAGCTCCCAAGTACGCAGGATAACCACTGTAAAATTCGGTAAATTTAGAATTGCTTTGGAGAAAATTACGACGAGGAATTTTCCTATGATTGAAAGAGGGTGATGCTTACCTGTCGGCAGGCATTTCAGCCAGACGACCTGAGATTTCTCGTAAAGCCTCAGCCCAACGAGAGGTTGAGTCAGCCATCATAGATACGTTGTAACCCATATCACGGAAGTACTCGGACAAGGTAATACCTGAGAAATACAAACAATATTTAAAATAAAAACAATCGTAATGTGAGAAACCTATTAGACGCCCGCATTCTAATGAATAAAAATTTAGCAACTAATTAAATTTCAAAATAAGTGACAAATATCGAGCTATAACCGCATTTCTCACGCTTCAGAAAAATGATTTCGAGGGAAGAACTCGCCGATTACTTTGATCGGGAGAAACACAGCGGACTTGAATGATTATCTTGCTACTATAGACAATTTTTTTTTGTATATACGCTTAAAAATTTGTTCTTAGGATCCGATTGAAAAGGGGGGAATGGGGAGGAATAAGGGGAAAAACGAAAAAAAAAGAAAAGAAAGGAAAAACGGTTAAGGAGCTCTTGAATATAAAATTCAATACCTGTGTAAATGGAAGCCTCTCGAGCAGCCACAGGCATGTTAGATGTGTTTGCGACAAGAGCGGTACGCTTCATGATGGATTCGGTTTGTCCATCAATTTCAACCGACAGCTCAGGGAAATCTCTCAGTACCTGTTCAAATATCAGCGTCAGTTACAATTGAATAAACAACATAGATAAGGTAATGCGAAAGTTGTCTAACCTCAGCCATCTCGTTACCACGTTCTCCGCAACCTACGTAAATGATGACATCCGAGTTGGAGTACTTGGACAAAGCCTGTGAGATGACAGTCTTGCCGCAACCGAAGGCTCCAGGGATGGCGGTGGTACCTCCTTGGACACAGCTGAAAAATCAAAACGAGTTACGAACGAGACCTTGAGCAGTCAAAAAGCAGCATTGATGTCGACTTACGGGAACAAAGCGTCAAGGACACGCTGGCCAGTAAGCAGAGGATAGTTTGCAGGCAACTTTTCAGCAACAGGTCGGGGCTGACGTACGGGCCAAACTTGAAGCATAGTGTATTTTGTGCGTTCCCCGTCGAATTCAGTTTCCAACACAACTTCCTGTAAAGTTATGACATTAGCAACTCTACACTAAACTCAAGCAGGTACAGTTGTAATACTTACATCAACAGAGTAGTTGCCTGGTTCAGCAATGTATGTGATAGTACCCTTGGCCTTGGGAGGTAGAAGCATCTTGTGTTTTACAAGAGTGTTTTCATGAACCACACCATAAATGTCACCTCCAGTTATATGACCTCCAATCTGAAAATAAAACAAAAATATTCATTTACATAATTTCAGGAGTGATGAACATTCACATAGCTTCACTGTAACTTGCCTTCATGGATAGAGGGTTGAATTCCCATGATGATGCACGGTTAAGAGCAGGGATGTTAACACCCTTGGGAATGTAAATACTGGAGGAGGTTTCGCAAATATCTTTCAAAGGTCGCTGGATACCATCAAAGATGCTTCCCAGAATTCCAGGGCCAAGTTCTACAGAAAGGGGTTTGCCAGTACGGAGGACAGGGTCTCCGACAGTGACACCAGATGTTTCTTCGTACACCTGTAGGTTATAAAATTCATATAAATCCAAGATAGGGCCTCTAGAATAACTTTTATTATTAACTCTGAAAGATACTAACCTGAATGGTGGCCATATCACCCTCCAATCGGATAATTTCTCCTACAAGTTCATAGTAGCCAACACGAACCAACTCATACATAGCAGAACCTGACATACGTTCTGCTGTGACGACTGCAAGGCAAAACAGATAATGTTATCACATCTAGAAAATCATATACTTATAAATGTAGATAAGCTGGTACAGCCAATTCAGGGCATACCTGGACCTGACACAGCATACACATATCCAAATCTGGACTCTCTGTCCTCATCTTGAATCTTTGGGAGGACCATTTTGGATTATAGTTTTTAAATCCTTCTGAAAGAAAAATGGCAAATTGTCAGGTGATAAGCTATTAGTGGGTTAAGGAACACTGGAGGAATATATTCATCATCAACCAGCAAACATTCACGACGAGCACAAGGCTTAATTTCACTGATGAAATACCACAAAAGTATTAAGTATGACACAAGACTCGCGAGTTACATGCGAAATCTGCACAGCAGTAGCATAAGACTATGGCAGTAGATAAGGGCGAGCACCTGACACGGTCGGCCCGTGATATAACTATGTCAATGCCGAGGTTGGCGAACAAGTCAAATCAGCAAATTACAGCGCCCCGAGACAGGAATTACGATTATTATGCGATCGAAGGTAAAGTCTTTGTTTTTGTTGATAAAATAGGAGTACTATTCGATATACAATATTGCACTGTAGTCTGCGGGTCCCTCACAAAATCCATGCCTGGAAACGATGATTCGGAGTGTGCGGAAGGCCAATATTCTAAAGCGACTTACACGAACAGGAAAGCAGATAAAATAAAGCAGGAGGAAGCAAAAGAATGCGCTGAAAATCACTGAACACTGAAATAAATTTGATTTACCGATTGGGCGATTGGACTAGAACTTCTATTCCACAGTAAAGTCTCGCTCGCTCCTGCCTTAATCACAAGACCTGTCAGCTGACGCAGATTTAATACTGGATACAACCGACGAAAAGAAAATCAAGGATATTTCATCATCGTAAGATAAAGGGCTCCCTCGAGAACCAAAGAAATTTCAAGATTTTTTTATTACGAAAAAACAACTTTGCGTGTCAATTGATTGAATAGATTTTGTTTCTAATTGAGTCAGTTACTTTCTTGACTCAACCAGTCACTGCAGCCTTCTGCTCCTTCTGCTGCAAATCGCAGTGCTTTCAACAAGGCAGTGATATGGCGGTATAATCAAATGGTGCGCTGGTCGTGCGTCAGGAATAGACGCTGCGTTTCTTTGATATGAAGGGAATGAAGGCCTAATGATTAACTTCCATTGAAAATAAAAAAGTAGTGTTTGATTTACCTAATTAAGGAAACAATGATGACGTATCGATTTTCGAAAGCACCTAGGAAACTCCAAATTTTTGGATCATTAAAGAAAGCTGCCCCTCTTTCAGGAAAAATAAGTAAAAAGAAAAAAAATCTTGCATTTTCCCCCTTTTGATCGTCGAATAAATACTTTAAAAAATGAATAGACAGGAAATAAGTGATAATACAGAGAAAGCTAGCCTTGCACTGCGGAGAAAAGTCCAGAACAAGCCTTTTCATTGCTTTTCTTTCCTGCTCACATCAGTTGGCAAAACCAGATTACAACGTTGCTTATACACGCCTTACATCACCGTCACCACAAAGGAAATTTGATCTTGTGTCCTTCTTCGAAGGGGGCGATATTTGGCTATTCACCTTGTCGATCGCCTACAGCGCTACATTGTGGTAGAGCCAGGAAGCTCGTTACGGAGCGAAATTCGCGGCCGATTCGCGGGGTCACAGATATAAGGCTGATTTATAATTTTAAAGACATCCTTATTATTACTGTTCTGCCAAAAATGTGCAATGTGCAATTCGAACGTTTGATTCCTTAACTTGATATAACCATTATTTTCTGCTATGACCAAGATGTTGCGAATGAAATTATCCGAGCATAAAAGTAAGATATCTTTCTTCTACGTTAGACGCAAGGAGTTAGCGGATAAGAATAATCGGTGCCCCGTATGCTATTAAAAAAGGAGTTTTTTTATTTTATTTTATCCGCAAATTCACAAAGTTCAAATTCCGCATTTTTAGGGTACCAGTACCAGATGGACGATCCAGATTAGGGGAACTGGTCTATCAATTAATCTTGTATCACATCTTGTAGGCCTACTGGTAAATGGTTCGGGGAAAATGGGCGGGGAACTAGCCTATATTGAAGGAGTTTCCAATGCCTATATCACTGCTCTTTAAACAGTTTTTGATACCGTATCTCAAACGGTTTTCAAGATGAACAGAAAGAACGGACTTTCTAAAATTTAGAATGTTAGTACCGGTATATATACAGAGTAATAACAGTTTTACCCAATGAATGGCTTCAGTTATAAAAAAATAAGTAAAACGAATTTGAATAGAATTTCAAAGGCCGGTAGCTTTTGCTTCCATATCCCTTTTTTTTGCATGATATCTAAAACAGTCATGACTAGATAAAGAAAGGATATTTCGCACATTTGAAACTTCCACCATACGGAAAATTATGTGTTTTTCCCTCTTTTTTTTATGCGTCGGCCTACCGGTATTCTTCCGTTTTTGGTACACCCCGCGGGCTGGTGACTACAATGTAGGTAGTACGACGTGTAGACCTACAGTCGCTACTTTGGTATCACCCGCAATAAATTAAAATGATTTCGATTTGGCAATCAGTGCTCAGCCGTCAAATACGTGGATGCCCCTACGCACGGTAAAAGCCGGCGCGAAATATCAATGTTCCGGCACTTTTCATGTTACCGATTGAGGCGATGCCCACGATCACCAATAGCCATGGATCTTATCGCGGGTGAATCGCTTCCCCGGTGCACTGGTACCGGAACCTACCTACCTCATGGTGTCGCGACGGGCATGGTCAGACCGAGCCCCTGTCAAGTAGGGCATAGGCAACCAAAACGTACAAGCGTTATGTAATTTGCCTATGCAAGGCTTGCAAGGGGCTCTGAAAGCATCTCGTTTCTGTGGAGAAGAGTTTGTCGAAACACGGAATAAAAACCCGCCACCTTAACATCCTCGGGGTTTATTTCCAGTAGCTACTGTTACCTTTTCCATAAATCTAAAAATAAAATAAAAGATGCAGGTAAAGTGACATAACATGGTTATACACCAAAAATTAAATAAGTAAAAGCCATGATGTAAATGAAGATGTTGTATAAACTGAGACTTAAAAAACAAAAATTGAGATATACCTAACAAAATTCTTCTATGAGAAAACTTTAACCTCCGCGTCCCGGTGCGTTGCTGGCGAATAATATTCATCTCAAACGTATGGTTCTTTTTTTATTAGCGATAAAATTTCAACATTTAACAACTTCAACAGTAGAAATAAATACGTTTCCATTATTAAAGAGCTAGTAGAAACAGAGTTAGACTAGCCATGCGTTCAAGTAAAATGTGCAGTTACGGTAAAGTGCAGGCCCTATGGGATACAGAATCGTACAGTACAGCACTGTACCGTACATACCAATGGACCTCAAGTCCGCGCTCCGTCTATTTTTCTATGATATATTATACTGGACCAATTACAATAGTTGAAGATTGCCATGGTAACAGGAAGAGAACAAAGATAAGAAAGCAAATTTACGCCCCCTGAGAAGCTCCGTTAATTCATATTGACGTTTTTTTATTGTTTTTTCATTTTGCAATCATCCGATGTACAGTAGCAGACGCCCTGCTTTAAGAGTAGTTAGATATTCCTGGAGTACGATATTTTTTTCCGAGGAACTTCAAGATTTGACAACGAGGAAATACCGGGCAGTGGATATTAGAAGCCAGCGATTCATTACATTACAAAGATTGTCATTGTGACATGGAGAACGAGATTTACAGATCTTCCGGTAACAGGAAACGCCAAAAAGAAAACTCGCGCCTGTCGAGTAGGCAACACAGCAGCAACAACTTGTGCTTTGGTGCCGAATGGACGGCTTACGTACCAGGAGCTGATGGTTTACTCAAACGTAAACCTCACACGAATATCACAGACACCACAAGCCATCAAATAATTTTCATGATTTTTTTTTATTACTCAAGCAAAAGCCGTGGAGAATAGGATTCGAAAAACGGATAACACACATAAAATACTCGATTCCATGAAGATTCATCTTTTTTTTGTTCTCTTTTAAAAATAAAGGGGGGAAAATATGAGATTTATTACTCTTTTACGCTAGTCGTTCTTGGCCGCCCATCACCTACGGGTTCGAAGAGTAAAAGGAACAAAAAAGTTCACACAAGAACACTAGGGCAGAGTTTCTGGTTTCTTTCGCGGAGAGCTTTCGGAATCCATCGAGGAAAGATACCTGCAGCTTGTGGACAAGAGTATCGACAAAGTGACCCCTTTCACTCGATCGTCATCTTTCCTCATGGTGCCTCTTCCAACCAACCCTGATTCAGGGCGTTTTCTGTAGCGCTTCTGCTTCCCTCATGTGCGAAAAAAATTGGGCGCTCCCCATTGGATACAGCGGCTCAACATTGTCTACAATACAAAGAGGGTAAATTCTAATCTGAAACAGCGCAGCGAGCATCCAGAGTGAAAGACTCTCAAACAATAACACGAGAGGACAAAGCAAATGTTGCGATGTCACAAAGTGACAATAGTAGCCCGCTTTGAGGCCTAACAAGCCTCAGATGGATGATGAGAATCACAGAATTTACATGAAAGTATTTGACACTATATATTCATATGATCTTAGATCTTACTACTTTTAGTAAGTACCTCGGCACACAAAACTTAACTTTGTACACGTACATTACACAGAGGTGGAAGAAATACGAGAAAAACGTTAAGGCTGGCCAAAATTTCTTCATTATGAAAAGATAGGTGAGCACGAAGGCGATATATAGTTGGGCATAAATGTCCGTTACATGGGAACATCATATAGCAAGCCATAATTTTGTTTCGTACATAGCTAATGTATACTTTACAATCATTGTATCAACATGATCATCACGGGTAAAAATATACTTCAGTAAAAACAAACACTGACCTAAATTTCTTTCCCACACTCTGCAATATCACAAGCAAGACAATCCAATCGATTTGTAAGGTACAAATACACGCAACAGTCCAATTTAACTCATTGAGCACCCAGTAATACTCGGGTATGAGAAATTCATGAGAATTCATTGTCATACTAGCTTGTCAACAGGCTTCTATTGAGGTCCATTTGATTCATTAAAAGGTACAGCCACCCCAAAAAATGCGCAGAACGGAGCTTAAACGGAATTCCAGGTTCGATTTCCTCGAAAAGACAAGACTGACATTGTTTTCTCGGTATACCGAGAAAAACAACCAAACAAAAAAAGGTGGTTTCTTAAAATCCTGTGCACAACTATTTTATTTGCGGCTGCCCGAAACCTTCCACATTCCATTACATGAATCAGGAATCTAGAAGAACGGCCAAAATAAAAATGAAAATTTTCGTAGTTTTTGGAAATGTTTCGGCAAGGCAATAATCTTTATAATTTGCAGAAAGGAAATAAGAGAAGATTGATTGGTAGGAACCAGAATTTCTAAAGTGATCGAACAGCTTTGCTCTTTTCTAGATTTGACTATACCATACCTCGTCGACTCCGCAATCGAAAGAGTTTAACTGATGCGTCATAACTGCTAAAGCTTAAAAACAGGTACCAGTACCGGTACCAAGCATGAATCTTCATTACAAAAATTTTAACGTCGCTATCTATCTCTTGAGCCAAAAAGGCATAAGATACCCAAGAATTCTTAAGGAGAGACCTTCTGTTTATCTAGCAAATTCCTTAGAGTTTTTCGGGACTTGCAGAACACACTCTAGAAACCTTTCGTTAAGTTTGCGAATCGAAACCAAACGGAAAAGAAGAGAGAAGATAAGTTAGTGAGGAACTTCTTAAATCAGGTTAGTTTATACGTTAAGCCGCGTGGTGAGTTTCAAGCACTCACTTCAATGGTACGCAGACTTAGTAGAATTAACTTGTTATTTTTACATTTCTTAACATAATGCTATTGTAAGTTAGCAGCGTCTAGAGGAACAAACGCAAAGACCTCCTAGAAACCACAGATTAAGAAAACACCTTTAACAGAGAAAAAGTTAATAATTCATCATATCATACCTAACAGATTAATTTATGCTGTACATTAAGAGAATCACAGACTCCCGTTTGACATTGCAGATGGGCGGCAATCATGTTACACATGTCATATGCTAAAAAAGGGAAAAAAACATGATCTAAAAGGAAAAAAATAACACACAACTTAAAATACATAGAAATACCCGCTGTCAAAAAATCATGTGAGAATATCAAGTCGATTTTAACACTGAAGGCGTCTCAAAAATGCTGACACAGGAGGCAGACGCGGTTACGTCTGAAGAAACAAAACCACACAAACTTACAAACCGGTTAACATTTTTTTTGTCACCAAACACGAGCGTTTTCCATCGATTAGATTACTGCATTACTTTTAGGACAGAACTTCCTCGAACATAAGATTCAAGTCTCGGACAAGGAATCCGACTCATTTTAACAAACCCTTAAGGGCGGACTCATATAGGTGCGAGGAGTTGTTTTACTGGACCATATCAGATATATATTATTAGGTTTTCAAGGGCAAAATGGAAAGCCACAGAAGGGCCTTACACAGAATCGTGGAGATAAAGTAAGTTTCGCAAATAAAAAAACACGTCAAAATATCGCAATTTCTTGAGTTGATGAAAAGCGGCAGTGAAAATATTACTTACAAATATATTTAAAAAAAGGACTTATAGGATTTAAATGTAGACAAGATTCAAAGGATGAGGTAGAGTAGTTTCAAGAGGTCGGAAAAATAACATCTTGGACACACGCACACAGTAAATTTTAAGGGTGAAATTTTTTTTTCTTATGTGTTTCAACTTGATATAACCTTCTTTAACACTAGGAGGATTAGCGATATTCACAGTCCCGTGACTTGTGCCTCGCTTCACTACTGCTCCGCTCGGCTGTTGCCAAGCTTGATGTCACTTACCTTATTGTTTGAAACTTAACCGAAGGCAGCGTTACATGAGTCCACCCCTTTTAAATCAATGAAAACAACACGATCAATAGCAGAATTTTAAACAACAGAAACAAAAATAAAAGAGGCACAATGTCAGAAATCAACCAAAATATTTTTATGCCAGACTGAAATGTTTACCAGTTATATTCAGACATTTAATGTGACCTCTAAGCCGACATCATTCCTTTTTTATTATGACTGTAGTCAACTTTTTATGATTGGGGGCCATCCATAAATAGTGTTATCACGTCGGAGAGAGAGAGAGGGGCGGCTTGTGGAGTGCATTAGCATTGCATGACGATGAAGAATGCATTAGGAAACGTGCATAAAAGAAGACAGCGATAGAGGAGGGTTGGTTTTGAAGTTGCCATTACATCATTTATGGACGATCCATTGATACAGGGGTATCACGAAAGAAGCGCATGCCATAAAGTTACTGCCGGAAAGTTTACAAGATATGCTAGACAACTGAGTAAAAATTTGGAACGTGAAAATGTTCACCTCCTGTATTTCACCCTGGTAACAAATTTCACTACATTACGAAAATTAACGCTGCAGTAATCACATAAGGTGGTCATAGGTTACATCATGTAAGCCTTGGTTTGGTCACCTGCCTTTGTGCTTTCCTTAGGTTAACAGTCAAGTTAACCTAGGTTATGTTCGGCGTATGTTCAACTGTCCCTCCACTTGACGACGAAAAGTGGAATACAAGAGGTGGATCTTTCCACCTTTCCTATATTCAGTGAATAAACGCTGAAATGCCGGCAAATCATCCCCTTCTCTTTATGAACGGCCAACTTTTAGTAATCCGTTGCGAGTCCCTAAAACATGTTTAAATAATTACTCTTCAGGTACAGGAATATGTGGGCGGCAATAAAGGAAAAAATAAGTAAACTCAGATCGATTATTTTTACGAAAAAAAGACAAATAATGAAACCAAATTGCCCCTGACAGTATCCCTCTGGCTTGGCATCTTCAGGCAGAAAACGTCAGAAAGTCTCCATGAAAGTGATTCTTAAGTTAACCGAAACCTACAATAAAAACTCAATAAAAAAAACCGATTGTTGTTGTCAATCAAACTTGAAACTTATCTCAAAAACTTGTTTGAAAATAAAAATAACTTATACAATTATCTCGGAGGCAAATTCGAAGGATCCAACTGAAAAACGCAGCTTATTTTGTATTGAAAACAATAATAATACCCATTTAATTTTCGCGATTACTGTAGTGTGATTTGCAAGTATAGCATTTGTACATGGCTTAGTGCGTATGTTCAAGTTTACATCGCTCGATTTTAAAGCGACTGAGTAGGCATAGATCTGTCGATTATATCAGTCTAAAAGCAAGTAGATATAAAAATCGGAAGAAAGGTTTACAAGTATAAAGCACAAATAGATTATATGGTCATATGCTTGCTTTGATGAATACTTTTGACTCTGATCTCCTAGTTCAGAAATATTCAATCACACTTTATATTCTACATGCTCAGTTTCGCTTAAAAATGTATAAATTGTATTTAAGCTTTTGCACTTATCACTCAATTTAAATTCGAAGATAAAATGGCGTTTAGTTTGTTTCTTATAGTTTATGGTTAAGTGTATTATATGGAAAGTGATAGATATTCTTCGCATACTGTTCGGTTAAAAATAAGTAAGGCAAAAGAAATTTGATTTGTCAACACAGCGAACGATATCTAAATAACTAACAATGATCGAGTATTAAGTAACGCATTTTCCATGGTTCAGATGTGCCTTCCATAACTATTGACTTGATAACTGTTGTTGAATGTCACTATATCAACCGAATAGCAAAAAGCTCTGATTTCTCTATGCGAGTCAATGCTTCCTATCGTGAAAGTGCGATACACAATACTAGAATGCTTTCACAAAAAAAAGCTAAAAAGATTTAAAAAAAAGATAAGAACAATCTTAATTTCAAAACCCTCTCCTCCTTTAGACTAGAAACAAATTTAAGAAAAATATTTGAATCTCTCATAACAATTGTTTGCCGACAACGTTAACGAACGGTAAGCTTAGGATTCGCGTTCTAGTTCAAAATTAACCATTGAAATAAAGACGATCTTACAGAAATAAAAAATCGAAAAATGATGACTTTTTTATTTTTTTGATTCCGGTTATGGTAAAAGTAACACATCATGCTGCATCCGGCTAATAAAACTAGAAAAAACCCGATGATTCTCCTCCCCTCATTTCAACAGTTAAAA